>Ga0209751_10000353_pt1 | contig 49180 bp, 37 predicted proteins | sample RifCSP13_1_FD_184019 | JGI IMG/M metagenome (GOLD analysis project Ga0209751, IMG submission 184019) | Soil microbial communities from Rifle, Colorado - Rifle CSP2_sed 13_1 (SPAdes) (version 2) | ecosystem: Environmental > Terrestrial > Deep subsurface > Rock core/Sediment | place: Rifle...
CGCCAACTTCCAATCGCCCGCTTCCACCCCGCGGGTCGTTCGACCGCTCCGTTCTAGTCGAACGCCGATGATGCCCAGTTCTCAGTAACGAACGGGCTGGCATGTCATTCCCCTTCACGACGTTTACCCACCGTGGCGAGCAGGGCCCCGTCTGCCCTGACTTCATAGAGCGTCTCCATCTCCGGGATGGACACGGACTTACCAGGACCCCTGCGGCACGCGATTGCGAAATCGGGATCCGGCACATCTTGAGTCTCTTGTACAAGCTCAAGGTCCTCCCGGGCGAAGGGGGCTAACAGGTCGACATAGTTCGATATCGACTCGACTCGGGCTTCCGGTCCGGCCACCGTGTTCACGACGGTCATCGCTTCCCGAAGGCCGGTACACCAATAGTCGAGCTCGAACCTTCCGTCGGCACCCCGCACCCCTCCCACTAACTCGTTGTAGTAGATGTATTCATAAGGATGCAGCCGCACAATACCCAGCACTCCCGGAGCCAATGCCACCACGACCAGCCCCGCCCGAACGATCGGAGCACGCAACGCATCCCCGATCTTCCACGCCCCAAAACCCATGATCAAGAATGCAGGCGGCACCGCGAACAGGATGTGTCGGAAGTTGTTGTAGATCGGAGTCAACCCAACCATAACAGCGACAACCGGAACACCGAACCAGATCCAGACAAGGGCTACCATCAGCCTGCGAGATCTGTCCAGCTTGGACAGAGCCCATGAGTAGGGGACTCCGACAAGGAAGACAACCACCGCGGGTAGCGTGAGCTGGATGGCGAGCAGCGATGGTACATACTGCCACGGCAAATCGCCCGAAAAGTACAGGGTTCCCCAGAAGCGCACGTGAAACTCTGCGAATGTGGGCAGTTCGGACACGCGGTGGGCGAGGCCGACGAGCGGGTTCCCCCAGAGCACCGGCCACGTCAGATAGGTCGTCAGCGCCGCCACGGCTCCATACACTACCAACCCCGCTGTCGCCCGCCGCCCACTCCGCCCGATCCAGTAGGCCGCAACAAGAACCCCGGCAAACGGGGCCACAGCCCGAATCGATGTCGTCAATCCTAGAACGATCCCTGCCACCACCACGAGGCCCCAGAGGCGGAACCACTTCCCTAGGGTATTGGCGTAGCTCTCCGGAACGGCGTGTCTTAACAGCCCCAAGAGTCCCGCCACCACCCCTACAGTGACCACGATCCGCCACCATGCAAAGAACGACTCGACCTTCGCCACGTAGGCACTCAATGGAGTCTTGTACGCATCCTCCGCAATCCACCGAAACAATCCGACAATGAACCCCGGCCCGTTCCCGCTGTAGATCTTCCCTAGAAGACCCTGTGCCCCATCTTGGACGCCCCCCAACCACCACAGGTCGAGTAGCACGATCACCCCCAAAAACCCGCCAACTCCGATCCATCCCCGCCTTGCAAGCGACAACCGCCTCCACTCCAGAGCCACCCCCGCCCGCCGCAACGGCCCCTCCTGCTCCGTCGACCCCCTGCGCTCGACCATCAACCGGGACTCGACCGCCGCCCAACCCAGCTCGACCGACGCAAGAAAGAACACCATCAGCGGTGTGTCCTTCTGGTTGATGAACCCGTGTCCGAACAGAACGGGCTGCGTGATGAACAGAGCCGTCACGAACAGCGCCACCCCGCGCGGCATCAGGCGCAGCGCAATTCGATAGAACAGGAAGACCCCCAATAGAAACGTGATGAAGTTGGTCAGATGCAGCCCGTCCGTCAACAACCAACTCCGATGCAGCGTGTGAAACAGCCGCGACGTCACCGTGAACACCATGAAGTAGAACGGTCCATTGAAATACTCGACGTCCGGTGACCGCAGAAACCCTCCCCCTTGATATGCCTGGAGAAATAGACGCCCGGTGGTGAGGTTCCGGTGTTCATCCATCGAAGCCCCATAATCCGTCAGAGTCACAACCCCCAGGATCAATAGGAATAGGAGCCCCAGCAGAACCAACCCGTACCTCGATTGGATCAACCTCCGCAAGGCGGGCGGCAAGGATTCGCGTCGACGGCGCGCACGATCATCGTGGCCGATCATCTTCCCTTCAATCGACAACTACGCGCGTTGTCTTGACGGCACGGGTTCACGGATTGGGCTCCCGGCCGTGGGGGTTTCCCCAGGTAAGGGGCACACCCAGCGCGCAAACGGGTCCACCTGAGCGTCCTTGGCCAGTGCAAGCCGTGCCCTCTTCTCTGACTTGACAGTTCGTTTCCACAATTCGGGTCGAAGACGGCCGCCTCATATCTCGGCGATATGCCCATGCGAAGGCCGGATTCGCACCTTGGTGCCCGCCTGTGCGAGCCGAAGATCTTTCGGGCGAAGGCTCAGTCGTCCTCGCACCCACAGCCACTTGGTTTCAAGCTGCGCGGTTAAGATCATACCTCCTCCATGTCACGTGCATGCCTCCGATTGACTCATTTGCTGGGAATTCTCGCGGAGGTGCACAAGTACGCTGTTACGCGCCCCGTGTTATGATTGGATCAGTGGCGGAGGCGGAAAAGACTTGGCTCTGACGCTCCCGTGGATCGTTCTTCTGGTGGCGCTGCTCTACCTTGTCGCTTCGCATGCGGGTTGGCTGGAGGCCCTGGGCAAGCGATCGCAACAACGAAGGCCCCCCACCGCCCGGCGGCGGGCTCCAGCGCCCCCCGCGAGCGGCGAAGATCAAGGATCGAATCGGCGACGGCTTGAGGTTTTCGAAGAGTTCCTCAGCAACCTCGGACGGGACGACTCCGAAAAAGACAATAAGGAATAGTGGGCAGTGGCCGGTGGTCAGAAAGCGCGGTAGCGAGAGACGTGTGGCCCTCTCTTGCTGCTAACACCGGCAGCTGGAAACCGGAGGCCAGGGGGCAAGTCGCCCATGCCTGCTGGCTTACCACAGCCTCTGACCACTGACCACTGAGTTCCGGCCCCCGCCGACCCTCCATTCCCGCCGTTATAATGCTCGGTCATCTTGTGCCAGCCGGCACTTGTCTGGCAGAATGCTGTCAGGTTGCCTTCGGGCGAGCCTGGGCGCTATGACTTATCGTGGGGATGTACGCGGCCGCGACCGAGAATCCTTGAGCGGAGGTCGCAGCCGGAACCGGTGGTCTTATGCTGCGGATCAGCCTACGAAACCTCCTCCGCCGACGAGCGCGGACGATCCTGACGGTGGTCGGCATCGCTGTTGGTGTGGCGGCGGTCCTGGCCCTCACGGCTATGGCCCGGGGCCTGGATGCCGGATACCGAGCCATGCTCGGCGGGAGCAACGCGGACCTCGTCATCAGCCAGCCGAATTCTTTTGACATCAGCTATAGCTCCGTTGACGAAGGCCTGATCGAAGCGCTCCGTGCGAGCCCGGAGGTCTCCGACGCCAGCGGTATGCTCCAGGGCTTCGTTCAGGCTGAAGACATTCCCTTCTTCTTTGTCTTTGGCTATCCGGAGGACAGCTTCCTTCTCGAGCGCTTCCACCTGGCGGAGGGTGCCGGATTCGAAAGCCCGGAGGCGCACTCGGCGCACGGAACGCCGATCCTGCTGGGCAGCGCCGCCGCCGGGACTCTCGACCGGGGCCCCGGCGACAGCTTGCACCTGAACGACCAGGTGTTCCGCGTGATCGGGATTTACGAGACGGGTTCCGCCTTCGAAGACAGTGGAGCGGTGGCCCGATTGCCGGACGCTCAATCCCTGATGGGCAAGCCGCGACAGGTGAGTCTCTTCTACATTCAGCTCCGGAAGCCGGCGCTCCGGGATCGTTTCCAGGCGCGTGCGCTTCGCCAATGGCCGGAGCTGGACGTGAGTGGGACGGATGACTTCGCTGATCGTCAGCTCTTCGATGACGTGCTCCAGGGTTACGCCTGGGGCCTGGCGGGCCTGGCCCTGGTCATCGGGGGCGTGGGCATGATGAATTCCCAATTGATGGCGGTCAGCGAGAGGACACGCGAGATCGGCGTCCTGCGCGCCGTGGGCTGGAGCCGCCGGCGAGTGCTGCTCCTGATCTTGAGCGAGTCGCTCATCGTAGGGCTGCTGGGCGGCGTTCTGGGCATGGTCCTGGGCTGGATGGCGGTGCGCTTGATGGGCAGTTCCGGTGCTTTCTTCGGCACGGCGGCGTCAAGTCTCACGCCGAACCTCGTCCTGCAAGCGATGTTGCTGGTGGGTCTGTTCGGGGTGGTGGCCGGCCTGTATCCTGCCTACCGCGCTTCTCGGCTGGCGCCGGTGGAGGCGTTGAGCTACGAGGGCGGCTCCGCGGGGCATATTCGCCGCCTGCCCTTCGGCGGGATGGAGTTGCAGAGTCTCTGGCAGCGTTCTTCCCGAACCTTGCTGACCTTCCTGGCCATCGGTCTGACCGTTGGCGCCATCATGGCCCTGGAGGCCATCCTGCGCGGCGTGGCGGACGACATGTCGGAAATCGGTTTCGGATCCGATGCGCAGGTCGTCATCCGGCAGGCGGAAATCGCCGATACCAGCTTGAGTGCCATCGACGAGCGAACCGGCCAGAGGATCGCCGCCATGCCCGAAGTCGAGAATGTCAGCGGCATGCTGATGTACGCTGCCACTTTACCTGACACACAGGGCTTTTTTGTGCTGATGGGATACGCTCCGAACGAATACGCCATCCGACGATTCGAAGTTGTGGAGGGCCAGTCCCTGACCGGAAATCATCAAATGATCCTCGGTCGTCTTATGGCCGAGACTCTGCACAAGGGGATCGGCGAGTCGATCGACCTGTCCGGTTACCGTTTCCGTGTGGTCGGGATCTACGAAAGCGGTGTGGGATGGGAGGAGCTGGGGGGCGTGGTCAGTCTGCGAGACGCGCAGTCGTTTGCCGGGCGGCCGCGCAAGGTGACCCTGTATATGGTGAAAATCAAGGATCCGCTGAAGGCGGCGGGCGTCGTGCTTAAGATCAACGAAGAGATGCCCGGGGTTCACGCGGCTCTGACCGGAGAGTTCGCCGAGCAGATGCCGGATCTCGAGAATGCGGACCGCTTCTTCAACGCCATCTCTCTGATGGCGATCATTGTCGGTGGTCTGGGTGTACTGAATACGATGTTGATGTCGGTCCATGAGCGGACGCGTGAGATCGGGGTCCTGCGCGCCGTCGGCTGGGGGCGTCGGACTGTCCTGAGCATGATTCTGAAGGAATCTCTGATCCTGGCCCTGCTGGGAGGGGCCACCGGGATCTTGATCGCTTTCGGTTTGGTCGGCATGATGAACCAGCTGCCGTACATCGGCGGGGTTATGGAAGCGAAATGGCAATGGGACGTGTTCGTGAGAGCTCTTTGGGTGGCCTTGTCGCTAGGCCTGATCGGGGGGCTCTACCCCGCCTATCGTGCAACCCGGATGCAGCCCGTTGAAGCGCTGCGTTATGAGTGACCAGTGATCAGTGACCAGTGAGCAGTGAGCAGCGACAAGAGATCAGTGTTCACTGACCACCGACCACCGACCACTGACCACGGTCCCTGACATGGAGGTACCCATGATGTCGACTGTCAAGAACCGAGCCGTCCTGGCTTTGGTATTGTTGGCCGCCACCGGCTGCACCGCCGGCCAGGGCGATTCAACGGTAACCGCCAGCCCCGAAGCCGATTTCGTCTCGGTGATCAGCGCCACTGGCCAGGTCGTCCCGATCGAATGGGCTTCGCTCAGTCTGCCCGGCAGCGGTGTCATTGCCGCGCTCCCGGTGGTCGAGGGAGATCGCGTGGCCGAGGATCAGATCTTGCTGCAGCTTTCGGGCCGAGAGGGGTTGGAGGCGGTGCTGGCGGCAGCCAAATTGGAGCAAATCCAGGCACAGCAAGCCCTCGACGAGGTCATCGATGACGAGGAACTGGCGAGGGCGTTGGCCCAGGATGCCTGGGCGACAGCACGCGATGAGGTTCGCAAGGCCGAGTACGACCGGACCGTCCAACAAGAGGGTTACCGCGCCAGCGACGATACGATCGATCGTGCCCGGGCGAATGTGATCGTGGCGGAAGACGTCGCCGATGAAAAAAAGGACGATTACGACGATACCCCCGGCAAGAGCGACAGTGCCAGAAAGGCCAACGCTCTGGCGGAATACCTCTCGGCTAAGGCCGCCCTGGACGCCGCCCGCCGCTCGCTCAACTGGTACACCGGCCATCCAACCGAGATCCAGCAAGCGATGCTCGACGCCGACGTGGCGGTGGCGCAAGCGCGCCTGGCCCAGGCCGAGCAGGATTGGAATGACGTCCAGGCCGGTCCGGATCCGGACGTGTTGCGCCTGGCGCAGGCGCGCCTGGCGCAGGCCGAGTCGGCGGTGAAGGCCGCCGAGGCGGCGCTGCGCGACTCCGAACTTCGGGCGCCGTTCGCCGGCACCGTCGCCGCTGTGCGGGTGCGCCCCAATGAATGGACGGCCCCCGGAACCCCGCTGGTCGACCTTGCCGATCTCAGACACCTGCAAGTCCAGACGACCGACCTGAGTGAGATCGACGTGGCGCGGGTTGCCGTCGACTCGCCGGTGACGATCACGTTCGATGCCCTGCCCGACGTCGTCGCCCAGGGCCATGTGGCCCGCGTGTCGCCGCGGGCTTCTGAAGGGTCAGGGGTCAACTACACGATCTGGATCGCCCTCGATGAAGCCCCGCCGGGGCTGCTGTGGGGAATGACCGCCTTCGTCGACATCGAGGCTTCGCCCTGACGGACACCCTGGGAGGGGAAGGATGACGGATCAGGATTGGCTCATCGAAGCCCAAGAGGTGGTTCGTGTCTACGGCGACGGCGCCGAGGTGCGCGCCCTCGACGGGGTCGATTTGCACGTCGCGCGCGGTGAACTGGTGGCAGTGATGGGGCCGAGCGGAAGCGGCAAGAGCACGCTGCTCAATGTCCTCGGGGCGCTCGACCGGCCCACCTCCGGGCGCGTCTTGATCAATGGCGTCGATCTGGCCGAGATCGAAGACGAAGACGCCTTTCGGGCGCATACGGTCGGCTTCGTCTTTCAGCTGCACAACCTGCTGCCGACCCTGACGGCGCTGGAGAACGTCGAAATCCCCATGCTGGGGAAGCTCGCCGGCGAAGCGCGCCGGGTCCGCGGCGAAGAGCTGCTGGGCCTGGTGGGGCTGGCCGATCGAGCCGGGCACCTACCCAGCGAGCTTTCCGGCGGGCAGCGGCAGCGTGTGGCCGTCGCCCGGGCGTTGGCCAACGATCCGCCCCTGGTCCTGGCCGATGAGCCGACCGGCAACCTGGATACCGGCGCCGGCCGGGAGTTGATGACTCTGCTGCGCCAACTCAACCAGACGAAGGGAACGACGTTCGTGGTCGTCACGCATGATCATGCCGTCGCTCGGCAAACGAACCGGGTGATCGTGATGCAGGACGGCAAGATCGTGCGCGAGGACATCATCGGATCGCCGCTGGAAGAGGACCTCAAATTGTGGCGCCATACCGGGCTGGGGAGACGCCTGCTCACCGGCGATGAGGAGGCGATCCGCCGTATGGGTCTGAGCGACGACGAGCTGGCCCTGCTGCGCGGGGTGTTAACACGCGCCGACCGCTGACTCGGTTGTCAGTTGGGGTTCGGTTCGTCGGCGGCCCGTGGCGGGGACGGCATCTCGAAGACGGCCAGGGCCTCGCGGGGCGTCACCAGCGACTGCTCGGCGATCCAGCCCAGCTCGCCATCGTAGAGCACTTTCCACCAGAAGGAACCGTTGGCGAAGATCCCCCGCAACGATGGGGACGTTGCAGAAATCTGAACGGATTCTCCGGCCTGAGCAAATCCACGCACCGGCTGGTTCGTGCCGGGGCCGAGGCGCAACTCGCCGGGAAGTTGGACATCCACTTCGAAACCCTCGGCGAATCGACTCGATCGGGCCGGCGCCTCGACCGACATCATCAGCAGCCCATTGGCCACCGGCCGCTCATGACCGTCGGACGGTTTGTTGACGATTCTCCCATTGACCCACATTGCCGACGAACCGCCTCCGTCCTGATTGAGCCCCCACGACGCCCCTAGCTCGTCCCGGCAGAAACGCGCCAGCTCGCCGAACGACATCCCCCGGCTGTAACCTTTCTGGCGTCCGTCGACGACGACGAAGTAGACGTACTTGGCGTTCAGGCAGACCGCCGTTCGCGGCTCACGGGCGCTGGCCCCGGCATCATCGCTTTCGTAGATCTCTCCCTCGCGTAAGAAGACGAAGCCGCCGCCGATTCCCGAGTAGGCCTTCGACCAATCGAAACCTCCGGTGGAATCGCAGCCGAAGCCCAAATCGGTGATTTCCTCTGAGAATCCGAGGGCCTCACCTTGCTCCAGGCTCCGTAGGAACTTCTTGGCGACGGATCTCTTGCCCGTCAGGACGACCTCGTCGAAGAGGATCGGTGTCTCCCCGTGGCCGTCGCGCAGCTCGACCACGGTACCCACGACCTGACGCGGCAGGGGCACAACGCCCAACGGTTGTTGCAGGCGAACGACGACCTCGATCACACTCCCGCTTTCCGGAGTCTTGCCACCGTACTGGGGCGTGAAGAGAACGAGCTTGTCGTTTCCATGGACGCGGTTTACCGAGTCGAGCTCGAAACGCTCGCCGCTGCGAATCCGCGTGATCACTTGCTGCTGGTCCTGATTCTCGACGCAGCCGCGAATCACGCCGCGACGCTCCGAGGTCCAAACGAATCCGGTGCCGCCGGCCAGGTCGCCGTAGGGCAGGGCGTACCAACCCGAGTGCAGCATGCCCCCATACGGCTCACTTGTCTCCGGGTCGAAGGATGAGCCGTTGATGGCGACCAGCACCCGCCCGCGCGCTCCCCAGGCCCCTCCCCAGCCCACAAGCGATCCGTCGTAACGGCGAGCCATTTCGCTGACGGGCTCCAGCCCTCCCGACAGGTCGCCGCCGCCCAGGCTGCTCTCGATGATGACGCCCGGCTGATCCACCGCCAGTCGGGCGACGAAGGCCCGAATCGGCCCGGCCAGCTCGTACGCTTGATAGTCCACCCCGGAGGCGACCTGAATCCAGTCTTCCCCTCGGATCGCCAATCTCTCGGGAAGCGTGGCGAAGACCACCGCGAGCAGAAATCCCGTGAGGAACCGCCTCCGCCGCGCCCGCAACCCGTAGGAGGCTGAGCTGAATCTGTCCATCAAGGAGCGGGTTCGACCGAGACGATCGCCCCGAGGCCGTTCAGCGCGATCGTCCATTCGCTCCCGACGGAGAAGGCGGCGAACTCCGCCGGGTTTTCGGGAGAATAGGCTTGCTCCTCGCCCTGGCTGACGAAGACCACGGTATAGGTCTCGTCTTGCGAACCCCGACGTTGGTCTGATCCGAGTCGGATGTCCGGCCATGTCGGATGTAGGTCTTCACCGCTGCTGCGCCGGGTGTCGACGACGGTCCATTCGTTGACGGTGTAGTCGCACCAGGGCGCGTACACCTCGTAGACGCAGTCCTGGACGACTTCGCCGAATCCGCTGCCTGTGTCGACGGTATACGGTGTCCCGCACACTTCGGTGGCCACCGGCGCCGGATCGTCTTCCGTGCTCCGGTGGGCGAGCTCACAAGTGAGGCCGGAGGCGTCCGCCGGGACTTCGTCTTGCCAATCGCTGCGTTCGACGGGGCCCAGCGCCTCAATCGCAACCGATCGCTCCCAATGAACTCGCTCGACCTGGGCCATTCGTTCCTCCCGGCGAAGGGAAAGGAGCAGCAATACGGCCCCAGCTGCCAGGCACAACGCGCCGACGATCCCGCCGACCAGGATCGGGGTTCGAGCGCGGACAGGCGAAGACCCTGCAGCCGACGCCGGGGCCTCTTCGCCGGGGAGCGCCGAGCCGCAGTTCGAGCACTTGAGCGCAGTCAGCGGATTGGGCGTGCCGCAGGCCGGGCAAGGGCGAGTCTTCCCGGAGGGGGGACGATACGCGCCGACGACGCGTCCCGACTCGCGAGCTTTGCCCCCGGCGATCTCGCCGCCACAGGCGCCGCAGAACTTGGCGTCGCCGCGGTTACGTGTGCCGCAATAAGGGCAATGGACGTCGGGGCCCGCTTTGGCCTTCGCCACCTCGTCCGCATTCTTGAGCAGCTCGGCTTCCGCCGGCTGCTCGAACCGGACGTCCTCCGGCTGAGGTGCACCGCAGCCATTGCAGAACGCGTTAGGACCGGGGTTCCGGGTCTGGCAGCGTGGACAGGTCCAGACCAGCTTGACATACCCCACAGTCTTCTTGGTCATCGTGAAGGATTGCCTCCACCAAGCGAGGTGCGAGGCAAGGATAGTCGCGGGAGCGAGAATCCGCCAGAAGGCCATCCGGACCATCCCAGGGCCCCCCTGGGCCGGCCCCTTGGCCAGGATGGAGGGATTGGAGGCTGGGCCGGGTGATACACTCTCGCCGGCATACCAGGGGATGGGCGGGCCCGATCCGCCGGCCAACTTCATGACGGGGCAATGATCGCCAGGGTGAACCCGCTTCCAGCAGGTCAAACGAGTGCGTCAGAGACGTAGGGCACGGGCCGCCCGAGGCAAGCCGCGTCCGGTTCGAATCTCCCACATGGTGGCGGCAAAGAACACGTTCCTGGAAGAGATCGAGGCTGTGGCCCGCGCCACCGAAGGTGGGACCGGGCCACTCTTTGGCTGGCGGACGGTGGCCGAGCTACGATCCCGCATGAGCGAAACGGCGGAACGGGCGGCCGCCTGGTGTGACGGACGGGGGTTGGAACCTGCCGATCTGCCGCCGCCGTCCCGCCGTGCTTACCAAGTGGTCAGTTTCCTGTCTTCCGACGGCCGCCTCGAAACGCACCTGAAATCACTGCGGCTGATGATGCGCGTCGATGAACGGGTTTCGGTTCGCTTGGATCACATCGGCAGCCTCTACCGCTTCGACCGCGATTCGGAGGGAATCCGTTTGTCGGTAAGCGAGGGTTTCGTCGGGGCGCCGGAGCCGGTGCTGGAGTCCCTGGTGCGCTTGGCGGTGCCCTACACTCGCAAGCGAGGGCCGCGCTCCCTTGTCCGCGAGTACTCCGAGAGTCCAGGCTATTCCGCCGCCTTGAAGGAGGTCGAAGCCAGCGGAGGGGCCTACCAGAGCCGGCCTGTCGGCGCCATCTACGATCTGATGGATCTGTTCGACTCCGTCAACCGAACGTACTTCGAGGCCCGCCTGAGTCCTCCCCGCCTGCTCTGGTCGGAACGGGAGACCTTCGTCGAATTCGGTCATTACGAGCCGGCGACTGATACGGTGCGGATCTCGCGCACTCTCGACTCGGCCGACGTCCCCCGACTCGTCCCCGAGCACGTGATGCATCACGAGCTGCTTCACCGCTTGTTGGGTGCGGAGCGACACAACGGACGGCGCCGCTACCACTCGGCGCGCTTTCGGCGCGAGGAACGGCTCTTTCGCGGATACCGCGAGGCGGAGGTGTTTTTAAGGCGACTGTCGGAAAGATAGTGGTCGGTGGTCAGTGGTCGGTGGTAAGTAGGCGCGGGTTAGCGGTCAGAAGGAGACGCCAGTCGACACGACCAACTGGTTTGTCATTCCGAGGGAGCCCGCAGGGCGACCGAGGAATCCCTGCGATGTGACCCCGGCCGAGACCCGGGGGTGCGGCGGTACCTGACACTCCGGGCGATGTAACCCCCCTAGGCGGGTGCCGGCGCGGCCCTCGTCTCCCGGCCGTCCCCGCCTTCGGTTGGACTCTGCCGTCGGAACTGGCTCATGTAGAGGCCGTAGTACATCCCATGCTTGGCCATCAGGCTGTCGTGCGTGCCGCGCTCAACGATCCGGCCTTGGTCCAGGAACAATACTTGATCGGCGTGGCGGATCGTGCTCAAACGATGGGCGATCACGAAACTGGTTCGGTCGCGCAGCAGGGTCTCCAGCGCGCTTTGGATCAGGCGCTCGGTGCGCGTGTCGACGCTGGAAGTGGCCTCATCCAGGATCAGGATACCCGGGTTGGCCAGGGCTGCGCGGGCGATGGCCAACAGCTGGCGCTGGCCCTGGCTCAGCCCGGTGCCGCGCTCGCCGAGGGACGTCTGGTAACCGTCGGGCAGCCGGTCGATGAACTTGTCGGCGTTGGCCAGCTTGGCGGCGGCGATGACTTCGTCGTCGGTCGCCTCCGGCCGTCCGAAGCGGATGTTTTCCATGATGGTATCGCTGAACAGGAAGCTTTCCTGAAGCACGACTCCGATCTGCTTACGCAGGCTGGCGCCGGTCACCTGGCGGACGTCGTGACCGTCGATGGTCAACGCCCCGCCGGTGACGTCGTAGAAGCGCGGGATCAGGCTGATCAGCGTCGTCTTGCCGGCGCCGGTGGGGCCGACGATGGCGACGGTCTCGCCTGGGGCGGCGCGCAGACTGACACCGCGCAGCACGGCTTCACCTTTCTCGTACTCGGCCCACACGTCGTCCAACACGACGTCGCCGCGGATCGGCGGGAGGTCGGTGGCATCCGGCGCGTCCTGCAGATCCGGCACGACATCCAGCAGGCCGAAGATGCGCTCGCCGCCGGCGATAGCGCTCTGGATATTGGTCCACAAGACGGAGATCTGCTGGACCGGCTGGTTGAAGCGTTGGACGTAGGCGATGAAGGTGATCATCAGGCCGAGGGTGACGGTCTCGCCAAGTAGGGCCTGACCCTCGAGCAAGGCGTAGCCGCCGGCGACGGCTACCAGCGCCAACGCCACGTAGCCGAGCGCCTCCAGCGTGGGGGCCAGGGCCGAGGTATAGGCCACGGCGCGAATGTTGGCGTCGCGATTGGCGGCGTTGGTTTCGCGGAAGGAGGCGATATTCTCGTCTTCCCGGCTGAAGGCCTGCGCCTCGCGCACGCCGGAGATGCTCTCCTGCAGTTCGGCGTTCACCGAGCCCATCCGGACCCGGGTCCGGCGAAACGCCTTGCGCGCTTGGGCCGAGAACCACGCGGTGGCGATGACCATGAACGGCAACATGGCCAGCGCGACCAGGCCGTAGGCCACGCTCTCGCTGAGCATCTTGTAGGCCACCCAGACGATCAGGAAGCCGCCGCTGATGACCTGGATCAGGGCGAAGCTCACCGCCTGCTGGATCGTGTCGGCGTCGTTCGTCACCCGGCTCATGATGTCGCCGGACTCATGGGCCACGTGGTAACCGATGGGCAGGAGCAGGATGTGATGGAAGACTTCCACCCGCAGCGTGCGCAGGACCCGCTGGCCGGAGGTCGTCATCCAGTAGAACATCAGGCCGGTCGTGATCGAGCCGATGGCATACAGGCCGAGCAGACGCAGCACCAGTCCCGCCAGGCCGTTGATGCGCTCCTCGGTCGTCGCCGTCAGCGGGACCTCGGCGTACCAACAAGCCGAATCGGTCGCCTGGACGGCCGGGCCGCTTGCGCTCGGCGGCTGCACGGTCAGCGTCGGCGACACGCCTTCGAACGCAGCCGTAGCTGCCGGGGGGACCAGGTAGCAATCGACCGCCTGGCCGAGCAGTTGCGGCGCCGTCACGGCGGCCCAGGTGCTGACGATCATCATGACCAACACACCCAGGTAGCGTCGCCAGTACGGCCGGAAGTAGCCGGCGAAACGCCGCAGGGTTTGGCTCACGTTCTGAGGCTTGGAGGTCTCAGCTTCGAATATATGTCGCGGATCGTGGAACATGTCAGCTCTCCGTCGCCATCGCCGCGGCGGCGTCGACGGTGACTCCGGCGGAGTCGTCGACCAGTTGCGACGAGTAGATGTCGGCGTAGATCTCGCTCGTCTCGAGCAGCTCCTCGTGTCGGCCGCGAGCGACGATCGCTCCGTCGTCGAGCACGAGGATCTGATCGGCGTTGAGCACCGTGCTGATGCGTTGGGCGATGACGAAACTCGTCCGGCCCTGCATCAGGCGGATGAGCGCCTGCTGGATGCGCCATTCGGTCTCGAGGTCGACGCTGGACGTGGAGTCGTCCAGGATCAGGATGCGCGGATCGAGCAGCAGAGCGCGGGCGATTGCCAGCCGCTGGCGCTGGCCGCCCGACAGGGTGACGCCGCGTTCGCCGACGGGCGTGCCATAGCCCAGAGGGAAGCTCTGGATGAACTCGTTGGCGGCGGCGGCCTCGGCCACCTGGACGATCTCGGCCATCGGGGCATCGGTGCGGCCGAAGGCGATGTTGTCCCGGATCGTGCCGCTGAAGAGCGTCGTTTCCTGGAGCACGGTGCCGATCTGGCTGCGCAGCGAGTCGAGCGCCACCTGGCGCAGGTCGACTCCGTCGATACGGATGACGCCTTCGGTCGGATCGTAGAAGCGCGGGATCAGATTGATGATCGTCGACTTGCCCGAACCGGTACGGCCGAGCAGCGCGATCTGCTGCCCGGGCTCGGCGACGAAGCTGACCCGCTCGAGGACCGGCTTGCCGCCGCCGAAGTAGCGGAAGGTGACGTTCTCGAATTCGACCCGCCCCCGAACCGTCGGCAGCAGCCGCGCGTCGGGCGCCTCGACCACATCGCTGCGGGCGTCGGTGATCTCGAAGATTCGTCCGGCCGAGGCGGAAGCCTGCGACATCTGGGTGATGATGAAACCCAGCTGCGCCACCGGGATGAAGACGAACATCAGGTACAGACTGAAGGTCTGCCACTCGCCCAGGCTCAGGGTGCCCAGGATCATCTGGCGTCCGCCGAAAAACAAGATCGCCGCCTGGCCGAGATTGGCGATGAAGAAGACCAGCGGCATCAGGAAGGTCATCAAACGCATGACTTTCAGGATCTGCGCCAGAAAATCGTCGGCCGCTTTCTGGAACCGCTGCTCTTGCTCGGGCTCGCGGCTGAAGGCCTTGACGACTTTGATCCCGGCCATGTTCTCCTGGAGGATCGCATTCAGAGCTGAGAGTTTGCGCTGAACGAGCCCGAACATCGGGCGGGCGACGCTGCCCATGACGAGAAACAGCCCCAACGCCAACGGCAGGATCGGCAGAACGACCAGGGTCAGACGCGGGTTAAGGGTGAACAAGATAACAATGGCCCCGACCATCAGCAGGAGGGCGCTGGTCGCCATCAGCAGGCCCTGGCCGATGAAGACGCGGACCTTCTCGACATCGTCCGTGGCTCGCACCATTAACTGCCCGGTCTGGTTGCGATCGTGGTAGCTGAAGGAGAGGCGCTGGATGCGAGAGAAAAGATCGTTGCGCAGGTCGAAGGCGACGCTCTGCGAAACGCGCTCGCCCATGTAGGCCTGGCTGAAGGAGAACAGGCCACGCACCATGGCGAAGACGAGGATCAACAGACCGCTGATCACGAGCGCCTGGACCGGCTGGGTGCCGGCCTGAGTCAGCTGTGCCAACGTGATGCCCATCCTCGAGGCGATCGCGGCCTGCACCGTCGCTGGCAGCGCCGCCGTTTGCTGCGCGACGACGCCGCGGGTGATGCCGTCGATCATCCTATGGATCAGCAGCGGCACCATCAGTTGGGCGCTGGTCGCCAGGAGCAGGGCGCCGTAGGCGTAGGCCGTTTCTCGCCGGTAGTGGCCGAGGTAGCGTATGGCGCGCGTCAGCGAAGAGGGCGCCGGGCTTGTCGGTGAACGCTTCATCCGTTCGACCTCACCATGGCAAGTTTCGCCAGATGTTCATCGTCGGATGCGTTGGCGGCATCCGTCAGGCGGGCAAGAGCCTGGATGATGCCGCCGAGTTCACCCGGCGGGACGCGGGTGGCCAGGTCGCGCACCCAGGCGATGCGGGCTTCGACGCCGCGTGCCACCAGACCGCGGCCTTTGGCCGTCAGGCGCACCTGGCGTACCCGACGGTCGGTCGGGTCCTCGGTGCGCTCGATCAGGCCCATCCCGGCCAGCCGATCTACGATCTGGCTGGCGGCGGCCGCCGTCAGTCCCAGCTCATCGCTGATGCCCGAGACCGGGCACGATCCCCGGTAGTGAAGGCGCATCAAGGTGTTCAACTGGCTGGTCGACAATCCGGAGTCTTTCATCGCCACCATGAACTCGTGGACCGAACGCCGCATGAAGACGGAAGCCCAAGCTCGTACCGCGCTCTCGAACTCTCGACCGGTGGCCATCCTTCGCTCCTTGTAGTTAAGCAAGGTTGATTATATCGCGCTCTTGACTGTCAAGCGATCTATGGGTTCGTCCCACGCCCGCCTCCGGCCGCGGTGAAACAGCCCCTGGCTCTAGCGTCGGTTCAAGACACCTGCATCCGTCTCTTCTGGCACGCCCGGGTTGACGAGATAAGCCCGAGATGAGAGCCGCCGATTAGGTTTCGGCCGCGGCGTATAATGCCGCCGGCCCACAAAAGACTCTTTGGCAGATGCCTCACCTCGGAGACACCCAACCCGCTTGGACACGTCGGACTTCGACACCGGTCGACAAGACCGGCCGGCGACGTTTTTCGAATCGGATCCTCGCCGTGTTCGGCGGCGCTTTCCTGGTGGCCGTGCTCGCCAGCGCAGGGCTGGTCTACTTCGCCGTCCGCGAGGTCACGATCGGGTGGACCGCCACCGGGCTAAGTCTGTTCCAGCCGACGGCCGGCCCGGCTCCCGGCGAGACGGCGGCTCCGGGGGACACTCCTCAACCGTCGACGTTCGCCACGCCCGTGGCCTGGAGCGGGGCGGACCGAGTCACGATCCTCCTGATGGGCCTCGACTACCGCGATTGGGTGGATCAACGAGGCTACCCGCGCACGGACTCGATGATGCTCATCAGCATCGACCCGATCACGAGGCAGGCCAGTATGCTTTCGATCCCACGCGACCTGTGGGTGGAAATCCCCGGCTTCGCTCACAACCGCATCAACACAGCCTATCCGTCGGGCGAAATCAACCGCCTTCCCGGCGGCGGCCCGGAGCTGGCGATGCGGACCGTCGAGTCGGTCGTCGGGGTTCCGATCCAGTACTACGCCGTCATCGAGTTCTCCGCCTTCGAGCGGATGATCGACGAAATCGGCGGCATCGACGTGCTGGTCCACGAACGAATGAAGATCTCGCCGATCGGGCGGCCGAGCATCTGGCTGGAGGCCGAGCCGAACCACCTCGACGGCCCTCAGGCCCTGGCCTACGCTCGCATCCGCAAGATCGCCGGCGACGATTTCGGACGCGCCGAGCGGCAGCAGCAAGTGGCGATGGCGGTGATCGACCGGGTCGTCGGCTTCGACATGGTCCCCACACTTCTCCTGCGCGCGCCGGCGTTGTGGGGCGAGCTTCAGAGCGGGGTCCGCAGCAACCTGACCCTCGACCAGATGATCTCCTTCGGCTGGATGGCGGTGCAAATCCCCAAGGCCGATATCCATCGCGGCGTGATCGGCCCGCCGAATATGGTCGGTTTCCATACCCTGCCCGACGGTCAGCAGGTCATCCGGGTGGTGCCCGACCAGATCCGAATCCTGCGCGACCAGCTCTTCACGGCGACGAGCGGCATCGGCCCGTAGCATGTTCACCGATCCCAGCCGGCCGACCCGCAAGTCAACGACAGCGGCTTCCCCCGAAGATCGGCGAAGCGGAGTGGCCGCGCCGCCGGCGGACCTGCGCCCCTGGATTCTGATTGGACTGGGGGTGGCGGCCGCCGCGGTGATCTTGCTCATTGCCGCCGGCTCGGGGTACCAGTCGGGGCTGGTTGCGGCAGAAGCGACTCGCTCCGGCGGGAGCGCCTCCGCCGCCGAGGAGCAGTTCAACCTGGGCGTCGAAGACTTGCTCGCCGGCCGCTACGACCTTGCCCGTCAACGGTTCGAGTACGTTCTGTCCCTCGATCCGGGCAACGCGGATGCCGCCGAGTTGCTCGATCGGGCGCTGGCCGCCCTCTTCGTGCCGACCAACACTCCGGGCCCGACGCCGACACCGATCACCCCGACTCCCACGCTCGACGTAGCCTCGCTGGAGGGCCTGGTCGGCCAGGCGCAAGCCGCCTACGCCCAGGAGGACTGGGGACGAGTGGTGGAAGCTTCTCTCCTGGTCCGGCTTCGCGATCCCCTCTTGCGGAGAGATGAGATCAACGCGCTCCTGGCTCAGGCGCTGCGGGCCCGCGGCGTGCAACGGATCCTGGCAAGGGATTTCGAACTCGGGATGTACGACTTGGCCCTGGCCGAGCGCTTCGGGCCGCTTGATGGCGGAGCCCTGTCCTGGCGGAACACCGCCGCTTTCTATACTTTCGCCAACTCGTTCTTCGTCGTCGACTGGATCCGCGCGGCGGACAACTTCGGCCAGCTGTGCCGAGGAGACTTGTGGGATTCGTGCAGCAAGTATGCCCGCGCGGCGATGGAGTACGGCCATCTCTTGCTGGCCGCCGGAACGCCGTGTGCCGCGGCGACCCAGTATGATGCCTCGCTCGAAACCAGGTCGAATCCGCCGCTCGAGCCGACGGCGACGTACGCCGCCAGGCAGTGCCAGACTCAGATGGCGCCGACGAGCACGCCCACCGTCTCCGCGACCTGGACGATCGGCCCGAGTGAGACGCTCGGCATCACCGACACCGAAACGCCGACACCTCCGGGGGCGCCGAGTGACACGCCGACCCCCACGCTTTCCCCGACAGAAACGCCGACTCCGACGGAGACACCCTCTTGAATTGGTGAGCAGTGATCTGTGATCCGTGACCAGTGACCAGTGACCAGGTGGCGATCTGCGACTGATGACTGATGACTGATGACTGATGACTGATGACTGATGACTGATAACCGATTGTTGCCTCCGAATTCGTCGGCCAGGAGGGCGGTCCAAGAGGCACCCTGAATGAGAAAAATGGCCCCCGGTCCTGAGTGGATTCGGATGTATACTCCTGTTCGCCAAACTCCATCCCGATTGTCCGGTTCGAGAAAAGGAGACATGAGAATGCCTGAACTTTCTGATCATCGTCCTTTGGGATTTCGGGGTGATCTTTCGCTCTCGCCGGAACAGGTCGAGATGATGCGATCCCTGGAAGGGTCCGACCTGTGGTTTGTCGAGGAGCGACTGATCGGGAAGGGCTCGGTGGCTGCCGACAAGGTCCAAGGTGCGGTCGTTGAATTCAAACGTTATATGGCGCTCGTCGGGCTGGGGTACCGAAGCTTAGGCATGCTCAGCCCTGAGGTCGACGAGGTCTGGCATGCATTCATCCTTTTCACCCGCGAGTACGCCGAATTCTGTCAGGCCGCATTCGGCTCGTTTGTCCATCACGTTCCCCGCACCAGCCGCTCGCCTCGGACGGAATCGAACGCCGACAACTTCCTCGCGGCGTATGGCGAGGTGTTTGGTGAGGTTCCGCCGGAGTGGTATGGAGTTCGTCATGGCGGGCGGTCCGCGATGGCCGACGAGCCGTCTGGCTGCGGCACCGAGGACTGTACCGATGGATAGAGGCGTGATCTTGTAGTTGACAGCATCGATTGTGAGAGTCGTGCGCCCACCCGCTCGCTCCTCCTCACCCTTTCAAGGGGGAGGGGGAGCGGGCCTGTTTATCGGACCCCTACCTCTATTCCCATCCCTATCGCGAGGAGGGTTTTCCTTGGGGCGTAGCCACATCGAGGGCAGCTCCCCACGCGGTTCGCTGTCATGTCGTGATGGTAGAATGCTCGGCTATGCTGGAGGGAGGCACGCTCGTGATAGGAAACAGAAATTGGGTGGTCGCCGTATCGGTGCTGGTCGCGGCGGGATTAGTCCTTGGGGGGTGCTCGACGCCGACCGCCGCTCCACCAACGGAAGAGCCGACGGCCCTTCCGACAGAAATCCCGGCGGCGACGGAGACACCGCCCGCTCCGGGTCCGACGGCGATGCCGGAGGTGGGCGTGCCGGTGATCGAGACACCGGCACCCGGTGATCCAACCGCCATCGCCAACTACAACACCTACATCTACGGCGGCCCCGGCAAAGACTACGCGGTTTACGGTGCGTTTCTGGGCGGGGCGAGCGCCAAGGTTACCGGCGTGAGCCAGGACGGCTCGTGGTGGGTGGTCAGCGTTCCGCCGGCGCCGAACGGCATCGGTTGGGTCGAAGGTGTTTGGGTGACCGTTTCCGGTACCGAAGGCGTCCCCGTGGTCGCAGCTCCACCTGTGCCGCCGACGACGGACATGGTGCCGCCGGGTTCAAGCGATCCTCAGGCGACGACTCTTGTCAATACCTACGTGCGCACCGGCCCCGGAACGACGTATGCGGCCTATGGCGTCGCTCCGGCGGGTGTGACGGGACGGGTGATCGGCAAGAGCGAGGACGGATCCTACTGGGTCGTTCGGCTTGACCCTCAGAAGGTCGGAGCCGGATACGGGTGGGTGGGCGCTTCGACCGTGCAGGCGAGCAATGTCGACGGCGTTCCGGTGATCCAGGCGCCTCCGCCTCCAGCGCAGGTCGCACCGTCTCCCCCTGCCGGCGGGGCGCCTTCGGCGACGGCTTTCGAATACGTCAATGTGCGATCCGGGGCAGGCACCTGTTACGCCGTCTACGGCGTCGGCGCACCCGGCGCCACCGCCGAAATCGCGGCCGTTTCGTCGGACGGGCAATGGTGGCAGATCAAAATCCCGGCGAGCTTTAGCCCCGAAGGGTTAGGGTGGGTCGGCTCGAGTTACGTCGTGGCGTTGAACGCCGACAGCGTGCCGGTGATCCAGAGCGAGGCGTGCCCTGAGGTACCTGTGCCTCCACCGGCGGAATACGCCTGCTCGCTCGAGTCGCAGACTCCGGCAGACCACACACAGCTCTCGCCAGAGACGGTGTTCGAAATCACGTGGGTCGTGATGAACACCGGGAATGAGGCGTGGACCGACGCCGTGCTGCAATTCATCATGTCGGGTGCCGGCGGGCCGTTGCATACCGGCCCGGACTCGACCGACATCCCCGACGGTGTGGGCGCCGGCGATACCTATGACGCCAATGTCCCGGCGCTAGTACCGACCGACGCATGGGCCTACGGCGAGCTCTGGCAGATCCTCTCCGGCGACACCGCGGTTTGCGAGTTCTGGGTGATCATCGACGTCGCGGAGTAGCCCGAGCCCGGTCGTCGCGTTGAGCGACGACGAAGTCTACATGACGAAACCCGGTTTCCTAGGAAACCGGGTTTCTTTTTCCTCAAGCGCCCCCGCCGGGACTCGAACCCAGACCAGCGGCTTCGAAGGCCGCTGCTCTATCCATTGAGCTACGGGGGCGATGCTCGCGGATTATAACGGGCTTCCGACACCCTGGAGCCCTTGTTCGGGAGGGAGTCGGAGTCCTGGCGGTGAGACGACGCGCGAAGGCAAACCACAACGATGCTCGCCTGCCCTCGGGGGCAGGCGAGCAATGTTAGGTGCGTCGCAGCGAACGTGGGATCTTACGGGGCTGAGTTGGGGTAGCCGGGAACCTGCTTGCGCCGCAATCCGCCTCCACCGAGAGTAGCCAGGTCGAGAACCAAGGCCGCGATGATGATCGCATACTCAAGAACGGTAAAGCCACCTGGGAAGAACAGGACGTAGGCCAGAGTCGCCCAGGGTACAAAGATCAGGCCGAGCAGAGGCCAGATGACCGTGTCAAACGCAGTGTTCACTCGAACGGGGGCCAGCAGCCAGTAAACCAGGAACCCCAGCCGCGGCCCAAAGAAGCCGACTGCTAGAATAAAGCAGCACATCGCATTTTCCTCCACAAGGTGTTGCGCTCCGGGCCCGGTCTCGTTTCACGCCCGGCCATCCCCCGCAGGGGATCGCCCGATCGAACCGCACGGCCCCGGCGCGGCGATGGAACGGCGAGCCCGGAGCGAGCTATGGAACGACGGACCCGCTTACGCCCCCGCCGGCTTCTCCATCCCGAACGCCTTCTTGGTGCCGGGCAGCATGATGTAGATCAGCACCAGCCCGTTCAGGATCACCGCCACGTTGACGTCATACCACGTTCCGCTGCCGATCAAAACCATGAAGTTCATGATCAGGTTGAACACGGTGATGATCGCCAGGAACATCCACGCCGAGGGGTGCATGCCGAGCAACATCTGAGCCAGCCAGATGTAGACCCAGGCGAGAAGCGCGTACATGAAGGCGTACCAGTAGGCACCAGGGATACGTGCTGGCCCGATCCCGATGCCCAAGAAGCGCAGGGCTGCGAAGGCCGCCAGAATAGCGAAGAATCCGGAAACAATAGCAAGCAGGGTGATGCCGAACGGTCTTTTCATCTTTCTTCTCCTCGAGTTTGGAATGGGGGGACTGGAATGTCAGGGGCCGGCACCCATGAGTATACAGTGATTCGATTCGGCGCAACAGGCCCACGGGTCAGGCCTCCAAGGATCCGTCACGACTCCTCGGCAAAACGAGGAGCCGGCGGGCCTTCGCGGATCCACGATCGTACCTTGCGCCGGGAAGACTCCTCAGAACGCCGGGATCACATCCTCCGGAATGTGGGCCAACTGCTGGTGGGCCCGGACCAGCCTGCGCTGGACGCCTTCCAGGGCGAGCCGCAAGTGGGGGTCCTGGCAGGTGAGCAGGGCGGCGCGCAGGTCCTCCTGCGCCCCGTCGATTTCGAGCATGACCTGCCAGCGCCGGCTGGAAAGCTCGCTGCGGATCGAACGCAAGAGCTCAACCTGTTCCTCCGAGAAGGCCTTGCCGAGCTCCTGGCGGATCCGTCGTATCTCTTCGCTGCTCATCGCCTCACCCTTGCCGTCGCCCTGGCGAGAAGCTTGCCATCGCTTGGCTGCACTCGTGGCCGGCTCGGCCTTCGTTCGGCTCGGGCCTCCTCCCAACGACGTCAGGGCGGAGACTCCCGATGAATCATGCGGATCGAGGCGTGCGGCGGCGATCGGAGGCCCTTCGCGTTGCCCCGGCCGACGGTGTAGAATCATCGCGCAGATTCCGCGCGAAGACACCACGTTTCCACCGTCGATTCGCGCGCCCGATGGAAAGGCACCTCCGCATGGCGTTGAGCCAGCTGGCACGTTCCATCAGCGAGTCCCCGACCCTTGCGCTCAACGAGGAAGCGCGCCGGCTGCACGAGCGGGGGGAGCCGGTCATCCACCTGGGGATTGGGGAGCCCAAGAACAAGGCGCCGATCGCCGCCGTGCTGGCGGCCGCCGCCAAGTTGACCGACGGCGATATCAAATACACTCCGGCCGACGGCCTGCCCTCGCTGAAGAAGGCCGTCATCCGCTACACCGATGACTGCTACGACCGGCTGGTGGCGCCGGAGAACGTGATCATCTGTTCGGGCGCCAAGCAGGCGATCTACAACCTGCTCTTCACCATCCTCAATCCGCAGGATGAAGTCGTCCTGTTGGCTCCATACTGGGTGAGCTACCCCGAAATGGTGCGGATGCTGTACGGCGTGCCGGTCGTGGTCACGCCCGAGGATGGCACGTTCCATCCTCGGATGGAAGACATTGAGCGCGTTGTCGGCGGCTACACCAAGGCCGTCATCGTCAACAGCCCGAACAACCCGTCGGGCGTGGTCTACGACGAAAGCTTCATGGCCGACCTGGTGGATTTCTGCGAGCGGAAGGACCTGTACCTGATTCTGGACGACATCTATCACAAGCTCGTCTTCGACGGACGGACGCCGCCGAACTCGCTCCGTTTCTCGAAGCGCGATCTGGACGGGGCCAAGATTATCGTCATCAACGGGATCTCGAAACTTTACGGAATGACCGGTTTCCGGATCGGCTGGGCGGTCGCCGCCCGCCCGGTGGTCGAGGTCATGACCAACGTTCAAGCGCAGACCACCTCCTGCCCTGCGTCGATTCTGCAGGCGGCCGCCGAAGGGGCGCTGACCGGCATTCAGAGCGTCACGGACAGCCTGCGCATGACGATGGAGAACAATCGGAACGTCGCCCTGCGTGAGCTGGCGGCACTCCCCGGAGTCCGGACCGTCCCGCCCGGGGGAACGTTCTATTGCCTGCCGGACTTCCGCGCCTATCGAGGCGACTCGGTGGTCCTGGCGCGCTTTCTGCTGGAGAAAGCCCTGGTGGTGACCGTCCCCGGCCGCGAATTCGGCATGGAAGGGCACTTGCGCCTGAGCTACGCCGGGTCGGCGCGCGACGTCGTCGATGGCATCGCCCGCATCCGCTGGGCGCTCGACCCCAATGCGCCGGAGGAAATCTACATCGGGGACCGCAAGCAGGTTCGAGACTGGGCGTAAGGTGAATCATCCCTCCCCCGGAAAGGAGGAGGGGGACGGGGTCGCGATTCATCTGGCTTCACCCCCGCCCTGGACCTTCGCGCAGCACCCCGTAGCTTTGCGGAGGGGCCCCCTAAGAGGGGGTGGGAGTCTTTCTGGGAGGCCAAATGGCGCGACGAAAGAAACCATCGGATGTCGCGGTGATCGGATTGGGGGGATTCGGCGGGAGCGTGGCTCGGCGGCTGGAGCGGATGGGGCAATCCGTGCTCGGCATCGACCAGTCGGCCGAGAAGATCAAAGAGATCGCCGACGAGCTCACGCACACCATGATGCTCGACGCTACCAACGAGGAAGCGTTGCTCGAGGCCGACGTCGCTTCCTTCGACACGGCGATCGTGGCTATCGGCGATGACTTCGAAGCCAGCGCGCTCGTCACCGCGCACCTCAGGTCGCTTGGAGTTCGGCAGATCATCGCCCAGGCCAAATCTGTCCGCCACCGCGACATTCTGTCCCAGATCGGCGCGACCCAGGTGGTCATCCCGGAGGAGGACAGCGGTGAGCGTCTGGCCGAGGTCTTGTCGGGCACGGCTGAGATGGAGCGCCTCCGGCTGGGCGCCGACCGCAGCCTGGCGCGAGTGCCTGTTCCCCAATCCCTGGTTGGTGAGCCGGTGGAGGCCAGCGAGCGGTCGGAGGTCTCCGTCGTCATGCTCCAGCGCGCCGCCGATCTGATCTTGAATCCCGCCGGCGACCTAGGTCTGGAGCGCGGCGACGTCCTCTACGTCGTCGGGGACGAACCAAGCCTGGCCCGATTTCGCCTCCTCGGATGACCCTCGAGCGGGAAGCTCGCCGGCCCCGCACCCGCATCGTCCGCCTGCTGGGCCACGGCGCGGTCGCCCTCGCTCCCCGCCGTCTGCCGATCGCGGTCCGATTGGTTGCCGGGCTGGGACTGATGGTGGCCATCGGGACTCTCGTCCTGAGCTTGCGCGGGATGACCACCACCCCTCTGTCCCTGCTGGACACTTCATTCATGACGACGTCGGCCGTCACCGTAACCGGCTTGGCCGTCGTCCCGGTCAGCACTTCCTTTACCTTCCTCGGTCAGATCGTGATCCTCCTGCTGGCCCAGATGGGCGGGGTCGGTTTCATGGTGATGGTCGTGCTGGCCCTGCGCCTGGCGGGGCAGCGGGTCTCCCTGGTCGACCGCCTGGCCCTGACAAGCTCGATCGGGTTGAGGGATCCGCGCTCCGTGCTGCAGATCATGACTCGAGCGACCCTTTTCATCCTGGCGGTGGAGGGGATGGGCGCCGTCCTCCTGTACCTCCATTGGACGGCGCGCGGGATTGTGCTCCCAGGCGACGCCTGGTTCTACGCTATCTTCCATTCCGTCATGGCCTTCTGCAATGCCGGTTTCGACCTTTTCAGCGGCAACACTGCGTACGGCGGTATCCCGGTGGACCCCGTGACGCTTGTCATCATGGGGGCCTTGATCATCATTGGCGGCCTCGGAATCCCGGTGCTCGCCGATCTTCTCACCCGGCGGCGGGGGCCTCGCCTGCATCTCCACACGCGCTTGGTTCTAGGGTCGAGCCTGGGACTGGTGCTGGTGGGGTGGGCGGGGTTACTGTTTGTTGAGTTTCGCCTCAGCGGCGTTCTGTCAGGGGAGTCGTTCGTCGACCGGGTCGTCATTGCCTGGTTCCAATCGGTGGCGGCTCGCACCGCAGGCTTCGCCTCGATATCGGACTTCGGCGGGCTGCACTCTGCGAGCCTTATTCTCTTGGGCGGATTGATGTTCGTCGGCAGCGCACCGGCCTCGATGGGTGGCGGGATCACGACCGGGAGCTTCGCCGTCCTGGCGCTGGCCGTAGTGAGCTACGCCACCGGTCGCGACGGCGTCTATGCGGGGGACCGGAAAATCCCCGCCGACGCTGTCTGGCGGGCGACGTTTATCCTGGTGGCGGGATTGGTCCTGGTCGTATTGGCCTCATGGACCATCCTGGTGCTTCAAGACTTGGCGAGCGAGGCGGTCGTCTTTGAAGTCGTCTCCGCTTTTTCCACCACAGGCCTCTCTCTCGGCATCACGCCCCAGTTGGCTCCGGCGAGCCGGGTGTTGATCATGCTCGTGATGTTCTGGGGCCGGCTGGGCTCGGTGACGATCATGCTGGCCATCCTCGCGCGCAAACCGCGCCAGCGACTCATCGACTACCCCGACGAAGTCGTGCTGGTCGGTTGAAAGGCCAGGCGCGCAAAACAGAACGATGCCCATGGTCGCCGAGTAGTAGAATCGCACATCCTGGGATCGGGGCTCAGCGCGAGCGATGCACAGCGAACCGCTGAGGATTCGCACCCCCGATGCGAGTCCCCCGAGCAGGCGTGGCCGAGGCGGTAGACGAGGGCTCGGCCTCTACGCCCTTCGGCGCACCGGAAGCGGTGCAGGCCGCCAAGGGCGCCGGAGCGGGGCCAAATCCGAAGGATTTCAGGTCGCGGTGAGGGGCAGGGAATGAAAGACATTCTTGGGATCCGATCTCCGGCGCAGACCGAGGCCGGCGCGCTTCGCTCGGACTACGGTCTCGAACCGCTGGGGCTGTCGAACCTGGGGACGCAGTATTGGAATCTCCCGCCCGAGGCGCTCTACGAGGAGATCGTCTTCCGGCGCGAGGGGACAGTCGTTCACGCCGGGCCGCTCGTCGTCACCACCGGCGACCACACGGCCCGGGCGGCGAACGACAAGTTCATCGTGCGTGAGCCGAGTTCGGAGGAACACATCTGGTGGGGCGACTACAACCGGCCCTTCCCCAACGACCGATTCCAGTCGGTACTCAGCCGGCTGCAGGGGTATCTGCAAGGCGAGGACATCTTCATTCAGGACTGTTTCGCCGGCGCCGATCCGGAATACCGGATGCCCGTGCGCATCATCACGGAGTTGGCCTGGCACAGCCTGTTTGCGCGCAACATGTTTCTGCTTCCCGAGTCGCCGGATGCCTATCGGCGACACGTGCCGGAGTTCACCGTCCTGGCCATCCCCGGATTTCGCGCCAGCAGCCCGATCGACGACACCCGCTCGGGGACGTTCATTCTGGTCGACTTCGCCCGGCGGCTGTGCCTGATCGGCAACACGGCGTATGCCGGCGAAATCAAGAAGTCCGTCTTCACCGTGCTCAACTACCTGCTGCCGCTGCAGGGCGTCATGCCGATGCACTGTTCGGCCAACGTCGGCCCGCAGGGGGAGGTGGCCCTATTCTTCGGGTTGTCGGGCACGGGCAAGACGACGCTTTCCGCCGACCCGAAGCGCCGGCTGATCGGAGACGACGAACACGGCTGGAGCGACGCCGGCGTGTTCAATTTCGAAGGCGGCTGCTACGCCAAGGTCATCCGGCTGTCGCCGACGGCCGAGCCGGAGATCTACGCCTGCACCCGGCGCTTCGGAACGATCCTCGAGAACGTCGCCTTCGACTCGGTGAACCGGAGGGTCGATCTGGACGACGATCGGATCACCGAGAATACGCGCGCCTCGTATCCGCTGGATTACATCGCCAACGCCGTCCCGGAGAAGCGGGCCGGGCATCCGTCGAACATCGTGTTGCTGACCTGTGATGCCTCGGGGGTGATGCCGCCGCTGGCCAGGCTTTCGCCGAGTCAGGCGCTGTACCAGTTCATCTCGGGCTACACCTCCAAGATCGCCGGCACGGAAGTCGGAGTGGGAGTTGAGCCGCAGCCGACTTTCAGCACGTGCTTCGGCGCGCCGTTCATGGTTCACCACCCGTCGCGGTATGCCGATCTTTTGCGGCGCAAAGTCGAGCGCTACGGAGTGCACTGTTGGCTGGTCAACACCGGTTGGATCGGCGGGCCGTACGGCGTGGGGAAGCGCATCAGCATTGGCTACACCCGCGCCCTCTTGAATGCCGCCCTCGATGGAACTTTGCATGACGTTCCTTACGCTCGCGATCCGGTCTTCGGCTTCGATGTGCCGCAATCATGCGACGGAGTCCCGGCGGAGATCCTCAACCCCGCCGGCACCTGGCCAAGCCAGGCCGGGTACATGGACAAATACCGGCAGCTGGCTGCGCGGTTCATCGAGAATTTCAAGAAATTCGAGGACTCGTGCCCGGAGGACGTCATCGCCGCCGGCCCGCGGATTGCGTGAGTGGGCACGACCGCAATATGCCCTCCTGCACCGGGCCTGAGTACAAGCCTCGCAGGAGCGGCGATGCTCTTCCTCGTCACCCCCGCGAATCGCGCTTCGCATCCCGGAGGGGAAGCGGGGGTCCAGTCTTCGTGATGGGCCAGCGGGTCCATGACCTTTTTCGTAGGGACATCACCTCACCACCGTCGCCTGCGACATCGGTCCCTTGAAAAGAACGTCCCTGTCGCGGTGTCGTCGCCTGGGTTCCCGCTTGCGCGGGAACGACAGCGTTTGCTGAGGGTCGCTTGCCCGCGCGCGGCGCAGGCTAACACGGAAGCGTCCTGCCCTCAAGAAGGTGGAGACCTTAGGGAAGCGTGCGGCTACGAAATCGAGGGTGCGCGCTCGTGCGGCCAATCAAGACTCCGACGTGACCACACTGCCGCGGGACATCCTGCGCCTTCGCGATCAGCTCTGGCGGAGGCGGCGAGAACTTCGGCTGCGGTCGCCAGCCGAGGCGCGACGCTTCGTGCGTCAAGTCGGCTTTTGCCTGTTCTGGCCGACCGAAGGCGTCGAGCTGCCGAACTTGCTGCAAGCCATCGCCGGCAACGCCCGGCCTCTGACGGCCGGCTACGACGGCCCCGCCATCGGCCGGTCGTGGAACTGGAAGGACGACGCACTCGACAAGTGTTGGTGGTACTACGGGAAATTGCTCCGCCGTCGGGCCACGATCGTCTCGCTCGAGCTGTTACCGTCGTTCTATGCGCTGAGCGAGAACTATGGGGATGCGAGGGATTACCTGGTCGAGTACGAAGAGGGGAGGCTCTCGGCCGAGGCCAAGTCGGTGTACGAAGCGCTGCTGGAGAGGGGGCCGCTTGATGCCGTCCGTCTCCGCAAAGAGTCCCGCCTGGCGGCGACCCAGGCCAAGGCGCGCTTTGACCGGGCATTGGTCGAGCTTCAGGGGGACCTCAAGGTCATGCCGATCGGGGTAGCCGATGCCGGCGCCTGGCACTATGCGTTCATCTACGACTTGGTCGAACGTTGGTTTCCGGAGCTTCCCGCCCAGGCCAGGCCGATCAGCACGCGCGAAGCGCGATCACGAATCGTCACTCAGTACCTGGAGAACGTCATCGTCGCCCAGCGGGGGTCGATCTCGCATGACCTCGGTTGGCGTCCGAACGAAGTCGATCGGGCACTGACCGGCCTGGTTGAATCCGAGCGAGTATTGGAATTCGAGATGGAGCCGGGGACTCGGCCGGTGGTCGCCACGCGGCGTTGGGCGAGGCGGCTCCGACGAGGTGGAATCACTCCGAAGAAGAAATCACCCGCGAGGGGGCGGCGAGGCGAGCGTCGCGGGAGGTAGGATTACAGAGCAAGCGTCGCAGACCGATGGGGGCGGTCTTGGAGAGCGAGGTGCGTCATGGTGTGGACGAAGTACCTGATCGTCGGCGGCGGCCTGGCCGCCGACGCGGCGGTCGAAGGGATTCGCCAGCTCGACTCGGATGCCAGGATCCTCATCCTGGCCGCCGAAGCCGACCCACCGTACACCCGCCCGTGGCTCTCCAAGGGACTCTGGCTCGGCAAGCCGTACGAGCGCGTCTGGCGCGGCACGGAGGCTAAGGGAGCCGAGCTGCGCCTGCGGCGCCGCGCCGTCCGCCTGGACCCCGCCCGAAAGACCGTGACGGACGACCAAGGTGAGGTGTATGAGTATGGATCGCTCTTGCTGGCGACAGGCGGGCGCGCCCGCCGTCTGCCCTTCGGCGGCGAGAACGTGATCCATTTTCGTACGCTGGCGGACTACCGCCGCCTTCGGCTCCTGGCCGATCAGGGAGATCGCTTCACGGTCATCGGCGGAGGCTTCATCGGTTCGGAGATCGCTGCCGCGCTGGCGACGAACGGCAAGATGGTGACGATGGTCTTTCCCCAGTCGGCCATCGCCGAGCGGGTCTTCCCGCGAGATCTGGCGGAGCACGTTTCCTTCTACTACCAGGAAAAAGGAGTCGTCCTGCGCACCGGGAGTTCCGTCTTGGACGTCCAAAAGCGCGGCAGGGGCGTGGCGACCAAGATCAAATCAGCCTCCGGGATAGAGGAGTGGATCGAATCGGACGGCGTCGTGGCCGGAATCGGAATCCAACCCGACATCGAGCTGGCGGCCTCGGCCGAGCTGCGTTGCGACGATGGGGTCGTTGTCGACAGCCTGCTCCGAACCAGCCAGCACGGCATCTTCGCCGCCGGGGATGTCGCCTCCTTCGTCAATCCAGCCTTGGGTCGTCGCATTCGAGTGGAGCATGAAGACAATGCCTTGGCGATGGGAAAGCAGGCCGGCCGCAACATGGCGGGGGCCGAGGAGCCCTACACGCACCTCCCGTATTTCTACTCCGACTTGTTTGAGCTCGGATACGAGGCGGTCGGAGATCTCGACTCGAGGCTGGAGGTCGTCCGGGACTGGGCCGAACCATTCCAAAAAGGTGTGGTCTACTACACGGACGGAAGCCGGGTGCGCGGCGTCCTGCTCTGGAACGTGTGGGACAAAGTTCCGGCGGCGCGGATGTTGATCGAATCGGGGGAGAGCGTCAGCCCCAAGGACCTGCACGGACGAATCCCGCCAGAATAGGACAGGGGTCAGTGGTCGGCGGTCGGTGGTGAGAGATCAACAACGAGGCGTCCGTTCGAGTTCGTGACCTGTCCACCCAGAGCCTCAATCGCAAACCGGCGATCGCAATCTCTAATCGCCAATCTCCAATCGCCAATCGCTAATCGCTAATCAGCTAATCACCCATGAGGGAATCCAATGAGCCTCACGCGTCGAGTCGACCAAGCCCGCGACGCCTATCGCAAAGGCGATCCGTCCGGCGCCGCCGCTGCCCATGACCCGCGACGGATCGCCCGCGCCGCCGAGGAAGAGCATGGCGGCATCGGCGACCAGTACCTCGGCGACCTGGTGTATGGTGGATTGGATGGGGTGGTCACGACCTTCGCCATCGTCAGCGGTGTGGCCGGAGCGTCGCTCGGTTCGGACGTCATCCTGATCCTGGGGCTGGCCAACCTGCTGGCCGACGGTTTCTCCATGGCCAGCGGCGCCTACCTCTCCACCAAGAGCGGGCAGGAGTATTACCAGCGCGAGTTCGAACGAGAGACTTGGGAAATCGAACACTTCCCCGAGGGGGAGCGGGCTGAACTGCTGGAGCTCTATCGTGGGCGGGGCTACGGCGAAGACGAGGCTGAGCAGTTGGTCGGAATCCAGGCGCGCCAACCGGAGCGGTGGGTGAGGGCGATGATGGTGGACGAGTTGGGGATGCTGCCCGACGAACGCAAGCCCTTGACGAGCGGGGCGGCGACCCTGGCGGCGTTCGTCCTGGCCGGCTCGCTGCCCCTGGTCGTGTTCGTCGCCGGGCTCTTCGTCCCGATCGACGATCGTACGGCGTTCCTCGTTTCGCTTCTTCTGACGGGTGTGGCGCTATTCAGCCTGGGAGCGGCGAAGGTGTACGTGACCCAGCGCAACCCGGTGCGGAGCGGTCTGGAGATGCTGGCGGTGGGAGGGCTGGCGGCGGCGGTGGCGTACGGGGTCGGGGCCTTCCTCAAAGGAATCGCCGGCTGAACGGCGAGTGGGGGTGCCGTCTTCCTACTTCGTCAAGTCTCTCAGCGAATCGCGAGTGTCGGCGGCCCGTCCGATGAAAAGGCCGATGATCCCCAGCATGATCGCCGCACCGGCCGCGCACACCCAGGGTGCACCCGCCCTTGGCGGTCTGTAGAGACCGAAGGGGTGAGGTACCGCCCAGGGCGAATACCAGACGAGCGGCAGGACGTCCATCCCGAGCACCCCTACGGCGAATCCATAAAGGGCATATCTCCATATGTGGGGGATCTCCGACCAGATCTTCCCTAGCGAGAAGACTTCGACCGATTGGCGCTGCTTGCGAGAGATGCCGCCATGCAGCTTGCGGGCCTTGGCTTGCGGGTCGCGGCCGGCCAGCTGACGATCTCGCAAGCGGCGCAGTCGTTCTTGCTCAGCGTTCGGCGGCATGCGCACCTCCAGGCCTTAGGCCGATGTTGGGTCAATCATTGCGGCCTCGGGCATGGCGCGCCCCAAGGCACTACGGCCGATCGCCGACAAAAACCTGAAGCACATAGACGTAGTCGCCCGCCTGGTAGTCCTTTCGGCCATCGTCGACGTCGTCGGCAAATCCATGCAGCACAGCCAGAGTCGTCGAGGCGCCAGGGTCCCAATCGGTCAGGAGGGTTGCCCAGTAATGGCACTTCCAATCCGGGACCTCCCGGTCGAATTCGAGGATGTCTCCTGGTGGGACGTCCGCCAGGTCAACCTGAAAGTCGACCGAGATGGATTGAAGATTCTCGGCCAGGATGATTTCGTCGGCGGCGCACCAGTAGAACGGCCAGATGAAGGTATCGTCTGGATTGAGGGTGATGGAGAACTCGTGGCTCCCAGGAGCCTCAAGATCCAGTCCATCCGAAAGGCTGTGCCAGTCCCAGATACTGGGGATGTTCGCGACATCTTGCTCCGTAGGGAGAATGGTGCGAACGACCGTAGGCGCGGCAGTCGGCACCTGGGAACCGCTCTCCGGACCAATGGCCCCCGGAATAGGACCGACCGCTGCGGCGTAGGCGTCGGCGAGCGAGGCAGCCGTGTCTGCGTCGACGATCCCGCTGGCCGGCAGGCCGGTGGCCGTTTGGTATTCACGAACAGCGGCGTCGGTCGGCTTATCGAGGATGCCGCGAACCTGGTCTCCTGCGAAATAGCCCAACACCGCCAGGTGATCCTGCAATTGGAAGATATCGTTTACGACGAGCTTCGGTGACTGGAGGGAAAGACTGCGGATCGAGTCGGAAGCAAGATCGCCAACCTCATATATGGAAACGAGTCCCGCGAAGGTGCCCGAGCGCGCCAGCCATCGGCCGTCAGGGCTGAACGTTACCGCCTCGAAAGGAGCCTCGAACCAATCCTCCAGGGTCGTGAGCAGCTGACCCGTGTTCCCATCCCACAGCTGGACGCCGTATTCCGCGCTGCCTGTGGCGAGAAGGGAACCATCCGGGCTGAAGGAAACGCTGTCGGTTGAGGATGGGGCCTCGAATTCGAGGTCCAAGGCAAGCCGATTGTCTTGAACCGCCCACAGCCTCACCACGCCGTGGGTCCCCCCTGGGTCCATGCCCAAGGTAGCCATCTTCACCAACGGGGAGTTGAACGCCAGATTCAAGAGAACCCCGCTCTCCTCGTCGGGCTCGACCGAAGGGGCGTCCCTTCCATCCAGGGAAACGAATTCCAACCGCCCCTTGGGGAACTCGGACGAGTGACGGATAAGGCCCAACCATCGTCCCTCAGGGCCGAAGACAAAACCTCCCGGCACGCCGGCTGGAAACCCAAAGACCATGCTGTCCGTTTGCACGGGCTCGCCGCCGGCCAGGTCCCATGTCTGCAGCATACCCTCCGGATCACGGAAGACGAAAGTCCGTCCGTCGGGACTGAACGCCATTCCGGGAATCCAACCCGGTTCGGCGGTCAGGCTGTTTTCCAATTTCCGGCTGTCTACGTCCCAAAAGCGCACGGCCCCGTCGTCACCCCCGGCGGCCAGCGTTTTTCCGTTGGGGCTGAAGGCCAGTGAAAGTGCACTCGCCTCGGAAGAAATGGTTCCAGTCTCGGCCAAGGTTCCCTGGCCGTAGGTGTAAAGGGAAATCTTAGGAGGGCCGGGTATTTGAGATCCGGTTAGAGCGAAAGTCTTCCCATCACCTGACCAAGCGATGATGCCACCCTGATCTAGTACCGCCGCAGGCGCAAGCGAACTGGCATTCTGCGTGTCGATGCTGTCTGTCATCCTCAGGGACGAGGGCGACACGGTTGGTGTCAGGGATGAGGTCGAAGATGTCCCCTTAACTGACGAACAGGCGGCGAGCGATATCATGGCGGGCGCGACCATGCTCCAGATCGGATCTCTCCAACGCGACCTTCCTGCCCTTGCTGTCATGGGGTGGTCCTCAGAAATCTGTTATGGGACAAAGCCGAATCTGCTGCGGCGCATGCTGGCCGCTCATTCGAACGGGCAAATATCCCGGGCGACGTGGCTCACATCGCATGTCCCTTGGTCCACGGCCCAGAAGACTTCCTCCAGATAGACCGGGCTCGAGTCAACGAAGGCCGCGGCTCGGCTGCAGGCAGTCCCAATGTCGTGTGATGCCTGGTACTCCAGCCAAAACTCATTGGCCAGTCCGGAAAAAAGATGCCACGCCGTATCGTCATCGGCCCTTCGCTGAAGCGATTGGAACTGGTCCTTCGCCCCTTCGAGGTCACCGTTCAAGACGCCCAGGACCATCAGCCGATACGTCGCGTAGGCCGACAAGTTGACCCTCTCCTCCGGAAGAGGCTCGGGGGGCGAGGTGATCGGGAAGCCATACGTATCCAATCCGAATTCGGTCTCGAGAAGGTAGTCTCGCATGTCGTCCGACCACCCATCGAGAGATTCGTCGTTGATCACCTGAAGATACCGGCCGCGGGCCTCCTCATACCTGCCTTGCAGCGCGAGCGCGTCGCCGTCCCGGGCCGCTTCAAAGCGGTAAGCCGGGGGAGCGAAGTCCTGTCCGGAGAAAGTGAACTGTTCGCCATCCCAGGCGAAGGTGTCGGTGGTCACGTGCGCAGGGACCCAGCAGGCCGCATCGAAATTCGCCTCTCGGGGACCCGGAGGGGTGTTGTCGACGAGCAGTTCGAGCGTCCCATCGCCATTGACGTCCCGGACACGCAGGCCCTCCTTGGCCTGAGCGGAATCCCACCCCGTTTGCTCGTCGTAGACGAGATTTCGGAAGCCGGCCCCGTCCCACGAGAACACTTTGACAAGGTCCTCGCCGACGACTGGGATCGCCGTGACGATCTCGGGAAAACCGTCGAGGTTCATGTCTTGGATCGCTTCCACTCGGACGGGCCCATTCTCGTGGGAAACGACGTCCACCGTATTGAACTCGCCGGACTCGCACGAGAGGAAATACAGGTCGTCCAAACCGAGCAGCATCTCGGGGACACCGTCGCCGGTGACGTCGGCGATCTCGGACTGGATCTGGCCTCCCGGCCAATCCAACGAGCGGAGGGCGTCGAGCGCAGCTTCGGGCCGCCCGCCTGCGTTCAGAAAGTCGAGCACAAGCTCATCTTCCGGCTCGAGCCCATACTGATCGACCAGCCGCTGGAAGTCGGCCTGGAGGCTGGGGTCGGTCTCAGGGCAATCCGCCGGCGGGGGCGGCGTGCGTGTCGCAGGGAAGGGTGATGCGGAGATCTGGTCAGGCGAGGCGATGGTGGGCAGCACAGGGGCCGGGGGTGCGGTCGGGGAGGCACGAGTGCAAGCCGAAAGGGCAAGGGCGAGAGCGATCTTCAAGTGGCGGGCGCGCATCGCGTCCTCCAGGAGCGTCCACGGCGGCGCAGACGCACGATAGTTTGGCGGGCCTGGGAGCGTCGGTCGGATGATCGTACACCTTCGAGATGGCCGTCCGGCGGAGACAGGCGGGTGGATTCGGGAGTCGTGTCGCAGAATCCCGGTTGCAGGATGGAGATCGGGGCCCCGGTTTCGCTCGGCTGAGCAGGTTGGTGTAGCCGAACCTTCGCTGACAGATTGGATTCATGGATGCGAATCGCCAGCGAAGTCATGGCCCAACCTCAACGAAGATCGGCACCGAATCAAGGGCGATGGGCAGTGCCCCACCAGGAGCCTCTACGATCTCCGCTTCGGGCTCGGTCGAGCCGGGTACGGTGGGTGTCCGTGTGACGACGGCGTGCTCGGAGGCGAACGGCAACCGAATCTCGACCGAGGGCGCTGTCTGCCCCGGCAGGTAAAGCCGGCCATCGTCGTACCACAAGACCCAGACCAAGCCTTCCGGGGTCTGGAACTCGTAGGCCCAGATGCCTTCTCCCAAATCCATCTTCTCGACCGAGGTGAACCTGCCGATCTTGTCATTCACCAGCTGGAGCGCGAAATAGATCGGACGCGGGTTGCCGGCTTCCCTCTCCCTAGCCCAGTGCTTGCCATTGACGGGCAAGTCGCCTCCAGGCTTCCTGTTGGTGACGGTCGTATCCGTCATGCCCATGAACATCGAGGCGCCGATCAACGGCACAGACGCCTGATCCAGAGCCGTGGTTCCCGTCTTCCAGTCCTCCAGGTTCCCGAGGTTGATGCCGAGCAGTCCTTCGCCGGCCGAGACGATGCTTTTCCGGACCAGCCCGATGGCCGCTTCGCCATACAGCCATGCCTGGGCGGCGGCGTGGTCCGGTGCCGATGGGTCGGCGACGGACCTTAGCAGGTCAACCACCGCATCCCGGGTCTCGGCTGTCACTGGAGAAAACGGAGTCGGCGGGACGAAGCTGCCGAACCCGACCAGGGCCGACATTGGAAACGCATCGCCAATCCAGATCGGCCTTCCGCCGCAGCCGTTGGATTGGAGCTCATCCCGAATCCATGCGGCGGTCAATGGAATCTCGGTGTAATTCGCCAGCGCGTGGAAATCGACGATGTCGTAGGCGTCGCAAGCGGCGAGGATCATGCGGATCTCGGGAACGCTCTTCCGCATGTAGTCGACGTCCTTCGTCAGGCGACGCGCGATCACGGCCGGGCTGGGATTGCCGTCGAAGACATCGGCCATCAATAGGGCGACCAGAAGCACCCGGGCGTCGGGATTGGCGGCTTTGATGACGGGATAGGACAATCGTAAGAGACGGACGTACTCGTCGGCAGAACCTGCCCAGAAACCCGTGAACTCTCGCTCGATGCCATAGTCGTGGATGGGGTAGAGCAGGCCGGGCATGTCGTCGATGGCGTCATCGTCGTAGCGCTCGACAACGGCCGTAAGGTAGGCCGCATAGTCATCCAGGTAGTCTTCCTTGGGGAAAGTGTCCCCCAGATCACCTAGCGACGGTTGCCGGGAGGAGGCCCAGTTCGACTTGGCGGCGAAGTCCATCTGCAAGCCGGTGAATCCGGCATGCTGGTATTCCGATACGATGGCGTCCAACGGCCCCCAGTTGTATTCGCCCGGCTCCGGTTCGATGTTCTCCCAGATGACGAAGACGTCCTGGAGCTTGGCATAGGAGACACCGGCGGCGGCATACTCCTCGGCCACGCCCAGAATGGCGTACTCGACGGAGATGGTGAAGGGTCGGTCACCGACCGGGGTCAGGCTCGGGAGAATGGGCGACGCGGGCTCGGCGGGGACGGGAGTGGCCGCAGCGGAAGGGCCGCAGGCCAAGCCAGCAATGAACAAGCCAAGAATCGGGACGAGCTGCGGCCGATGGTGTTGCATGACCTACCCCTTCCGCGGGTCTGCCTACCCGGGCATTCTAGGTCCCCTCCCCTGCTGATCCAATCCCCCGAGTCTCCTCTTCCCATGATACGCTCCCAAATCTGTCCATTTACGCGCAGGTCTTGGTCCGCGGTTCCTGGTGACCTCCCGCTCCGCCCGGGCTGAGACTCGTCTCTTGCCCCCGGCGCAGAGCGCGGCGAGACTGGTAAGATGAACGTCCCGCCCTCGGCGGTCTGCACCCCTTAGGGTGCCCCCTGGGTGTGCACCCTGGATGTGCACCCTGGGTGTGCCCTGAAGAGGGTAGAGACCGACCGGCCATCGTTCGACACGTCCGTATCCTCTGGAGGCTAACGCCCATGCCCACGGCCCGTGCCAAGTCAACATCGAAGCGAACAACGAAACAGACGACGAAGCCCAAGGTGCGCAAGTCCGCCGCGGCGAGGTCGAGAACGACGAAGAAGCCGCCGTTGAAACCCACCCGGCTGAACTTGCGACGCCCGGTGCCCTCCGATATCGAGATCGCCCAGGAAGCCAGGATCAAGCCGATCACGCTGGTGGCCCAGGAGGCCGGCATTCGCTCCTCGGAGTTGGAGTTACACGGTCTGCACGAAGCGAAAGTTCGGCTCGAAATCCTCACGCGGCTGGCGAAGCGCCCCAACGGGAAGTACATTGACGTCACGGCCATCACCCCCACGCCATTGGGGGAAGGGAAGAGCACGACCATGATGGGCCTGAGCCAGGCGCTCGGCGCCCACCTGGGGAAGCGGGTCTTCACCTGCATCCGGCAGCCGAGTCAGGGACCGACGTTCGGCATCAAGGGCGGCGCGGCGGGCGGCGGCTACAGCCAGGTCGTTCCGATGGAAGACTTCAACCTTCACCTCACCGGCGACATCCATGCCATCACGGCGGCCAACAACTTGCTGGCGGCGGCCGTCGACGCGCGCATCTTCCACGAACGCCAGCAGCCGGACGATGAGAAGCTCTTCAACGCGCTGTGCCCGAAGGACAAGAAGGGCAAGCGGCGCTTCTCGCCCTCCATGCTGCGGCGCCTGAAGAAACTCGGCATGGCCAAGACCGACCCGGAGTCACTGACTCCCGAGGAACGGACCCGCTTCTCCCGGCTCGACATCGATCCCGCCAGCCTCACCTGGCAGCGCGTGGTCGACACGAACGACCGCTTCCTGCGCCGGATCACCATCGGACAGGGGCCGGAGGAGAAGGGGATGACGCGCGAGACGGGCTTCGACATCACTGTCGCCAGCGAAATCATGGCCATCCTGGCGCTCACCACCGACCTGGCGGATCTGCGCGAGCGACTCGGCCGGATCGTCATCGGAACCAACAAGCGCGGCGAGGCGGTTACGGCCGAGGATCTGGGCGCGGCCGGTGCGTTGACCGTGCTGATGAAGGACGCCATCAAACCGACGCTGATGCAGTCGCTTGAAGGTACCCCGGTGTTCGTCCACGCCGGCCCCTTCGCCAACATCGCCCATGGAAACTCGTCGATCATCGCCGACCGGATCGCCCTCAAGTTGGCCGACTACGTGGTGACCGAGTCCGGTTTCGGCGCCGATATCGGGATGGAGAAGTTCTTCGACATCAAGTGCCGCACTTCGGGGTTGATCCCGAACGTGGTCGTCATGGTGGCGACGGTACGGGCGTTGAAAATGCACGGCGGCGGACCGAAGGTCGTCGCCGGCAAGCCGCTTGATTCGGCCTACACAGATGAGAACTTGGGATTGCTGCGAGCGGGCCTCCCCAACATGCAGCACCACATCCGCAACGCGCTCAAGTTCGGGATCCCGGTGGTCGTGGCCGTCAATTCCTTCGCCACCGACACCCCGGCCGAAGTCGAGATGGTGCGCAAGGCGGCGGTGGAAGCGGGCGCCGAGGATGCCGTGGTCTGCACACACTGGATGGACGGCGGCAAGGGCGCCAGGCGGCTGGCCGAGCTGGTGGTCAAGACGGTCGAGAAGCCGAGCAAGTTCCAGTTCTTGTACCCGCTCGATTGGCCGATCAAGCGCAAGATCGAGACGATCTGCACGCAGATCTACGGGGCCGACGGCGTAGACTACGCCCCCGAAGCCGAGCAAAAGATCGAGCTCTATACGCGACTCGGCTTCGACAAGCTCCCGCTGTGCATGGCCAAGACGCATCTCAGCTTGAGTCATGATCCGGAGCGAAAGGGAGTCCCGAAGGGATACCGCATTCCCATCCGCGACATTCGCGCCTCGGTCGGAGCAGGGTTCCTGTATCCGCTGCTGGGCACGATGCGCACCATGCCCGGCCTCCCCACACGGCCGGTGTTCTATGACGTCGATCTGGATCTGAAGACGGGCAGGGTGGTGGGGTTGTTCTAAAAACTCAGCTTCTCGGACTTCATGCAAGGGACGTAGGGGCACGGCATGCCGTGCCCCTACATGTTTCTCGGGGTGAGCACCTTCTCCGGATTTGGCCCCGCTCCGTCGATCCCTCGCCTATCGGCTCGGGCTCTCCTCCACGGGGGACTCGCCTTCGATAGGTTCTCCCCCGGCCAGCGTTGCCTTTCCATAGCAGGAGCGTCGTGCCGGCCTCACAGGTGGTCTCGGCGCGCGGCGGCGCGGGCCGCGCCGCATTGAGTCTTCACTGGTCTCTGGTCACTGGCCACTGGTCACTGGCCACTTCCTCTCGGGATGTGACGCGTTGGGGACCTGTTCCGCTCTATGGGTGAGCCGGCAGCAACTTGAAAATTACGCCCCGTACTTCCCGAGACGCCCGGCGTGCGCCAGCAGGAGGGGCATCAAGTCGGAAGCCGGGAAGATTCCAAGCCCTCCGGAAGCACAGACGGTCTCCCCGAAGGTCGGCTGGGCGTCCCGGCGCCCCGTTTTCGGCGCCCACAGCAATAACGGTACCGGATGCCACGAGTGGCTCTTCATCTGCGATGGAGTCGAATGGTCGCCGGTGATCGCCATCACGTCCGGTTTCAACCCGAGCAGCGAGGGCAGGGCGCGGTCGATCTCCTCGATGGCCTCCGCCTTCGCCTCGAAATCGCCGTCCTCGCCGCGCGAATCCGGTTTCTTGAGGTGGATGAAAAGGAAGTCGTAATCCTTCCAGACTTGCCCCGCCGCGACGAACTCGTCTTGGGGTGACTCTCCCCCCACTTCCACGACCGTCATTCCGACCAAAGATGCGACGCCGCGATACATCGGGTACACCGCAACGCATCCGGCTCGGACGCCGAAGATCTCCGGAAAACGAGGCAGCGCGGGGTCGGTCGAGAATCCCCGCAACGTGAGGCCGTTTGCCGTCTTTTCTCCGCGCAATAGCTCGCTCGCCTTCGCCGTCCACTCGCTCACCAATTCGGCGGTCCGCTCGGCCTGACGATCGATCGCTTTCGATGGGAGCGGCGGCACGCCCTCCGCCTGGGGATCGGTGTCGTCCAGGCCGGGATGCAGGTCGGCGCCGCGCAGCACCAGGGCGAAGCGATGCTCCCGCACGTGGCGGATCTCGGCGGAGGCGCCGTCGAGTCGTATCCCGGACAAGCGCTCCACGATGGGCGCGGCCCGCTCGGATGGGATGCGGCCGGCTCGGCGGTCGGTGATCCGCCCCTGCGTGTCGAGGGTGCAAAAGTTTCCTCGCGCGGCGACGTCGCCCGGATGAACCTCGAGTCCGACTCCGATCGCTTCGAGCACGCCTCGGCCGACCGGTCGCGCGATCGGGTCGTAACCGAAGAGCGAAAGATGTGCCGGCCCCGAGCCGGGGGTGAGCCCGGCCATCAGCGGGATCGTCATCCCCAAGGTGCCCTCGCTCGCGAGGCGGTCCATGTTCGGCGTGGAGGCGGCTTCCAGCTCGGTCTTGCCGTCGGAGGGGCGGGCCATTCCGCCCAGCCCGTCGAGGACGAGCAAGACGATCTTCGTGGTGGCCGGCTTGAGGAGATCGTGGATCAGGTCGAAGTTCGCCATGGGTGTGTGATGATGTCTGCGGTCGAAGAATTATACCGAGAGGGAGGGGAGGCGCAGCCGAGGAGACGCAGAGGGACGCGCGTTGGGGATTCCTCGGTCGCCCTTCAGGCTCCCTCGGAATGACATCATTGAGGGTGACTCCAGGCCGCGAGAGATGCATAGACTTTGTCATTCCGAGCGATCCCCGCCCTTGGCGCTCTGTAGAGAGCGAGCGAAGTCGAGGGGCGAGAGAGGAATCCCCGAAGCGCGTCCGATACTTCATCCTCCGGGCGCGCAGCATGACTTCCGCGCATCTGAGTCCCCTCGAGCCGTGGCGCACCCGCCAGATGTGGGCCAGAGTTGCGGAGAAGGGGGTTTGGCCCCTATATGTTCTCACTCGCGCGCCTCATTACCCTCCGAAGACGATCAAGCAACAATGTGACGAGAATCCTGGCCAGGCGTGCACTGCGTTTCGTTGACCTGCCTTGGTCGCTCTGGTATAGTCCCTGCCATGGCCGCAACGCCGGAGCGGGGGTCGTCCAATGGCGGGTCGGCCAGTCGATGGGGTACCCTGCGACGCTGGCTGCAGCCGGGCTTGGGGGTCAAGCGGTGGCTGCTGGCAATGGTCGTCGGGACGGTCCTCTTCGGACTGGGCGTTGCCCTGCTTCTCCTGAACCTTTATCGGGTGAGCCCTGGATCGCCGTTCGTTTCGTTACTCCGGTTGGACGGAGCGACCTACGGGCTGCGAATCATCTTGCTCCTGGCCAGCGGCGTATTCCTGCTCTACCTCTCCGTGTTCCGCTTGAATCGCACGCTCCTGGCTCCGTATCTCCGCTCCGGGAAGCCGGTGGTCGAGGCCGTCGCCGAACACCGCCGCCTGGGCCGCGGGCCTAAGGTCGTGGCGTTGGGCGGCGGCACGGGCCTGTCGACACTTCTGCGAGGGATGAAACATCGCACCGGCAACCTGACCGCCATCGTCACGGTCGCCGACGACGGCGGATCGTCCGGAAAACTGCGGCGGACTCTGGGTCTGCCTCCGCCCGGCGATGTACGCAATTGCCTGGCGGCGTTGTCGGATGATGAAGACCTATTGACTCAGCTCTTCCAGTACCGCTTCGGCACCGATGGCGCGCTCGGTGGTCACAGCTTCGGCAATCTGCTGATCGCGGCGCTCGCCGGCGTTTCCGGGAGCTTCGAACGCGGTGTGCTCGAGGCCGGGCGCGTCCTGGCGATCCGCGGGCGAGTCCTGCCGGCCACCCTGAACGATGTCTCCTTGATCGCCGACAAGGCGCACTCCGTCGACGAACAGGCTTTCCGCATCGAAGGCGAAAGCCGCATCCCGGCGGTGCCCGGGCTGGTGCTCCGGGTTCATCTCGAGCCGAACGACGTGCCGGCGTATCCGGAGGCGATCCGGGCCATCCTTGCCGCCGAGTTGATCGTCATCGGTCCGGGCAGCCTGTATACCAGCCTGCTGCCGAACTTGCTGGTGCCGGAAATCGCCGACGCCATCCGTGCCAGCCGGGCCCTGAAGGTTTTCGTCTGCAACATCGCCACCCAGGTCGGCGAGACCGACGGCTACGACTGCGCCGGCCACCTGCACGCAGTCGAAGAACACACCGGCCAGGGACTCATCGATGTGATGCTGGTCAACCAATGCCCGGACGTCTCGGTGCCGGAGGGGACGGTTCCGGTTCGGATCGCTGGGAACGGAATCGATGTCCCGCTGGCTACGGAAGACATGGCCGACTCGGATCGACCCGGCCAACATGATTCGGACCGTTTGGCGGACGCCCTCATCCGTCTGTTGGAAGAGCGTACCGGCCCGCTTGAGCTGCCCGCCACTGAGGCCCCGCAAGTCTCAAACCGCTTGAACTGACACCAACCCGGCAGCCAACGACGAGGTCGGATGTCGAAGGACGCCGGGTCAAATAAGGAGCGTCACATGACCACCCGCATCGGGATCAACGGCTTCGGCCGGGTAGGGCGCCAGGTACTGAAAGCCGCGCTAGAAAAGCACCCGGCTGAGCTGGAAGTCGCGGCCATCAACGACCTCTTTGATGCTGCCACCAACGCCCACCTCTTCAAGTACGACTCGAACTACGGCACCTACCCCGGCAAAGTGGAAGCCCGGGACGGCCATCTGGTCGTCGACGGCCGAAGCCTGCGAGTCTTCAGCGAAAAGGACCCCGGGCAGCTGCCGTGGAAGGACCTGGGCGTCGACATCGTCATTGAGTCGACCGGAGTCTTTACCGACGCCAAGGCCAAGGGCGACAAGCCCGGCGCCGCCGTGCACATCGAGAAGGGTGGGGCGCGCAAGGTCATCATCTCGGCGCCTGCCAAGAACGAAGATCTGACCCTCGTCCTCGGCGTCAATGACACCGACTACGACCCGAAGAAGCATCACATCCTCTCCAACGCCTCCTGCACCACGAACTGCTTGGCGCCCGTGGCCAAGGTCGTCCACGACACGCTCCGCATCCGACGCGGGCTGATGACGACAGTCCACGCCTACACCAACGACCAGCGCATCCTGGATCTGGCCCATAAGGACCTGCGCCGTGCCCGGGCCGCCGGCTTGAACATCATCCCGACGACGACCGGCGCCGCCCGCGCCCTGGCCAAGGTCATTCCGGATCTAGAGGGCAAGTTCGACGGGTTCTCGCTGCGCGTACCGACCGCGACCGTCTCGGTCGTCGATTTTGTCGTCGAGGTTGAACGCGCCACGACGATCGACGAGCTGAATCAGGCTTTCGACAAGGCCTCCGCCGGGCCGATGAAGGGAATCTTGGGGATCACACGCGAGCCGCTGGTCTCGTCGGATTTCAAAGGCGACGACCGCTCAGCGATCGTGGACGGTCTCTTGACAATGGTGATGGGCGGGACGATGGTCAAAGTGGTCGCCTGGTACGACAACGAGTGGGGCTACTCGGTGCGGACGGCCGACCTGGCTGCGCTATTGGCCAAGTCATTGTGATTGTTTATCGGCCGGCCCGGACCGAGCCGTGTGAACATGTCATTCTGAGCCTGAGCGAAGCGCAGGCGAAGAATCTGCTGGCCTCCAAACAGATCCTTCGGCGCCTCGCGCCTCAGGATGACAATGCGAGGGGCTAGGCGCCGTGAGTCCGGGTTAGCGTGGTCCGCCCTTTGCGGGGTCGCCCGGGGGCAAACGGTATGTTCTCAAAGAAGACGATCCGCGATGTGGAGCTGCGAGGCCAACGAGCTTTGGTCCGCGTCGACTTCAACGTTCCGTTGAAAGACGGCGCCGTCGCCGACGACACCCGCATCCGCGCCTCCCTGCCGACTCTGCGGTACCTGACGGAACACGGCGCGTCGGCCGTTTTGTGCTCCCACCTGGGTCGGCCGAAGGCGGGTCCGGATCCGCAGTTCTCCCTCCGTCCGATCGCGGTGCATCTGGCCGGCCTGCTGGGCCGCCCGGTTGGATTCGTGGAGGCCCTCGTGGGGGCCGAAGCCGAGGCCGCGGCCGCCTCCCTGGCCGTTGGCGATGTGCTGCTGCTGGAGAACACGCGCTTCGAACCCGGCGAAACGAAGAACGACCCCACGCTGGCGGCCGGCCTGGCGCATCTCGCAACACTGTTCGTCAACGACGCCTTCGGTTCGGCACACCGCGCGCACGCCTCGACGGAGGGAGTCGCCCACCTTCTCCCCGCAGTCGCCGGGTTCCTGATGGAAAAGGAACTGACCTACCTGGGCAAGGTGATGGAGGCCACGGAGCGTCCCTTCATCGCTATCCTCGGCGGCGCCAAGATCTCCGACAAGATCGGAGTCGTCGAGAGTCTGCTGGGGCGCGCCGATCGCCTGCTCGTGGGGGGCGGGATGGGCAACACGTTTCTCGCCGCCCGCGGGGTGGCGATGGGCGATTCGCTCGTCGAGCAGGAATCGCTGGAAACCGCCCGTGGGATCCTGTCCAGGGCCGGCGACCGGCTTGTCCTTCCGGTCGACGCGGTCGTGGCGCAGGCCTTCGCCGCCGACGCGGAGCAGCGCGCGGTCGACCTCGGATCCGTGCCCGACGGATGGCGCGCCATGGACATCGGGCCCAAGACGGTCGAGCAATTCAAGAAGGTCCTGGCCCCCGCCCGGATGGTGATCTGGAACGGGCCGATGGGGGTTTTCGAGATGGCGCCTTTCGCTGCCGGCACGATCGGAGTGGCGCAAGCCCTGGCTGGGACTTCCGCGGTGACGATTGTAGGCGGCGGCGACTCGGCCGCGGCAGTGGCTCAGGCCGGGCTCACCGAGAAAATGACTCACGTCTCGACCGGCGGAGGTGCAACACTGGAGCTGCTCGAGGGGAAAGAGCTTCCTGGAGTAGCCGCGCTGCAGGATCGGTAAGTCAGATCGCAGCGTTCGGAGTTCGTGTCTTCCCCTCCGTCGGGTTGGCCCATCCGCAGGCGTTCCACTTCCGGAGGAAGCATGCGTCTCGCGATCGAGGCCGCCCTCGCGACGATCGTCGTCCCAGGGGCGGCTGTGATCCTCGTGCCCTATCTCATCATGTCGGCACAGGATCCGTTGCCGGCGCCCCGCCCGGATCTGCTGGGGCTTCTCGCTATCTTCCTCGCCGTGGGCGGCGGGTCGATGATGATCTGGGTCTCCTACTCCTTCGTTGTCCGAGGGCGGGGGACGCCGATACCCGTCGACCCGCCACGCAAGTTCGTCGCTCACGGTCTCTTCCGCTACGTGCGGAACCCGATGTACCTGGGCGCCATGCTCGTCGTGATGAGCGAGACTGTCCTCTTCCAATGCTGGTGGCTGGGTATCTACGCTCTCGGTCTGTGGCTCGTCCTCCATTCTTTCTTGGTGGCATACGAGGAGCCGCAGCTCCGTCGCCGATTCGGCCAGGTCTATCTCGACTACTGCGCTTCGACTCCCCGGTGGATCCCCCGCCAGCCTCGAAGATCGCCCTGAGGCACGATCCTGAAGGACGCCCGCACAGGGAATGCGCCCTCATTCCTTCTGGGTGTGTTCCCCTGGGTGTGTCCTGAAGAGAGTTGAGGGCCAAGCGCGGCTCACGGGAGTGACGAACAACGCGAGGTCGATTTCTAGGGCCCGTCGCCGGCCCGTGCGCCTCCGACGCGCCGACTACCAGTTACCTTACGTTTCACCTGCTGATGTTGTTTGCATAACTTCGACTCGCTATAATCACCTGGCGACCGGAAGGACGTGGCGATGACGTTTGCCGTTGGCGAGAACGTCGGACCGTACCGGATCATCGAGCAGCTCGGCCAGGGCGGCATGGCCACAGTCTACAAGGCCTACCACGCCGGCCTCGATCGATACGTTGCGATCAAGGCTCTGCATCCGGCATTTCAAGGGGATCCTGGGTTCCTGGCACGCTTTCAGCGAGAGGCCAAGGCGATCGCCCGCCTCGAGCATCCCAACATCGTCCCGGTGTACGACTTCTCGGAGCATGACGGTCGGCCGTATCTGGTGATGAAGTTCATCGAGGGCGACACGCTCAAGGCGCGCATGCATGAAGGGGGTCTCTCCAAGGAAGAGGGGCTTCGGATCGTCGAGGCCGCTGGAGCTGGTCTGTCCTACGCCCACAAACGCGGCGTCCTCCATCGCGACGTCAAGCCCTCCAACATCTTGCTGGCTCCCGACGGGTCGATCTACCTGGCGGATTTCGGGTTGGCCAGGATCGGGGCCGAGTCGACCCTTTCGGCCGACGTCATGCTCGGCACGCCTCAGTACATCTCTCCGGAACAGGCGAGGGGCGAAAAGGACCTCGACGCCGGCACCGACATCTACTCCTTCGGCGTCGTGCTCTATGAAATGGTCGTCGGCCGCGTCCCGTTCAATGCCGATACCCCTTTCTCCATCATCCACGACCACATCTACAAACCGCTGCCGATCCCGAGCCAGGTCAACCCGAGTGTGCCGCCCGAAGTCGAGCGCGTCCTGCTCAAGTCGCTTTCCAAAGAGCGCTCCGATCGTTACGCGACGGTCGACGATATGGTGGCTGGATTCCGGGCGGCGCTGCTCGCCGCGGGAAACGTGCCGCCGGCTGCCAGCACCGCGCCCACCATGGCTCCCACGCCGCCGGCCCCGGCGGCGCCCGGTGAGCCCACCGCGGAATCATCGATGGCCGCCCCTCCTCCAAAACGCGGCCCTTGGATCTGGGCGGGCGTCGGTCTAGCTGTCTTCTGCCTGTGCGCCTTCACCTTTCTCCTCCTTCTTATGCGATCTGGGAGAGAAGGCGGCGGCGAACCGAGTGCGCCAGAGGCTGCTCAGATCACGGCCCCGTCGAATTCGGGATCTGTCGAGTCACCGGTGCCACCAGCGGTAGAGGAACCTCCGGCGGTCCTGGAAGCGAGGCATGGGGTTGGAGAAAGGCCGGATGACCCCACGGCCCACCTGGCGCTGGCGGAGGCGCTGCGGTCGCACGGAATCAACGTCTTGGCCGCACAGGCGTATCTGACGGCGGCTGAGCTCTTCCTGGCGCAAGGGGAGGAGCTCCCCGCGGCCATGGCAGCGCTCCAAGCGCTGCAGCTGGAGGGTGGGCCCGGGGTCGCCGGGCCGCGGGCCGAGAATCTCTCCTTCCAGGCGATGTTCCTGGCCGCGGATAATCCTGGAATTGTGCCTCTCCTGAGCGACGCCGGAAAACAATACATGAACTGGGATCGCCTGGCGGTGATCGCCGCGCGCACCGCACTCTACCTCGGCCAGGACGATGAGGCCGATCGTCGGCTCGAAGCAGCACTCGACAACCAACCCGGTGACCCGACGGCGCGTGCGGTTCGAGCCGAGGCGCTCTACTTGCGAGGGCAACCCGTCCAGGCAGAAAACTTCGCTCGCGAGATCCTCAACCAGCAGGGGGTCCCACCCTGGTTGAAGGACCATTTGAATCGCATGATCGCGAATCCGCCGGTGCGATAGTCCAGACTCGGTGCCGAGTCAGCCATCCATACGGGCACGCGGAATGCCTGGCCACCTGGGTCCACGAAAAGCGATCAGGGAGAAATCGAGGCGATGTAAGCAGCGCTGGGAATGACTTGGCCAGGACGGAAGTCCACTACAGGATGCCCTCTCCAAGGTGCCCTCCCCAGGGTGCCCCTTCGGGGTGCCCCCTTCGGGGTGCCCCCTTCGGGGTGCGAAGCGCGACGAAGCGCGACGAAGCGCGACGAAGCGCGATCCCCGCCATCTACCCTCTTCAGCGCCATGGTTATGAGAGGTCAACAAAGCACGCGGTGCCCAGATACCCATTCGTCACAATCGATGCAGGCACACGATGGTCAGGTCGTCTTGCGGATCCGGCAGGCCGCTGAAGGCAGCCACTCGCTCGGCGAGGGCGCTCAATACGGTATCCGGGTCCCAACGAGTCAATCCCAAGACCGTGTTCTCGATCCGGTGCATCCCGAACTGCTCGCCCGCCTGCCCCGGGGCCTCGCTGACTCCGTCGGTGTAGAGCAGTAGCATCGATCCCGGCGCGAGATCGACTTCGGCCTCTTCGTAGGGAACGTCCGGGAGAACTCCCAGCACGGTTTGGTGCGTCCGGAGGGCGATCCCCAGTTCGTCCTTCTCAAACAAGATCGGCGGATTGTGTCCGGCGTTGGCGTAGATGACCCGGCCGCGCTCCGGCTCCCAGATGCCGTACCAGACACTGACGAACATGTCGCCGCGCGTCTCGTTCAGGAGGAGGTTGTTGAGGCGCGCCAGCGTCCCAGCCGGGCTGGGGTCGGCGGTGGCGATGCTGCGCAGAAGGGTGCGGGTCAACGCCATGTAGAGCGCCGCCGGAACGCCTTTGTCGGAAACGTCGGCGATGGCCAATCCCCAGCGGGCTCCTGACGGCCCTGACGGCAGGCGGATGAAGTCGTAGAAGTCTCCGCCGACGCTGCGCGCCGCGCGCCAGTACGCGCCAACCTTCCAGCCGTCGTGTTCCGGTGGTCCGCCGGGCAGGAAGCTCTGCTGGATCGCGCGGGCTGTCTCCAGTTCCCGTTCCAGAGAAA
>Ga0209751_10000354_pt1 | contig 49170 bp, 44 predicted proteins | sample RifCSP13_1_FD_184019 | JGI IMG/M metagenome (GOLD analysis project Ga0209751, IMG submission 184019) | Soil microbial communities from Rifle, Colorado - Rifle CSP2_sed 13_1 (SPAdes) (version 2) | ecosystem: Environmental > Terrestrial > Deep subsurface > Rock core/Sediment | place: Rifle...
GGTGCTCGGTGGAATATTCGGCGGTATGGCTCACTACGGCAGGGCAAGGGCCGTTATGCCTGTCCATTTCGAGGACGCCATTGACACTGCAGCGGCTGCACAGAAAGCGGCAAAGAGCAATCCTATTGAGGACACAGGCAGGCATACAAAGGCCCTGAATAAGGCCATAAGCGATCTGACCGAAGCGCGTCCCGTAGATGTATCGGCGACCGTGAAAAATGCAGGAGCGGTCAAGGCTGAACAAGTCCTTGAGCCCGAAGCCGTTCAGTTACGGGAAAAGGTCGATGCCGAAGTAAAACTCCTGGAAGAGGCTGGGCGCACTGAGATTGAAAAGCCGTTTGTGCCTGTTGAAGATAACGGCCTGAAGCTTGGCGATTTTGGGCCGATGTTCACCGAATTTAAGGGCGATGCTCCCGGAGCTGTCAAGCACCTGATGGAGCATAAAACTGGCGAGACCGTAGGCGCTCTCTATCATAAAGACATTGGGGAAATCGACCTGGTTTGGGGGAAAGAGGGCACTCCCGAAAAGGATTACGAGGATGGGTACGGACTCGCGAAGATCGCCAAAAAGCATCCCGAGATACTCGATGAGGACTTTCAGGCCCTCATTTCTCAGATGACCATCAGGTCAAAGATTGCGCACAGGATAAGCCTTGAATCGCCCGACCATAGAGCGGCAGTAAAGCTTGAATGGGAAGGGAAAGAGAAGCGCTGGCTGGTAACTGCCTTCAAAAAGAAAGGCCCATCTCATACCGAAGGGTTACCAGGCGTCTCCGGCAACGAAGGTGGCGCGCCTCCCGCGCCACAAGATGGGCTCAAATCCAATATAGCCCAGCGGTCCAAAAAAGTCAATAAAGCCTCAAAAGGCAAGTCTTCGACCCTTGCCGATTTTGTCCGCTCTCAGGGCGGCATATCGTCTAAAGACGAGTATATGAAGGGTGATGTCAGGGACAGGTTCAGCATAAAGGCTGGTTATAACCTCGTAAACAATAAGACCGGCATGACCCTCGACAGGCTCGCTGAAGCGGCCTGGGAAGCTGGATACTTCCCCGAGCGTCCTACTGTAAGCGAGTTCCTCGACGCCTTACGCGAGGATGTGGACGCAAGGACGAATAAGACCGGCAAGGCCGTCTTTGCTGCTGAAGATAAAGACGCGCAGATAGAGTCGATGCTTGACCAGGAGTACGCGCGATATCTCGATCGGGAAGTCGAGCAGATATTAACGGATAACCCGGATATGACCGTTTACGCAGGCCTCGATGAGTCCGGACAGCCTATTATGGCGCGGGCAAGAGAGTATGTCGACGCGGCAAGGGTCGAGGTCGAAAGGGCCGTAAGCATGGAAGAGCTTTTCAATATGGCCGCAAGCTGCCTGAGGAAGGGCTGATATGAGCAATAAATGTATAAGGGAGATAGTCGGCAAGGCCACACAAATGGGCCTGGAGTTCACCGAGCGCGAAGCCGGAGAGATGTTCAGGAAGATACGGCAGGCCGAGCTCCGTTACGAGAAGTCCATAAGCGGCCCCGATGGTTTTCTCAAAGACATGGAGCCCAAAAAGGAGGCCGCAGCGCGCGGCCAGGCTCTTCGGGAAAAGCTCAAGACACTTTCTCCTGAGGACAGGCTTACCGAGTATGCCCGGATTGCTTTCGAGGACACCGTAAGGGAAAAACAGGAAGCGCTCAGAAGGCGTCTTCTTCAGATTCAAAAAAATAATGCCATTGCCGAGCGCATAAGAATCACTAACGAGAAAACCCATATAAAGGCCCTGAACGAGATTGCGTTCCACGCGGAACAGCGCAAGGAGGCCATTCTCGCTCTTGATATGGCCGAGATGAGCAAGGCCCTGGACGCCTATGCCGGAAAGCTTGGCTACAGGATAACCCGCCAGGATGCCCTGAATGTGGTTAAGGAGATTGATAAACCGGGCTCGACCGGGGATGCGAATGCCAGAGCCCTTGCAGAGGTATGGACGAAGGGAAGGGAGGCGGCCAGAGAAAGGAAGAACGCGGCAGGCGCGGATATAGGCAAGCTCAAGAATTGGATCATGCCGCAGGCGTGGGATTCTGAAGGGTTGAAAACTGCCGGGCTCTCTCTATCAGACAGGGCAAAGCTTCATAATCCTCTTACCCCTGCAGTTGAAAAGGTGAGTATCAGGACAAAGGCGAAGACGGCCTTTGTCGAGGATGCCATGAAGCACATAGACCGGAGCCGGTACTGGGATGATTCTACCGGCAGGGACTTGAGCGAAAGCGAGCTCCGGGAGGCTATAGGGTATGCCTGGGAAACGATAGTCACGGACGGCCTCAACGAGCCCGTAAGCCTTCAGGGTGGCAGCCTTGCAAAAAGGCTTGGGGCGCACAGAGAGATTCATTTCAAGGACGCTGATGGCTGGTATGCAATGGCTGAGAAGTATGGGGAAAAGGACATCTTCAGCCTTATGACATCGACCATACGCAGGGACGCTCGCGATATAGCCGTTCTTGAGAGCTACGGGCCGAATCCGAAAGCCGGATTTGATACTGCCCTTGCGCTGGGAATGAGCCTTGACCAAAGCGATAAAGGCTCCTGGATGGCGAGGAACTACTTTGTGGAGCTGACCGGGGAGAACAATATACCGGCAAGCAATCTCGCTGCCAATGCGATGCTCGGCCTCAGGCAATGGCTTGTGGCCGCCAAGCTCGGCGGGATGCTCCTTTCCCAGTTGAACGATATCGGGACATACGCAGCCATAGCCCGTACTGACGGCCTTGGAATGGGCCGTGCCGTGAAGCTTATGGCAAAGTCCCTGAATCCTGCTAACAAGAGAGATAAGGTCCTTGCCAGAAGGCAGGGGATACTTGCTCAGTCCATTATCAACGATGTGGCCCAAAGGTACGGCGAGACGGTAAAGGGTACGGGCCTTACCAGCCGTTTCGCGAGCGCGACCATAAAGCTTTCAGGCGGCGAATGGTGGACAAACGGCATGAAACGGGCCTATCAGACGCTTATAGGCGCTCACCTGAACGACGCTCTGAAAGGCATAGAGCAGGGACCGGACTTCAAGGCCATGCTCGACCGATACGAGATAGGCGAAAAGGAGCTTGCCATTCTAAAGCGGGTCGAACCGGTCGACATCTACGGCGAGCAGGTTATCACGCCTACCGCTGTCAGGCTCCTTGGGGATACCCCTGAGATAAAGGAAACAGCCCTTAAAGTGGCTATGATGCTTGGCGAGGAAGCCGATACGGCCGTAGTGACTCCAGGCCTGAAGGAAAGAGCTCTCCTGAAAAGCGGCACGAAGCCCGGAACCGCAGCGGGTGAGTTCATGCGCAGCATAGCCCTTTTCAAGACATTTACCGTGACCATGACAACGAAAGTGCTTCCGCGCGTATTCAGTCGTGAAAGTCTCAAAACGGCGCGGGGTGCAGGGATAGCCGCACAGTTCGCGCTCTCGATGATAATCCTGGGCGGCGTATCTTATGAGCTCAAGGAGATAGCGAAGGGGCGCAATCCTCGAGACATAACAGACCCGACCTTCTGGGGTGCGGCGGCGATTCAGTCCGGGGGCCTCGGCATATTCGGCGACTTCCTTTTCTCTGATAGAAGCCGTTTTGGACAAGGCTGGACGGATACCCTTTTGGGGCCTGTCGCAGGGATGATGGAAGATGCCTTTAAGCTTACCGCGGGGAACATCCATCAGGCCGCACGAGGCGAAGAGACTGACGCTGGGGCCGAGTCGCTCAAGTTCGCAAAGGACAATTTGCCTTTCCTGAACCTTTGGTATTCGAGGGCCGCCGTCGACCATCTGGTTTTTTATCAGCTTCAGGAGGCCGCTAACCCCGGCTATCTCAGGCGCATGAGGAAAAGGGTGGAAAGGGAAAACAATCAGGGTTTCTGGTGGAGCCCGGAGGATACGCTGCCATCCGGCCCGCCAGCCCTCGATGAATTGGCAGGCGGCAGATGAGCAGCAAGAGGAAGCACATATCTTTTCCGGCCTTTTTCCTTATGTGGGCCGAAATGCAGGGATGGGATGTTCCTGACTTTCATCTTGAGGTCTGCAACTGGCTTGAGCACAGAGGGCGCCGGTCAGTCCTGAGAGTATTCAGGGGCGCGGCCAAGTCAACCATCTTCGCTCTTTATCAGGCATGGAAGCTCAGAGAGAACCCGGCCACGAGATTCATAGACAGGGGCTCTGAGGACGATACGGCAATAAAGCTTTCTTCGGATACAAAGAATGTCCTTATGAAACATCCCCTCTGCGCCGGCATGACTAAGGGAAAGCTTGGCGTCGAAAAGTTTAATATTGTGGGGAACCCGGACGCGAGAAACGCGAGCGTGACGGCTTACGGAATCCTCTCAAACGCCACAGGCTCAAGGGCAGACGAGATATGCAACGACGATACGGAGGTCCCGAAGAACATCAAAACCCCGGACGCAAGGGCGACCCTCAGGCAGAGACTTGGCGAAGAGACGCACATCATCGTGCCTGGCGGGAAGATTCTCTATATAGGCACTCCGCACACGCATGATTCTATTTACGACGAGAAGATTAAAGACGGCTATGAGGAGTTGACCATAGCCCTTTTCAGGCACAATACCAGGCACGAGGGCGATGGGAAGAAAAAGGCCTTTGCCTTTAATTTCGAGGTCGCAAGCCCTGATGACTTCTATGTCATGGTGGGCCGTGAGGTACTCGATGCCGGCGCGTACGAGCTCAAAAGGGGAACCGTAATCCTGAAAGAAGCGCCTTTAGAGGGCGCTGTTGTAGACCTATACAGGGGCAATGTATGGCCCAAGAGATTTACCCGAGAAGAGATAGCCTTCAGGCGTCGCGAGTGCAAGACGCAGAACGAATGGGACAGTCAGTATTTCCTGAAGGCCCGTCCTATTCACGAGATAAGGCTTAACCCGGAACATCTGGTGATCTACGACACAGAGATAAATATCAGGCAGGCAAACGGCGAAGTGGCCATGAGCCTTGAGGACAGGGCCATAGTGAATTGCAGGGCCTGTTGGGATTGCTCCCTGGGCAAAGAGGACAGCGACGACAGCGCCTTCGCGGTCATGTTCGCGGATAACGCCGGGCATCTTTTCTGGCATGTCCTCGATGTGCTCACGGGCGATGTCTACAACCAGGTCAGCCAGATTCGGGAAAGGGTAGTCGAATACCAGATACCAGGGATAACGATAAAGACCAGCGGCATAGGCGGCTTTCTCCCCGCGATACTTCGTAAGGAATTCAAAGAGCATGGCGTACAGTGCGGGATAACTGAAGAGGTCGAGAAGGCGCGGAAGTCAGACAGGATACTCTCCGCTTACGAGACACCTCTTTCGGGGCGCTTCCTCCATGCTCACAGGGGCATACTTGAAAGCGGCCTTTTTGAGCAGATGAGGGATTGGCAGCCGATAAAGGCAGACCAGCCGGACGACCTTCTGGACGCCGGGGCTGGCTGCATACTTAACCTGCCTGTAAGGATTGGAAGGATAGTGAAAGAAGCTGACCTGCTGCCACGCAGAGAATGGCGGCCAGGGCAGGAAGTACACGAAGTACAGGTCGAACTTTAAGGGAGGTTTCAGGCCATGCCGATGACAGACCAGGCAATGATGAACAGCTACACAGGGAACGGGGTTACAACCTCATTCGCCTACGGCTTTAAGATATTCGCGAGCTCGGACTTGAAAGTTACCCTCGACGGCGTGACTAAGGTTCTCAACACGGATTACGCAGTTACCGGCGTAGGCAATGACGGCGGCGGGAATGTGGTCTTCGGGACGGCCCCGGTAAACCTTACAGCCGTAACCATAGCAAGCGAGGTTCCGTATGCGCGGACGACGACGGATTACCAGGACAATGGCGACCTTCTCGCGGCCACCCTCGACAATGACCTCGACAAGGTAGTGCGGCTCGCCCAGCAGTTGAGGCGTGATGTCAAAAGAGCGATAAAGCTCCCCATTGAAGAGACGGACGATAAGGGTATAGCGAGCACGCCATCTGCAAGGGTCAATAAGGTACTGGCTTTCGATGCGACCGGCGCACCTGTCGCAAAGACGGCTACACAACTTCTGGATACGATGGTGTCCATCGGAGCCGGTCTGCAGCTCGTAGACGGTGATTTGAGCCTTACCGACCCCGCGCTTAAAGGCGTGGCCGGTGGAACTGTTGACACAATCACGGCAAACATCGTGCCTGCACCCGCTGCGCTCACGAATAACCTGAGGGTTTGCATCGAGGCTCTGGGCGCGAACGCGACGGCGACCCCTTCATTTACCCTGAACGCCCTTGCTTCCAAGACTATAGTCAAGTTTGGGAATCTGCCTCTTGTTCCCGGCGACATCCCTGGGGCGAATAGCCGGATAGACCTGGTTTTTGATGCCAGCCTCGATAAATGGGTACTTCTAAACCCTGCAAACCCTGCCGTGGTGTATGCGGTTGATACCGGGGCCGCAGATGCCTATATCGCGAATATCGCGCCTGGTAAAGCAAGCACAGAGGGTATAGGCGTCATCCTGAAGGTCACGAACGCGAACGCAACCGGAACCCCGACGCTTGATGCCGGAGACGGCGCAAAGACCATCGTAAGAGAAAACAGCGCGGCCCTGAGCCCCGGAGATATGCCGCAGGACCATATCGCCATACTCTACAGGAAGGGAACGACATGGCTCTTGCTGAACCCCTGCAAGGTGGCGGGGCATGACCATTCAGACGGGACAAAGGGCGGCAAGCTCGGAGCCTCGGCGATAAGCGCCGTTCTCGGTGCATGGGATGCGGCAAAATCTGTCAACACGGTCTACCAGGCCAGCACTGATTTAGATGTCTATCTCCGGTCTACTTCTGGGGGTGAAATCCCGGATCTTCAGGGGTTGACGAATTCATCGAATCCACCGACAACAGTGAGAGCACGCTATCTTGGTAATGACGGTGCAGAACAAGCCTATATCGCTTTTCGAGTTAAGAAAAATGATTATTGGAAGGTAACCTCAAGCAAATCGGGGAATACGGTCTACGCCCTTCCCATCGGCTCATAGGAGGCTTTATGGAAATCGAAGTTAAGACAGGATTCGGGTACTTCAAGAACTTGCAGGGAGAAATAACAGACAAGGCCGTTTTGCAGCCTGGCAAACACGAGATAGCGCCGGGCTTCACTTACCACGAGGTCGAGGATGAGGCGGCTTTGAGTGCCGTACAGGTATACCAGAAGCCGGAAGACCCCGGACACAGAAGGCGCAAGAAGATTCAGGCCGAGCTTGAGGCTATGGCTATCGAACGGCTGACGGCAAAGAACGACCCGGATTTTAAATAAACCTTTCAGGGGTGGGGCATGGACATTGAGTCTGCTGGGGCTGGCGCAGGTGGTGGAATTCTCATGGCAATACTTACATTGCTTGGGATAAATAAGAGGTTGGATAAGCAGGACAAGGATATCGAGTCTATCGAAAAAGGGACGGTCTGGCGTAATACCTGCGCCGCTACACACAAGGGCGTAGACGACAGCCTTCACAATATCAAGGAAAGCCAGAAGACCCTACAGGGTACGATGAACGAAATCCTTCAGAGGTTGCCGAAATGAAATTAAGCGAGAATTTCTCACTCTCCGAGCTGACCAAGACCGTCACGGGCCTTCCGAATCAGCCGGACGTGGAGGAGGAGGAAAAGCTCCTCTACCTGGCCAACTTCATCTTGCAGCCCATAAGGGACAGGTGGGGAAAGATTCATATCAACAGCGGCTATCGCTCCCCTGCCGTCAACCAGAGGGTGGGCGGCGCGGATACGAGCCAACACTGCTACGGAGAGGCGGCAGACTTCATATCCCTTGAGGCACCCTTGAAGGATGTCTACAGGTGGATTGTGGAGGATTCAAGGCTGGCCTTCGGGCAGTGCATCTGCGAGATAAGGGCTACGGATTGGATTCATGTGAGCCTTCCCCGTATCAACAAGCCGAACCATGAAGCCCTGATATCCCCTTCACCGGGGCGGTATATCAAATTTGAAGGGAGGTTCGCGTAATGGCCCTCGACCCCGTAACCGCAGGCATCGACCTCATATCCAAAGTCATCGGCAAGGCCGCTGACAAGTACCTTCCCCCCTCGATGTCCGAGGCTGAGAGGGAGCAGTTCAAGCTCGAAGCCCGCAAGCTCGCCATGCAGGAATCCCAGACCCTTGTGGACTTCGTGAAGGCTACGGAGCCGGAGGCGCAGTACACCGGAAGGATTGTGAACGGTCTCCGGGCCTCGGTCCGTCCGGGCATAGCGTGGCTCTCCTTCCTCACCTATCAGGGGATGATGATATGGCTCACCATCGAGGGCAGGATGAGCGTAACCGAGTTCGTGGCACAGGCAGGGGCGTTATCCACCCTTTGCGTGGGATTCTACTTCGGGACAAGGAAATGAAGCGCGTAACCCTCACATGGAACGAAGCCAAGAATTGTTGGGATTTATTCCATTACAAGGGGAAGAAGCAGAAGCCGTATTTCATCATGGACTTTCACCCCTGCGAAAACGTTGACCTGTACTTTCAGTTTCCTGAAAAGGACAGGCCGAACCATTACGAGATAGAGATAAAGAAGGTAGATAAATAAACAACAAATCAGGAGGTTTTTAAAATGGATGCATTGACGATTCTCCCGAAGTTCCGGGAATGGATGTGGCAGACGTGCTTGGCAGGAAACGCGACACTGCCGGTGTACACTGTGAAGACCGTCCCGATGGACCTTGACGACCTCGGAACGGCGGTTACGGGCGCGACAAATGCCACGCCCATCGTTGTGACGGCTGCCTCTCACGGCTTTTCCAATGGGCAGTTGGTGTACGGTGGCAATATCGGAGGCAACACAGCGGCGAATGGAATCTTCAAGGCTGCCAATGTAACCACGAACACCCTGGAGCTTACCGACCCCTCGACGGGCGCAAACGTGGCTGGCAGCGGGGCGTATACGAGCGGCGGGCGGGTGCTTAACCTCTCCACGATAGACTTTCTCGACGATATCGCGGCGGGCATAGTCGGCACAGCACAGAGCCATGTCAACGGCTCATATACTCTCGGCGTGTATGACGCTGATAACATTGCTTTTGGCGCACAGGCTGGAGACACCTGTGAATTCTTCGCGTCATATCTGGAGTTCTCAGGCGCGGCAAACTCAACCCGTAGAGTAGCCTTCATCCACGGTAAGGCATCCAGCGGGCTGCCTGTTGCCCCGACGAACGGCATCAACCTGAACTGGAGCAATGGCGCAAATAAGATAGCAGCTATCAAGGACTAAAGGAGGGGGAGGAAACTCCCCTTGATTTTCTTTCTATCGAGGTGCGCCTGTGGCTTCTGAAACTCGCTATTTTCGTAGCGATACACATACAATAAATTCGCTGCTTGCTAAGAAGCTCCTTACCTCACGGTCTGGAACGCTTGGCTCGCTCGTCTGCACGCTGGGCGGTGGTGCTGAACCGGACGGCAGCATTTCTGCCTCCATATACATTCGTCATTCTAATGGCAGCGAGACTACGATTGCCGAAGGGGTTGCTGGCCGCAGTACATATCCTGGACCAGGTACCTGGAGTTGCCCGCAGACGGCTCTCTCGGCAGGCGATGCCATAAAGGTTGTCCTCACTATAGACATGGCAGATGTCTATGAGGAGGTTGGGCCAGCATCAGCATCAGCAACCTTTATTACTGAGCAATTAGTCGATGCCACACAATTAGATGCGGCAACATGGTCTTTTTATTATTATGCTGAGTGGACGGGTTTCGACCAGATTACGCTCCGTTTTGACACAGCGACCTACAACACCCGCATAGCAAATTTCACCTATTCGGGTGCATCAGCCGCGACTGTAGAACTTGGGGGGATTGGGGCGACAGGCTCCTTAGGCGAGATTACTGTTACCGTGCCTGCCGTCGTTGAACTTGATGGCATCGGTGCAATCGGTGCATTAGGCGAGATTCAAGTATCCGATGGACAGCCCGCGACCGTCAACCTCGACGGAATCGGCGCACAGGCAGCACTTGGTGAGGTTACTGTCCTTATCCCTTCCTTCGAGGATTTTACCGCGACTGATTATGCTGGCCCTCGCGGCGTTTATGGGGTCTATGACCCGGCTGACCGCTATAATGCCAATACGCAGACTTGGCAGGCAAGTCATGCCTACATAAGGCAGGGCTTGAGCATTGCCATGCTCGGCTATGTAGACGATTCAGTTTATCCGAGTACACCTGTCTATGGTACGTTTAACGGCGACCAGATTCCTCTTTATTTCAGGTGCAAAACCCCCGGAACGGCTGGCGGCTCTGAGCCGACCTGGAATACGACCATCTATGGCGAAACCACCGATGGCACGGTTGTATGGCAGTCCTTCCCAATTTATGACTTCATCACATCCGTCACGCCTCTTTGGGTCGAGTGGACGGACATGCGCGTGGGCACGTCCGATGAGGACTGGGATGAATGGCCTCCGGGCCCGGACGCGATGGCTGCTGTTTACGGGACCGTCAACAAGGTAACTGCGTCGTACTTCATCCATCAGTTTGTAATCAACATATCTGAGTTCTCCGGCGGGATAGGCGCGTGGGGACTTCCTCATAAAATAGAGTTCTACGGGATAAACGGCACACTGGTATGGGGTATCCTGGATGAGGAGTATAATGAAGGCTGGACGCCAAAATATACTTATTACCTCGAGCTGCGGACGAACCCGCATACGGGGAGCGGGACCTGTTACTGCATCAATGCGGTTGAGTTCATCGATGACGCGACATGGCTGGAGACATACGTCGCGGATGTAATACCCCTGACCCTTGACCAGGACTTCTACTTCGTTGTTCGGCATACAAATGAGGGCATTGGCGGTAAGCTATATTTTGAAGCTTACAGCGATGAAGCCCGCACCACCCTGATTGATTCTATTCCAATCGACCTGCCTTCTGATTTTACTCTGAACGGTGGAGGCGGATACGTTTGGAGCATCACTGCGAAGGCACCTGAAAAGAAATCATCGGGGCGGTTTGGAAAGCTCACTTACGGCACCGCTGCGCCTGCGACAGTCAGCCTCGATGGTATAGGCGCGAAGGCTGCACTTGGTGAGCTTGAGGTAACAGCAGGCCAGCCGTATGCTGCGGTTGAGCTTGACGGTATAGGTGCACAAGCAGCGCTTGGGCCGATCGAGGTGGCCGTCCCCACACCCAGCGGCGGCACCTGTGACCTCTCCGGCATCGAGGCTACGCTGGCTGAGATACAGGCGACGCTCGCTGAGATCAAGGCCAAGACGGACAACCTGCCCGCAGACCCGGCGAGCCAGGCGAGCGTGGATATGCTACTTGATGACACTGCCTTCCTTATTGCCTGCATTGTGAACAAGAAGGAAATTAAGAAAATAGGCGGGTACTGGTATCTCGTAATCTACGATGACGCGGGCGGTCCTGGGGAGATACTCAGGAAGGAACTCAAGGACAAGAGCGGCCTTCCTATAACCGACATCACGGCTGGCATAATGGCACAGGAGCTTGCTTCAAGTGCTTAATACAACCACGATAGGGCATGGGCTCGGCCATGCTTTTTCAAGACTTCTTGCATGGGGGCTCGGCTGGCCCGATGTAACCACGGCAACCCCGGTGGAGACAATAGAGCGCAGGCAGATCTACACCTTAAAGAGCAGCAGCCAATCAACTTGGAGAGTTTATACAGTAGAGTAGGCTTACACAATACTTACAGCCATCTTGTAAGTGCTTAAAATTGAAAGCTATTCATAGTAGGTTCAGGGGTCTCATAAGCCCCGCGTCGGTGGTTCGACTCCACCCGCCGCCACCAAGATTGAAAAGCAAACAAAATCGATTTGTTTGAATTAATCAGATTCAGAAGGGCCTTTTAAGCCTTTTGCATCCTTTTCCGCCTGCTCCAATTTGGGTGAAGCATTCTTCAGGCGTTTTTCAACATTTTTGATATGTTCTTCCGGGAGTATATTTTCAGGCAGTGTTCCACCGATTCTTTTAATTGCGTCACGAACTTCTTTGCCCACCTCTTCATGAGTTTTTATAGCCTTTTGCTGATCATTGATTCGTTCACGCGCCAATTTATCGCGGGTCTGGGTCATGCGGAACTGGTTTGCCGCAAGCTCGGTTGTTCCCATACGGTCTAATAAATTCTCTTTATCAGGAATTTCTTTATAATTTTTTATCTGATCACGACCCATGCCGCCATACATTCCCTTGTATCCAGCATCATGAAATATGCCAAACATCTTATCGTTAACGCCAGCATTTCGGGCAGCGCCTGATAGCGCTTTAAATTCTTCAGCTGTCTGCTTTCTAATCTCAAGGCGTTCCATATCGGCTGCAAATTCATCTGATAGCTCCTGCCTTCGGGCCTGGACAGCAAAATACTTTTGAGCGTTCGCAATTTCCTGTTTTCTGGGGTCGCCGTTCTGGGCTATTAAATAACAGGCAAAGCGGGAAAGATGATAATCTTCTACATCACGAACAGCACCCTTGCCTGTAGGTATCATTTTGCCGGCTACAGAGGGTGATGAGTATATGACGCTTGCCATAACTCCAAAGAGCGCAACGAATAAGTTGATAATCGAAGTTGTCTGTCCTATCGCGGTATCTGTCTCAACCCTTCACAGCATGGGCTCGATATTCCAAGAACACGCCTTTGGTTTATTTGTAAGGGAAAAGTGAAGTTTTTATCCGCCACCCTCAACTCCTCGAATTCAGCTATTCTGCTCTATCATTTTGCCGGACTAATGTTTTATTGACAAATAGGTAGCAGTATACTATATTCTTTTTATGATAAATGCGCGCAAGTTACAGCACGAATTTGGTTATATTCAATGGCGACGGTTTGAGTCGCTCATATCAAGAGCCAGTAATTTAATAAATAACGGGCTCGAGCCAGGAATAATAAAAGAAACCAAATATTCAGCACTCATTGGAATGGGTGCGCGCCGAATCATTAAAGATTACCTATTAGATAGTGATGCAGTAAATCTCGTAAAAAGATTGTCTCTTTCCTACAAATTGGGAAAGTCATATTCAACACGGAACGAAACGGCGATATTAAGCCTATTGCAAAAATACTGTACATATAAAAAGCTCCCTTATGCTTTTCAGTTTAAAGTAATGGATTGCGTATACGATTTTTGTTGTTCAAATGTCCTTATCGAATTTGACGAGCCACACCATCTAGAAGAAAAACGACAGAAAAAAACTGATTTACATAAAGATGCTGTAGCTATAAAAAATGGGTATAAAATATTTCGGTTCAAATTGCACCATGACATCATTGATATGATTAAGTGTATAGATTGTGCCCAGAATAAATAGCGTCGGCAATATGATAATTCCCGCGCCTTCTTTTCTCTTTTATGCGTCGGATAAAATAGTTATCTGGTAAATGGGTCACAGGTGCATACCAGCCCTCAGGCAGGTCTGAGGGCAACGGACACCAGTCATCTGGTAAGGGTCTTAGAGGCATAGCTCTTGAGGGGTAAAGAGCACACCCTGCCTCTTGTGGTCTTCAAGCCTCTTAACCGCCGCCTCGTAATAGTCCTTGTCGATTTCGTACAAATCCAAATCAAATCCCATGTTATAGCAGGCGATAGCGATACTTGCCGAATCTCCGTGAGTATCCAGGATTCTATCCCCCGGTTGGCGTAGTTCTTTAATATCCAAGACAGAAAGAGGAGTTTCCGAAATGCCCACGGTTAGGCCAAATAAGCCGGTTCAATTATGAGGTCAGGAAAAGTAAAAGATTTTAAATCACCATCATAGACCGGCTTCGAATCCCCCTCTCGGAAACTGTAAGGAAAACCAGACAACATTCGTCTTTTCCGGCACTGCCGTCTTTCAAGCTCAAACCCTCGATTTAACTCAAAATTCCTCCCAAAGGGCATTCACATGGTCTGTCGATTTTTATTACATGCATCAGGCGCGGGCAGGGTGTCGCCTTTTTATGAATTCAAAAAACTCAGTGATTTCAGCATATTTGGCGCACAGGCGTTCTCCGGCACAGTATTTGCTTACTTATAAGAGCAACACTGAAAACAGGAGATCGAAAATGAAGAGATTCCTTATGTTGTCTGCAATGGCTCTTGCCCTTACCGCAGCAAGCGAGGCAGGTGCGATAAGCATAACCCAGACCAACAGCGCCTCCGTACTTGGGGCCGCGCTTGGCGGGGTTACAGTGACAGCGGTTTCCGGCGACGCCAACCAGTTCGGCACATTCACCAACTCTTCCGGGCTCTGGGGCATAGGAAACGGCGTAGTCCTCTCAACTGGCGATGTAAACCATTATAATGACGGGCCGAACACGCTCGTCAATAACAGCACTGCGTACGGCACTTCCGGGCAGGCTGACCTTGCGTCGCTGGCAGGAAATACGACCTATGACGCAGCCCTGCTGCTCTTTGATTTTGTTGCCGGGGACACCCAGTTCAGCTTTGACTTCGTATTCGGCTCAGAGGAATATCCGGAATATGTCGGCTCACAATTTAATGACGTCTTCGGCGCCTTTTTCGGCGGTGTTGGCGGCACAAACGTGACCTACGACCAGTTTGTGAACCCTATCACGATAAATTCGGCCTGGATGAGCAGTCCTACCGGGACCGAGCTTGACGGCGCTACAGTCCTCCTTTCCACGGTTGTCGGCGGTCTCACTGTCGGCAATACATATTCTCTCATGTTCGGCATAGCCGACGCCGGGGACGCATACTGGGACAGCACCGTTTATATCAGCAATTTCAGATTTACGAGCGGACAGGATGTGGGTACGAACCCCACTAATCAGAACAATCCGGTTCCTGAGCCGTCCACGATAATCCTCCTCGGCACAGGGCTCGCCGGGCTTGGATATTACGCCAGGAAGAGACAGAAGAAGTCATAATAGACCGGCAAGTCTCCCGATATCTGATTTTGAAGGCTTCAGGCCAGGCTTCGTTTGATCCATCGAGCGAAGCCTGGCCTTTTTTTAGACCCAACTTGCCGTGCCTCAGGCCTGATTACCGCCAATATTCCCGATAGAATAAAGAGCCAGATGCAATCAAGCCACTCGATGTATTAATCCTTCGTAAATAACTATTGTAAAATTTTCCCAGATATGGCAAAATTCACATGGTTTTTCATAGTTTTCTCAAGGGGTAAGCTGTTCTTCCATGAAAGGCGCCAATACAAAGATGCTCCGGGATTTTTTTCTCGGAGTCATAAAAATACACATCCTTTATCACGCCAACAGGAAGGGCGTCTACGGCCTCTGGCTGATCGAAGAACTCGGCCATCACGGATATGAGGTCAGTCCCGGCACCCTGTACCCCATCCTCCATAAGCTCGAAAAAGAAAAGCTCCTGAAATCATACCCCGAGGTCGTCGAAGGGAAGATCAGGAAGTACTACAAGACTACCCCTGGCGGCGTGAAGGCAATGGATCAGGTCAGGGAGAAGATCATCGAGCTCATAAACGAAGTCGGCCTGAACGCGAACTGAGGCCTTATCCAATCCGAACATTCTTCTTGAAAACCCAATAAAATCAAATCATTTCACAAGCCGCCCCGCAATGCGGGCCGGAGCCCCGCTTTTCCGAAGCAACCCAACTTTAGTAGTGCTGATTTCCAACCTGCGCTGGATTTACCAGGCAGTTACCTGCGTGCTATCGTGTTTTTGAGATGGCGATGCCTGAAAAAAGTTTCTTCAGGCACTCACATTTCTGTTGACAGGCAGGTTAGTTTTGTAATACGATATCGTTAAGCGATATCGATGACAGGTATCGCAAGGCATCAACAGAGCGCTCCTCTCTATATCCGGCCTGAGCTGATGACGGCTTAGCCGGGGCTCCCGCCCCGGTAGCTGCCGGAAAAACGCAAGCAAATAGTGCATGCGTTGCCTGGATTGAGTCTTGTGCTGATGGCGGTACAGGACGCGGCCACGCAAAAGATGTTCATGAATGACCGAATGATCGGTTGTAAGGTTCATTTCAGGAACATGGACGGGTATAGTACGCGAACAGACGGACAAAAAAACTCAACGGATTTCAAAGGAGAACGATAATGAAAAGGCTTATATACGCCTCCCTTATAGCAGTTTCAGCGGGCTTCATTGCAGCAGGCACCGCCTCAGCAGTCAGCATCGGCGATTACAGCGCGGGCGATTACGCCAGCGGCATCGGCGCATCAAGGCATAACCTCGGTGCTTTTGGCAACCCGAACAACGACAGCTACTTCACCACCAACGCCACAACCGAGATATGCGTATTCTGTCACACGCCTCACCACACTGCCACCGCCAGCGGCGCGCCGCTGTGGAACAGGGGAATCAGCACCACCTCTTTCACATCTTATGGCACCACCATCGGCGGCACCCCCACTGACGCCAACCAGGGCGGAGCGACGCTCGCCTGCCTTAGCTGCCACGACGGCGTAACCACCTTTGACAACCTCGCGAACAAGCCCGGTAAAGCAGGCCTGGGCAGCGGCGGCATCGGTTCGACCGCAGATGCAGGCTGGTCATTCTATAAGAACAACACCACCCTCCAGACTGCCGAGCCTGGCAACGACGAGATAGGCAACACCACCTCAAGCAGGCTGAACATCGGCGGTTCCAACAGCGCCGGCCTCTCGAATGACCACCCTGTATCGATCACCTATAACGACACAAAGGCCAGCTTGAGGCCCACGAACACGACCATTTCAACGGTCGACCTCACCGCAGACCTCGCGTCTAGCGCCAGCACCGCCTATGGCAACAACCTGGCCCAGAACGTATGGGCCGTAAACGGATTCCTCTCCTCCTCCGCCTCCATATCTGACCTGCTCAGGGGCGGCAAGGTCGAGTGCACCAGCTGCCATGACCCCCATTTCAAGAACCTGTCCTGGGACGAGACCGAGTCGATTTGGAGCGGCACCAACGCCGAGTCGACCGACGGTATGTTCCTTAGAAGGGTCGGCGGCAACACCGGTTCCGGCGTATGCAGGACCTGCCACGCCAAGTAAGTCAGTCTTAAGCATAATCGATCCAAAAAAAAAGCGGGCCGAAAGGCCCGCTTTTTTTATTGAACGGGAATCCGCGCGCGATCGAGCAATACATCACCCTCCCTTAGTCCCCTCCCGTCAAGGGGGAGGGATTTGGGAGATACCCCGAAGCTTGCTGCGGGGTGGTTCATTGCGCGGGAGAGGGCGATATCCGCTGCCGTACCTGCCCCGGCCGCGCCCTCTTTTCGCTTGACAGCCGCGCGTTAACTAAATACAATATCGCTAATCGTTATCGAAATGTAATATCAGCGGCGGAAGGGCGTGGACGCGCATGGGGGACAGCTCTACAGGGACGAGGGTTTTCGTGAACAGCCATGAGGTGCACGAGGACTGGTTCAAGCTTACGCCGCGGCAGCAGGAGATCCTGACGAATGTCGTCAGAGGCCTTTCGAACCGCGAGATAGCGTCGGCTATACATGTTACCGAACAGACCGTGAAAGACCACCTTCATAATATCTATACCAGGCTCGGCGTCAAAAACCGCACCCAACTGGTCACAAGGATTTTCCGCCTGCAGATCTGACACACTCCCGCCTGTCCGTAAAGCCGCCGTTTTGCTCCACTCACAAGAAAGCCCCGGGGGCCGATAACGCCCCCGGGGCCACGCCGTTATAAAAAGAGGCGTCTCTTAAGAGGATAGATTTTCTTTTTTGCGTTTTTTGAGGATGAAGTAAAGAGAGAACAAGGAAACCAGGATGAAGAGGCCCTGGGCGGATAGCCCCTCGTATGTCGGATAGATGCCGAGGAATTCGATTAGGGGAAACTTGACGTGGCTCGCGCTCAGGAGGCCGGCTTCCTGTAATTCCATGACGCCCTTGCCGGCAAAGATGAATGCCATGAAGTACAGGACGAGCGCTGAAACTGCGAAGAGGGCGCCTGAAGGGACCCTGAGGACCGTGAACCTCAACGCGACAAAAAGGAGCCCGAGAGAGGCCAGGCCCGCAAAAAAGCCTATTATTATCATATCAGGCTCTGACTGGGCAGTTGAGCGGAGCGCCTGGTAAAAGAGCACCGTCTCGGCCCCCTCCCTGTAAACGGTAAGAAAGGACGTCGCGGAAAGGGCGAGCATATTCGTATTGCCGGCTGAGACCAGCTTCCGGCTGAAATGGTCGCTTAATCCGGCCGGCCCCGATTTTCGAATGAACCAGAAGCTTACATAAAGCAGTAATACCGATGCAAAGAGCATCGTGAAGCCTTCGAGCGCCACCCTTGCCTCGCCAGACCTCGTGAAAAGGAGCTGGATGGCGCCGATAGTGGCAATGCTCGCCAGCACGGCCATAAGCGCTCCGAAGTAAATGAAGCCTACTTTATTATCCTGCCCGGTCTTCTTCAGATAGGCGCAAAGCGCGCTTATAACGAGGATCGATTCGAACCCCGCTCTCAGGATTATAAAGAGCGATTTGAGGAACAGCATGAGATTGCCGCTGGTGCCGGGGTTCTTGCAGACAGCCATGCTCTCGACGTCAGCCCGCAGCGACTTTTTCAGGTTATCTACCCTCTCCTTGACGAGAGGAACAGGCTGCCCTGAAGCAACTGCCTTTCTTAAGTCCGTGAACATCATCTCCAGCTCAAAGGCCCTGTCACTGGAGATCCGGGATCTTATACGGCGTTCAAGGCCGCCGATTTCGAATGAATTGAGAAAGGCTTCGTTCAGGTAGGCTTCCGCCTGGTCAGGTGCCCCGGCGGAATAGGCTGCAACGCACGAGTCAAGTTTCTGCTCGATGTTGCCAAGGACCAGATTCCATTTTCCTGTAGCTTTACGGCTATCTATCTTAGGTTCAGCAGCTTCTGTCATGCAGACGAACGCTGCCAGACATAAAAAGGACAAGACCCCAAAGACAGTCAGTAGTCTCTTTGAGATTCTAAGCATCTGATTTTCCGCTTTATTATGATGATTAAATCAAAGTAGACCGCGGCCTGTCAAGACATTTTGCCCCTAAATCAAAAAATATCGGATTTCGATTTTGTTAACCGATATCATGGGTCTGCTCAATGAGATTGGAATTATTTTAAAGTTGAATCGAAGTACATTTGAGGAGGAAGGTTGGCAGATTACAGTTCGTCTATTTGGAAAGACCCTAAAAAAGAAAAAAATAAGCGGCCTCTCATCAAAAGGGCTGGTGTAATTCAGATTTTTATAACAAAAATGGCATTTGAGTTTCAGACCACTTGACAAAAATTTAAATTTCGGATAAATACTATTTACAATTCAGCAGCCGGTCCCGCATTCAGCTCGTTTACTCCCCATCGAAGACATCCAACTCGTCACAGCATCAAATAATGGGCATAGCCATTAAGGTTTTTGCTTTGCCCGGCTCCCATCATGACTTCTCATCCCGTCAAAAGACTCCCGTTTTGATTTGCACTTGCCGTTATCACGGCTGAGCCAGACTGAACTTTTCAATCAAGAGTCAAAATCGATGCAGAGAAGATATGAGGACGAACTGAACCTGTTTGTCTGGATGAGGATAGTCTGGAAGAGGCGCTACCTCGTGGCCCTTACCGTGGCCGCGAGCGTCATCTCGACCGCGGTCTATACGCTCCGCCTGCCCAACCTTTATGAATCGAGCGCAGTCATAACGCCTGTCGGCTCAAAGGATAAGGGCAGCAAGGGGCTCTCTCTCTTTTCGCAGCAGCTCGGCGGCGTGGCGGGGATAGCCATACCGGCGCCCTCTTCGAGCACGGAGATAACCAATCTCCTCAACTCGCTGATTCTCAGAGAAAAGATAATAAAAAAATACGCCCTGCTGCCCGTCCTCGTCGGGGAAGATGACGCAAGGGCTGCCGGAGGGGATGAGGGCCTAAGGCTCTGGGACGCGCTGCGGGCGCTCGATGCAATCGTCAGGGTATCCAGCAGCGCCGAGGATAACACGATAAGCATCACGGCAGAGTTCCATGATCCCCGGGAAGCGGCCAGGATAGTGGATCACTTTCTCAATGCGCTCACTGAGCAGATGACCGGAGAGGCAAAGCGTGTCGCGCTCGCCAACATCGGACACCTTGAAAGGCAGCTAAGCGCGACCAGCGACCCGCTGATAAGGCAGAAGATATACAACATGATAGCCGAGCAGGTCGAGACGTCCTTGATGGCGGAGGTGAAGGAGAACTACGCCTTCAAGATAATAGACCCGCCCAGGGTGCCTGACAGGAAGACCGGGCCCAAAAGGGTCAAGATGCTCGCAATGAGCTTTTTTGTCTCTCTTGCCGCGGCCGTGATGCTGGCGTTTATTCTGGAATATATCCGTATCAAGTCATTGGAAGCGGGTAAAGAAATCTAAAGGAGCCGGGGTTTGCAGGGGATTTCAAGAATAATCGGATTATTATTTCTGTTTATTTGCATGCTTTTGCCCTCTGGTATGGCGAATGCCGATGAATGCCTGCCCGGGGACGCGGCATGCATTTCTCACGGGGGCATTCCCCCGGAGGCGCTCGAGGCGCTGAAAAGCGACCCTGAGCTTCTCAAGCTCAATGAGGCAAAGGCAAAAAAAGAAACTGCGGGGAAAATAGAGAAGGCCGCGCCGGATAAGGCAGGCGAAAAGAGAGAGGAGAAGGCATTAAAAGAGAGCGCGCCGAAGACCCTCTTTGAAAGATACGTGGCAGAGCCAGGCGCCCAGGAGATATCGCTCAAGCTCGCGCCTTTCGGGTACGACCTCTTTAGCGAGGCCGCCCCGGCAGCGAGCCAGGACCTGCCTGTCGCGTCCGATTATGTGGTAGGCCCGGGAGACGAGATCGACCTTCTTCTTTGGGGAAGGGTCAACGGCCGCTATAACCTGACCGTAGGCAGGGAAGGCGCTATTCAGTTCCCGTATGCAGGGCCGCTTACGGTCGGCGGCATGACTTTTTCGGATATGAGAAAGTATCTCATGAGCCAGTCCAATAAAATAATCGGCACAGAGATGAGCGTCACTATGGGCAGGCTACGCGGCATCCAGGTATTTGTCCTCGGCGAGGTGAAGCGGCCGGGCGCATACAATGTGAGCGCAATGTCGACGGCCACCGCCGCGCTGATGGCGTCCGGCGGGCCGACGGAGATAGGTTCCCTCAGGATGATAGAGGTCAAGAGGACGAACGGCGCGGCGTCAAAACTGGATTTCTACGACCTCCTGCTCCGCGGCGACAGGTCAAAGGACCAGAGGCTTCAGAACGGGGACGTAATATTCGTGCCGGTTGTCGGGCCGCTCGTGGCCATAGCGGGAAACGTGAAGAGGCCGGCGGTCTACGAGCTTGCGGGGCCTGCCAGCCTCGACAAGGCGCTTGAGATCGCAGGCGGCGTCATGCCGGTCGCGTACACGCAGCAGGTGCAGGTAACGAGGATAGAGGGCAATGACAGGAAGATAGTCGTCGACCTTAACGCCAGGGACGAAAAGGCCCGATCATTCGAGCTCCGGGACGGCGACCTGATCAAGGTCTTTCCGATATCGGCTGAAGAGAAAAATGCAGTCTATCTTGACGGCAATGTGAAGAGGCCGGGCAAGTATGAGCTCAAAAGGGGCATGCGGCTCAAGGATCTCATAAAGGACGAATCCGGCCTCTTGAAAGATACATACATGAACTACGGATTCGTGAAAAGAAAGGCCTCCCCCGGCAGGAATGAGACCATAGAGCGCTTCAGCGTCGAAGGACTCTTCAGCGGCTCTGACGCAGACAACCCCGATCTTATGCCAGGGGACACCGTCCATGTCTTCTCGAAATGGTCTTTCAGGCAAAGGCCGCTGGTGCACATACAAGGAGAGGTCAGGTGCTCGGAAATCGCGCTGGAAAAGACGGAACCGGGCAGGCAGGGACGGGAAACACAGTCAAAGGGAAAGGATAACGAGCGGAAAAAAGACGAAAAGAACGAAGATGATCTCTCCGGGTCCGGCTCAGATGGACATGAAAAAGGAAATGATGAAAAAGGTAAGCAAGAACGGAAAGCCTGCAGCTTTGAACTTGTCGAAAAGATGACTGTTAAGGATATTCTCTTCATGGCAGGCGGCCTTACGGCAGAGGCCTCTTACGGCGACTTCGAGATCTACAGGACAGACCCGGCCACAAGAGAGATCAAGCTTTTGAGGCCGGACCTCTCGAAAGCAATCGAGGGCGTTCCCCCGATATTCCTCCAGCAGGACGACAGGCTGATAATACATTCAATAAGAGAGGTCCAGCCAAGGCAGTTCGTGACCATATCCGGCGAGGTGAACAAACCAGGCCAGTATCAGCTCGCTCAGGGCATGACAGTAAAGGACCTTCTATTCACGGCAGGAAATCTCCTGGAGTCGGCCCATATCGCCGAGGCTGAGCTTACCTCCGGCGCTCCGGATGAGAACGGCATATTTTCAACAAGCGGCAGGAAGATAGATTTGAGCAGGGCGCTTGCCGGTGACCCCGCTCATGATATCGCTCTCAAGGCCTATGACAGCCTTTTCATAAAACGCATTCTCGGATGGATGGATGAGAAGTATGTAACGCTTTCCGGCGAGGTGGCCTTTCCCGGCAAATACCGGCTCAAAAAAGACGAGAAGTTGAGCATGGTCCTTGAACGGGCCGGAGGCTTTACGGAAAAGGCGTATCTGAAGGGCGCGGTCTTCACAAGGCCCTCCGTAAGGGCATTGCAGCAGAAAAAGCTCGAGGAGTCCATAGACAAACTTGAAAAGGAGATGCTCTCGAAATCCGCCATGAAGATGGAGGGGGCGCTTACGCCCGAGGAGGCGAAGCAGTACGGGCTCTCGGCGGAGCAGAGCAAGGCGCTTATGGAAAAGATGAGGAGCGTCCGCGCTACTGGAAGGATTTCCATAAGGCTTGAGAGCGTCGAGCGACTGAAGGGTTCGCAATACGATATAGAACTTGAGGACGGAGACGTACTGATTGTGCCGCACAGGCCCGCTCAGGTTCAGGTCATGGGGTCGGTCTACAACCAGGCCGCTTTCATATACGACGATAGTTTCCCGATTTCACGATATATAGAGCTTGCAGGCGGAATGGACAAGAACGCGGCCGATGACGAAGTATATATACTCAAGGCCGACGGCACTGCCGTAAGCAAAAAGTCGATCAACAGGTCATGGCTCAGATGGGACAGAGAAAATAAAGGATGGGCAAGCGGAGTGGGCTCATATGTGCTCGATCCCGGGGATACCATAGTTGTTCCTGAAAAATTGGAGAAGACCGCCTGGCTCAAGGAATTCAAGGATATAACCCAGATACTCTATCAGATAGCCGTAACAGCCGGAGTAATCATAGTAGCCTTCTGATTTTTTTCCAGACAGTCCTCACCTTGGAATCCCTCAGCGCATCAGGACAAGCACTTCGCCTGCTCCATCTAACAGAATGCGGCCATCTGCCGCTAAAGAGACCACATGCGCCTTAAGAACAAAAAAGTCCTTGTAACAGGCTCGGACGGCTTCATCGGAAGCCACCTCGTGGAAAAACTCGTCGATGAAGGCGCGGTTGTCAGGGCCTTTGTCTGCTACAACTCGTTCAACTCCTGGGGCTGGCTGGAGGCGCTCCCTCCAGAGCGTCTCGACTCCATCGAGGTCTTCGCGGGCGACATAAGGGACCAGGGCAGGGTTCATGCGGCCCTCCAGGGCATGGACGCCGTATTCCATCTCGCGGCGCTCATAGGCATACCCTACTCCTATCATTCGCCAGAGTCGTATGTGTCTACGAACGTCACCGGGACTTTGAACGTGCTGCTCTCTGCCAGGGCGCACGGACTGGAACGCGTTCTCGTCACATCCACCTCAGAGGTCTACGGCTCGGCCAGGTATGTTCCCATTGACGAGGCGCACCCGCTGAGCCCGCAGTCGCCGTACTCGGCAACGAAGATAGCGGCAGACGGTCTTGCCGAGAGCTTCCACAGGTCGTTCGGATTGCCAGTTGTCATTGCGCGCCCCTTCAACGCATACGGGCCGCGCCAATCCGCAAGGGCGGTCATACCCACGATAATATCCCAGTTACTGAACGGCGCCGTGGTGAGGCTCGGCTCACTGCACCCCAGGAGGGATTTCAATTATGTGGAAGATATCGCAAGGGGGATGATTGCCCTGGCAGAGTGCGATAAGGCGATCGGCATGACCGTGAACATCGGCTCTGGCCGGGAGATATCCATGCAGGAGCTTGCGGAAGGGCTCATAAATATCGTGAGGCCCGGCGCAAGAATAATGACCGAGACCGGCAGGGAACGGCCCGCAAAGAGCGAGGTCGAAAGGCTACTGTGCGATAACAGTCTGATAAAAAAGCTTACAGGCTGGAGCCCTTCTATCGAGTTGGAAGAGGGGCTTCAAAAGACAATAGGGTGGATGAGGGATGAGGGTAGCGTCAGATACAAGTGGAATGCCTATAACGTTTGAGGGCTTCATACCGCTTTCAAAGCCGGAGATCTCAGGCAACGAGTGGAGGTATGTAAAGGACTGCCTCGATTCGGGCTGGGTCTCTACGGCGGGCGAGTACGTTGAGAGGTTCGAGAAGAAGATGGCCGGCTATCACGGAAGGCGGTTCGCGGTCGCCACGGTGAACGGTACGTCGGCCCTCCATCTCGCTCTCGTCTCATGCGGCGTCAGTCCGGGCGACGAGGTCCTGGTCCCCGCATTGACCTTTGTAGCGACGGCCAATGCCGTCGTATACGCGGGTGGCCACCCTGTCTTCATGGACTGCGACGATGAGACGCTTTGCATGGACACGGGTAAGGTGCGGAGCTTTCTTGCTAAAGAGTGCGCGCCACGGGCTGACGGGAGGCCTGTGAACAAGAGGAGCAAAAGAAAGGTCGCAGCCATCCTGCCGGTACATGTGCTCGGCCATCCCGCCGAGATGGATGAGCTTTCGGCCATATCACGCGAGTACAACATACCCATAATCGAAGACGCGGCCCAGGCGCTTGGCTCAGAGTACAAAGGAGCGAAGGCAGGCTCGTTCGGCGCTACCGGGTGCCTCTCGTTCAACGGGAACAAGATAATCACCTGCGGGGGAGGCGGCATGCTCCTTACGGATGACAGCGACATTGCCCAGATGGCAAGGCACTTGAGCACGCAGGCAAAGGAGCCCCACCCGTATGAGTTCACGCATTCGCAGATAGGCTACAACTACCGGTTCAATGCCCTGCAGGCCGCAATGGGACTGGCCCAGGCTGAAAGGCTTACAGAGTTCGTCTCGCTCAAGAGAAGGAGTGCGGCTGCATACAGGGAGCTCCTTTCAGGCATTAAGGAGCTGGAAGTCATGTGGGAGAGGCCCGGGGTAAAGAGCAATTTCTGGCTCTGCACGATAAGGGTCAGCGCCAGGGAAAGGGACGACCTGATAGAGCGCCTGATTTCAGAACGGATACAGGCAAGGCCCCTCTGGATGCCCTTGAACACGCTCTCCATATATGAAAATTGCCAGGCCTACGCAGTAGAAAAAGCGCTGAATGCGCACAAAAGCTGCATAAATCTGCCCAGCAGCGCGGGGATTACCGGGGCAGAGATAGAGCGCGTCTGCGCCGTAGTCAAGAGGCACTTTCAAAGTTGACGGGAAAAGAGAGGATCATAATGGTCTGCGGAGGAGGACACGCCAGGGTCTTGATAGGCCTTCTGGGCGCGACAGGCGAGTACGAGATAGCCGGCATACTGGACCCCCGCCTTGAAATAGGCTCGAAGGTATTGGGAGTGGATGTCCTCGGCGATGACAGCCTGATGGCTGGGCTTTTTACCTCCGGCGTGGATTGCGCATGCATAGGCCTTGGCGGCATGGGTAATCTTGCGATGAGGAGAGGGCTCTTTGACAGGGCAAAAGAATTCGGGTTCAGAATACCGGCCCTCACGCACCCGTCGGCGCTCGTTGTCGACAGCGCGGAGATTGCCGACGGCGCGCAGGTCATGGCAGCGGCTGTCGTGCAGGTCAATGCGTCCATTGGAGAGAACTCGATAGTGAACACGGCAGCGATAATAGAGCACGACGCGGCAATAGGAAGGGATGCCCATGTCGGACCGGGCGCCGTGATATGCGGCGGCTGCAGGATAGGCGCGGGCGCGCACATAGGCGCGGGCGCGACAGTAGTGCAGGGCATAACAATCGGAGACGGCGCCATGGTCGGCGCAGGGTCGGTCGTAGTGAAAAATGTCCCTGAGAGGGCCACGGTCAAAGGAGTGCCGGCAAGATGAAGGTATTTATAGTGGCAGAGGCAGGGGTCAATCATAACGGCGAGATATCGATAGCCAAAAGGCTCATCGACGCGGCGCATGAATCGGGCGCAGACGCGATAAAGTTCCAGACCTTCAAGGCCGAAAGGCTCGTCACCAAAAGCGCCGCAATGGCCAGGTACCAGGCTGAGAACAGCAGGGGGAGCGAATCGCAGTATACGATGCTCAAAAGGCTCGAGCTTTCTCCCCTTGAGCAGGGAGAGCTCTATGATCATTGCGGCAAAAAGGGGATTCAATTCATGTCAACGCCCTTTGATGAAGAGAGCGCGGACGTACTCGACGGACTGGGGATGGAGATATTCAAGGTCCCTTCCGGAGAGCTTACGAACAAAGGGCTTCTTCAGCACATAGCCCGCAAGAAAAAGCCCATTTTTCTCTCTACCGGGATGTCTTCGCTATATGACATCGACAGGGCCCTGGGCTGGATAAGGGATGCGGCGGAGGAGGGCGGGCCGCGCGTGACTCTATTGCATTGCGTATCGAATTATCCGTCGCGCGTGGAGGACGTGAACCTCGCTGCCATAAGGTCCATGGGAGCCGCCTTCGGAGTGGATGTCGGATACTCGGACCATACGCTCGGCACTGAGGTGGCAATAGCGGCCTCAGCAATGGGGGCAAAGGTCATCGAGAAGCATTTCACTCTCGACAGGCACATGAGGGGGCCTGATCACAAGGCATCTCTCGAGCCAAAGGACTTCGGCAGGATGACTTCGGCCATTAGGAACGTGGAGCTTGCGATGGGCGACGGCATAAAGAGGATTACAGCCGGGGAGCGCGAGATACAGGCCTCTACACGGCGGAGCCTCGTAACGGCGCGGGCGATCTCCAAATACGAAGTCCTGAAGCCTGAAGACCTCGTTATAAAGAGGCCGGGCACGGGCATTGCGCCCGAGTTCCTCGAAGTCATCGCCGGCATGCGGCTCAAAAGGGACCTGGAGGCTGACACTGTTCTCAGGTGGGAGGACTTGAAGGATGCGTAAGGTGGCGGTCGTCACAGGGTCAAGGGCCGAGTACGGGATGCTTCGCCGCATAATAAAACTCATGGAAGGCGATCCGCAGCTTGCGCTCTCTCTCATCGTCACCGGGTCGCACCTCTCTCCGGAGTTCGGCCTTACGGTGGGGGAGCTAGAAAAAGACCGCATGCCCATTGCCGAAAGGGTCCAGATGCTCCTCTCCTCTGATTCAGAGGAGTCGACTGCAATGTCGATGGGACTTGGCATGATAGGATTCGCAAAGGCCTATTCCAATCTCAAGCCCGACATCATCCTTGTTCTGGGCGACAGGTTTGAGATATTTGCGGCTGTCTCGGCCGCGGTCCCTTTTGGAATACCCGTTGCGCATATTCACGGCGGCGAGAGCACGGTCGGCGCCATAGACGAACTGTTCAGGCACGCCATAACAAAGATGAGCCACCTGCATTTTCCGGCTGCCCCGAAGTATGCCGAAAGGATAGCGCAGATGGGAGAGCAGAGATGGCGTATCTTCTGTCTCGGAGCTCCGGGACTGGACAGTCTGGATGAGATTAAATACCCGAGCAAAAAAAGATTGCTCAAGGAACTTGGGATAAAGACTGAACGGCGCATAGGCATTGTGACCTTTCACCCGGCCACACTCGAGCCGGGAAAGGCGGGACCGCAGACCCGGGAGCTTCTCTCGGCCCTCACGAAATTCACGGAGGTCTTCTGGGTCTTTACCAAGTCCAACTCCGACGCGGGCGGCAGGGCCATAACCGAAAGGGTCGCGGAGTTCGTAAATAAAAATGTTGAAAGATCAGCTTCATTCGACTCGCTCGGGAGGCCTGGATATCTTGCCCTCCTTAAGCACGCTGACGTTATGGCTGGAAATTCATCTTCAGGGCTGATCGAGGCGCCTTCCTTCGGCCTGCCGGTGGTCAATATCGGGAACAGGCAGCAGGGCAGGGTCAAGGCTCCGAACGTCATAGATGCATCGGCAGAGGGCAAGAGCATAGAGACCGCGCTTGAAAAAGCGCTTTCGAAGGATTTCAGGGTACTCGCAAAAGGAGTGAAAAATCCCTATGCGCAATTAGACGCGAGCAGGAACATTGTCGCGGTCTTGAAAAAGGCGCCGCTCGAGAAGCTCGGTAAAAAGTCCTTTTGCGACATCTCGACCGGTACGCGGCCCCATGGAAACCGGCGTCCGATCGCCACGGCAACACATTCCATTTAGCCGACAGGGAATACAGGCATGGACAAGGCAAAACTGAAGGCATTGCAGGTCCCCTCTGAGATGACGCTCAAGTGCGCCATGCAGAGCCTTAATGATACGACCGAAAAGATACTCTTTGTGGTGAACTCCGCCAAGAAGCTCATAGGCACCGTCACGGACGGAGATATCAGGAGAGGGCTCATAAAGGGGCTTGGTTTCAGGGGCAGAATAGAGGAGGTCATGTCTCGACATTTCATGGCGCTGGACTGCCGCGAGGCAGACAGGCATGAGAAGGCCGCGAAGATAATGCATGAGCACAAGATAGAGCACATACCCGTGCTCGACGCAAAGGGGCGAATAAAAGAGGTCGTATCGTGGACCGATTTTTTCGAAGGCGCACTGCCGCTGCCGAGAGTCGCGTCCATTGAAAACCCCGTGATCATCATGGCCGGGGGCAGGGGCCTGCGGCTCGACCCGTTCACCAGGATACTGCCGAAGCCGCTGATACCGATAGGCGAAAAATCGGTCCTTGAAATAATAATGGAAAAGTTCCACCGGAGCGGCTTCAAAAACTTCATATTCACGCTCAACTACAAGAAGGAGTACATCAAGACATTCCTCAGGGAGAACGAATTCCCCTACAACATACGCTGGGTGGAGGAGGACGGCTTCAAGGGGACCGCGGGCGCTCTCTCTCTTCTGAAAGAGGACTGCACGAAGCCGTTTATCGTATCCAACTGCGACGTGATACTCGACGCTGACTACGCGGACATACTCGACTGGCACGGCAAATCCGGGAACATAATGACCCTTGTCGGCTGCCACAGGGAGATAAAGATACCATACGGAGTGCTTGAGATGGAGAACGAAAAGCTCAAGAGCTTCGTTGAAAAGCCCAATTACGACGTCATCATAAACACAGGCGTATATGTATTGAACCCCGAGGTGGTCTCGCTCATCGATGAAGGGAAGTCGATGGACATGAACGTGCTCATAGAGCGCGCATCAGTTGCGGGCAAGGTCTCGGTCTATCCGGTGGGCGGCGGCTGGCTTGACGTTGGGCAGTGGGACGAGTACCGCGACAGCATAAAAAAGATGAGAGAGATCTGATGAAGGTCCTTATCGTAAACCCGCCAATAAGGCTGCATGACAAGCCGCGCCATATACCGCACGGCCTCGCAATAATCGCCAGTGTCATAAGGGAGAGGCTCGGGATCATCCCGCGTTTTCTGGACATGAACGCCCTTCGCCTGAACCCGAAAGAGGCAGAGAAAAAGATGGCGGAGGAGGAGTTTGATATCGTCCTCACCGGCGGGCTGATACCGGTTTACAGGCATATAATCCGGATAGCCGAGACGGCCAAAAAAATACGGCCCGATGCGCTGGTGATCGCCGGAGGCAGCGCGGGCATGTCGGTGCCGCGCCTCCTCCTTGAAAATTCAAAGGTCGACGCTGTCTGCGCGGGCGAGGGAGAAGCTGCGGTAGTCGAGCTTTTGCAGGCTCTGTCACGCGGAGGCCTTAATGAGGCGCTCGGCGTAAAGGGGTTCTATTTCAAACGGGACGGCGGGATACACTTCAGCGGAGCGCGCGAGCTTATATGCGACCTCGATAAAGAGAGCGCCCTGCCCGCATACGACCTGCTGCCGATGGACATCTACCTTTCAAATCCCATAATCGGTTTTGGAAAGGACATCGATTTCATATCCAGCCGCGGCTGCCCCTTCAAATGCACATTCTGCTACCAGCCCTGGGGAAGGAAGTTCAGGGGCCACAGCACGGATTTTATCGTAAAGGCCCTGAAACGCCTCAGGTCGGAATACGCGATAGATTTTGTCTCATTCCAGGATGACGAGTTCATGGCAGACCGCAAACGAGTGCGCGAGTTCTGTACGCGGTTGAAAAGCGAGATGCCGGGCCTACTCTGGTCCTGTACCGGACGGGTCAATCTCGTAAACGAAGATCTCCTCGGCATGATGAGGGAGGCGGGCTGCGTTTCAGTCTCATACGGCTTTGAATCCGGCTCGGCAAGGATGCTCAGATCCATGCGCAAGGACGTCACCATAGAGGCGATGGAAAGGGCGGTGTCGCTCAACAGGCGATTCGGGATGATGCTGCCGGTGTCGTTCATAATCGGGATGCCGGGCGAGGAAAATGAATCCTGCAGAGATACAATAGAATTCTGCGTCAGAAATAGTCTGGCATTGAAGTCCCTCATGTTCGCAACGCCGTATCCGGGCACAGCGCTCTTTGAGCAGGCCCTTGCTTCCGGAAGGATCGATCGGGCAGCGCTGCACAGCTTTGTCTCGTCACTCGGGGACGCGCGTGATTTCGTCGTGAACCTCACGGACGCCTTCAGTGATGACGAGCTCAAAGGCAAAAGGCAGGAGATGATGGATGAAGTCTGTTCGCGGGTAAAGCCGCTGGATGAGGAAGAGTACGAAGGCAGGATAAAAGGCCTCTTCGGCGAGCTTGCCGGCGGTCATCTCAAGGACAACGCCCTAATGAAGCACAGGGCGATGCACGGCGGGATAGACCTCTTCTAAGGAGTTATAAGTGATGCAGCCACGGACGCTTGCGCTCATACTGGCGCGCAAGGACAGTAAGCGCCTTAAGAGGAAGCACCTCATCCAGACTGGAGGCAAGCCGGTCATCGAGTACACGTTCGAGTATGCGAAATCGCCGCTCGTGACGGATATCGCCTGCTCGACTGACTGCAAAGAGATAGGCGCCCTTGCTACAGCCGCGGGGATATCCTTCATAGAGCGTCCTCCAGAGCTCGCGGGAGACACGGCTCATATTATAGACGCGATAGAGCACGCCTTGTATGAGTATGAAAAGCGGAACAAATTTCTTCCGGCAATCACCGTGACGCTTTACGGCAACGTGCCTTACAGAAGGTCGCGCCTCGAAGACGGGCTCAGGCTATTTCACGCGTCCGGCGCTGATTCGGTCGTGACCGCCTGCAGGGTCGCCAAGTACCATCCTGACTGGATGTTCAGGGCCGGAGAGAAGAACGCGCTGGTCTTCGATAAGGATTCGCTCTCGTACAGGTGCCAGGACCTGCTGCCCTACTATATAGAGACCGGCGCATTCATCATCTCGAAAACGGATGTCCTCCTGAGGCGCAGACCAATGAGCCAGCTCTACTCGGACTTCGGGGACAGGATACATTTCCTGGAAGAGCGCCTCGGCGATACGGTCGAGATAGACGAGCCTGGCGACCTCGAATACTTCAATTACCTCATTTCCAGAAACGGAGGCGGGACAGATGGGCGCAATCGCTGAAAGGCTTCGGCTTGAGGAGTCGATGCGGCTCTGGGAAGAATCCAGGGGCCTTATCCCGAATGGCACGCAGACGTTCAGCAAGGGCCCCACGCAGTATCCGCTCGGAGCATGTCCTGTCTATCTCAAAAAGGGAAAGGGCGCCTATGTAGAGGACGTTGACGGGAACAGGTACATCGATTACGGCATGGGCCTCCATTCGGTGATACTCGGGTACGCGCACCCGCGCGTAGTCGAGCGGGTAATGGAGGCGGTAAGGGATGGAGTGAATTTTACCCTGATGCACCCGTTAGAGGTCCAGGTGGCGAAGGAGTTGAGAAGGCTCATACCTTCCGCCGAGATGGTCCGCTTCGTAAAGACAGGCTCGGAGGCGACATCGGCGGCAGTGAAGATCGCGCGCGCCGCAACCGGGAAAGAGCATGTCGCGGTCTGCGGCTATCACGGCTGGCATGACTGGGCGCTCGGCGCGACTGAAAAGAAGAACGGGATACCCAGGGCCGTCGTCGGCCTTGTCCACAAGTTCACTTACAACGACCTGATAAGCCTGGAGAGGATATTCGAAAGCTTCAAAGGTAATGTGGCCGCAGTCGTGCTCGAACCATGCGGAGTAAAGCCGCCCGAGCCTGGTTTTCTCGAAGGGTGCAAGAGGCTTGCGGCCGAGAACGGGGCGGCCCTCATATTCGATGAGATAATAACAGGCATGAGGTGGGACAAGGGCGGGGCGCAATCTCTATTTAATGTAACGCCGGATATCTCGACATTTGGAAAAAGCATCGCGAACGGCATGCCACTGGCCGCGGTGGTGGGCAAAAAAGAGTTCATGGAGGTGCTTGAGACCAGGGACGTCTTCCTATCGACGACCTTCGGCGGCGAGACAGCATCCCTTTCAGCCTGCCTGGCGACGCTTGAGGTAATAGAAGAGCAGGACGCGGTGAAAAAGATCTGGAAGGCCGGCGAGGAACTCATGAAAGGCCTGAGGGCGATAATAAAACGGCTGGACCTTGAAGGCCTCACGGAGGTGGACGGCTTTCCCTGCAGGCCCGTTATCGCGTTCAAGTCTCAGGATGGCGTCGAACCGCTCCTCGTAAAGTCCATTCTCCAGCAGGAGTGCGCGAAAAGAGGCCTGCTCTTCGCAGGATACTTTGCCGTCAGTCTTGCCCACGATACGGATGTGATAGGAGAAAGCCTGGCGATAATGGAGAAGGCAATGAAGCTTCTTTCAGAGAATGCGGGACAGGAGAAGTTATCGGAGCTTCTCGAAGGCAGGATAGTATCTCCGGTCTTCAGGAGCCTTTAAGAAATGGATTTGAACAAGCTATTCAATATATCGGATGAGGTTATCCTCCTGCTCGGGTTTACCGGACCCATCGGAAGACAGTTCGCAACCGTCTTTGCCGAGAGCGGTTGCACGCTCGTCCTTGGAGACAACAGCGAAAACGGCCGCGATCTGGCCGAGAGCATAAAAAAAATGAACAGGAACACGGAATACATAAGACTCGACGTCACGGACGAGACTGATGTCAGAGACGCGGTTTCATATGTGGCAGAAAAATACGGTCTCATATCCGTGCTTGTAAATAACTTCTCAGCCAGGCCAGAGGGCTTTTATAAAAAATTCGAAGATTCTGAACTGGGCTGCTGGAATGAAGTGCTCAATGTAAACCTCTCTGCCATGTACCTCTCGTCAAGGGAGGTGTCGAAGGTGATGATGAGACAGGGTTACGGCTCGATAATAAACGTATCTTCTGTGCATGGCGTGATAGCGCCTGACCAGAGAGTCTACGGCGGTTCCGGGCTGAATTCCCCGGCCGTGTATGCTTCATCCAAAAGCGGCGTCATAGGGTTAACGAGGTATCTGGCGGCATACCTCGGAAAATACAACATACGCGTGAACTCCATTTGCCCGGGCGGTGTAAACCCCGGGAACGTGGACAAGGGCTTTGTCGACGAATATTCCACGCGCATACCGCTCAACAGGATGGCTGATATGGAGGATATGAAAGGGCCGGTCGTCTTTTTGGCAAGTCAGGCATCAAGGTTCGTGACCGGACAGAGCATAATCGTGGATGGCGGGCAGAGTATTTGGTAGCAGCGCACGAATGCATTCAAGGCAGCCTCAAAGGAGATTGAGAGTGAAAGCATACAGGGTTGAAAAGGACATAGACAAGGGCCTCTACGGGCCTGAGAGGAGAAAGAGGCAGGCCTTCTTCGGCCTGCCTGATAAGGTCAGGTTCTGCAAAAAGTGCGTCTATTCGAACCAGGTGCCCGGCTCCTCAATCGAGTTCGAGCACAAAAGCGAGAGCAAAAAAACGACCGTGCGCATCGGCAAGGACGGAGTCTGCGACGCGTGCAGGTATACGGCTGAAAAAGGAAAGATCATAAACTGGGACGAAAGGGAAAAAGAGCTGAAGGAGCTCTGCGACAGGTACAGGAGCAGAGACGGCTCCTACGACTGCCTTGTGCCCGGCTCGGGCGGCAAGGACAGCTTTTACGCCGCGCATATACTCAAGTACAAGTACGGCATGCACCCGCTCACAGTGACGTGGGCGCCGCACATCCATACTGAATGGGGAAGGAAGAACTTCAATGCCTGGATAAACGCCGGGTTTGACAATTACCTGTTCACGCCAAACGGAAGGGTGCACAGGCTTCTTACGCGCCTTGCTGTCGAAAATCTCCTGCACCCCTTCCAGCCATTTATCATCGGGCAGAAGGCCTTCGCGCCAAAGCTGGCCCTGCTCTGCAGGATACCGCTCGTATTCTACGGCGAGAATGACGCAGAGTACAATAACCCGATAGCCGACAACGCTTCGGCCCAGCGGGACTGGAAGTATTTCACTGTCGAGGACCCGTCAAAGGTCTATCTCGGCGGCGTGTCCATAGCGGACATCAAGGCGCATTTCGGCGTGTCCGAGAACGACCTGCTTCCATATATGCCCGCTGATCCGAACCGGATAGAGAAGCTCGGGATGCAGGTGCACTATCTCGGCTATTACCTCAAGTGGCACCCGCAGAAGAATTACTATTATGCCGCGGAGCACGGCGGCTTCCAGGCCTCTCCTGAGAGGACGCCCGGCACCTACAGCAAGTACAACAGCATAGATGACAAGATAGACGACCTCCATTACTACACGACTTACATGAAGTTCGGCATAGGCCGGGCCACCTATGACGCGGCGCAGGAGATACGCTCCGGCGACATAACGAGGAGCGAGGGCATCTCACTTGTGAAAAAATACGACGGCGAGTTCCCTGAGAGGTTCATAGGCGAGTTGCTTAAATACCTGAGCATCGGTCCGGAAGAGTTTCCCGGGGCAGCACAGATGTTCGAGGAGCCTGTAATGGACCTCGATTACTTCAATCACCTCGTAAACAGGTTCCGCTCGCCCCACCTCTGGGAACATTCGAGCGGCGTCTGGAGCTTGAGGCACGCAGTCTGGAACGAGGTTAAAAGTGAAAAGGAAGGCGCAAGCGACGCCTACGAATGGGCAGGCAATGCCTACGGCCCGGAGGCTTAAATCTCGATGCCGACCGTGCGCATCATAGCAAGGCTCGATATAAAGGGGCCGAGGGTCGTAAAGGGTATAAGGTTCGAGGGGCTCCGTGTAGTGGGAGACCCGAATGAGCTTGCGATGAATTATTACGGTCAGGGCGCTGACGAGATCATCTGCATCGATACGGTCGCGAGCCTCTATGGAAGGAACAGCTTGAAAGAAATCGTAGGGCGGGCGGTGCGGGAGGTATTTATCCCGATAACGGTGGGCGGCGGAATCCGCTCAGTCGATGACGCGAGAGAGCTGTTGAGGATCGGCGCCGACAAGATAGCGGTAAATACGGCGGCTGTTAACAGGCCGGAACTCATTACGGAGCTTGCAATGGCTTTCGGCTCACAGTGCGTGGTCGTTTCAATTCAGGCCAAAAGGCGCTCTCACGGCTGGGAGGCATACACCGATTACGGACGGGAGCATACTGGCCTTGACGCCCTCGAATGGGCAAAGAGGGCAGAGGAGCTTGGCGCGGGCGAGATACTCCTGAGCTCGGTCGATATGGACGGCACAGGGCAGGGATATGACATTGAACTCACAAGATCTGTCGCGGAAAAGGCAGGCATACCGGTCATTGCCTCCGGCGGCATGGGCACGCCGCGCCACTGCCTTGAGGCTATAAGAAGCAAAGCGGACGCGGTTGCCGTCGCAAGCTCAATTCACCATGGAAAAAACGGGGTAAACGATATTCGGGCTTTTTTGATGAACGCGGGGGTAAGCGTAAGGCAATGGGGACAGAGGTCATTATCATAGATTACGGCAGGGGCAATGTCGCGAGCGTAGCGCAGGCATTCGAGCGCGTCGGCGCAAGGGCTTCTCTTGCGAGCACGCCGGATAAGGTCATGACCGCGGATTTTCTTGTGCTGCCCGGCGTCGGCGCATTTGCAGACGGGATGGCTGCCCTGAAGGAGCGGGGCCTCGATGAGGCCTTGAAGGAGTATTCCCTCACAGGAAGGCCTTTTCTCGGAATCTGCCTCGGCATGCAAGTATTATTCGATAAGAGCGAGGAGTTTGGAAATACGCCGGGGCTTGGCCTTTTGCCGGGAAGGGTGGCCGCAATACCAAGAGAAGGCGAGGGCCGGACAAGAAAGGTCCCGCACATCGGCTGGAGCGGCATTAATCCGGCAGATAGAAGGGACTGGGCAGGGACAATACTTGACGGGATTGTTCCCGGAGAGTCGGTCTACTTCGTACATTCCTACATGGCCCTGCCGGATATTGACAGCTGCCGCGTTGCGGAGAGCGATTACGAGGGGTGCTTGGTCACTGCGGCCATTCAGGAGGGCGCGCTCGCAGGCTGCCAGTTCCATCCTGAAAAGAGCGGCCAGACCGGGCTTAAGATAATACAGAATTTCCTCGGCATGTGAGAGGGCCCCGTTGATCAAAAGACTTTGTTTCTGGCTGAGAGCCGACAGGCTCGGGCCGGACATCCCGATAACCCATCTGATGCTCTATTTTCCGGCGCTGATGAGGATGATCTGCTCTAAGAGGTTCAATGGCTTCGGAGAGGGCTCGGAGTTCCGGCCGGGAGCTTATGCCGATAACTGCTCGAGCATCACCATCGGAAAGAATGTAGCTGTCAGGCCGGGGACGATGCTCTTTGCGGAAAAGGGGGACGGAGTCCCGGGAAGGATAATCATCGAAGACGACGTGCTGCTCGGGCCGGGGATACATTTTTACTGCCCCAACCACTCATATAAGGACGCGTCCAGGCCCATACCGGAACAGGGATATTTTTACAAGGGCGACATCGTCGTGAGGCGCGGGGCATGGATAGGGGCCAAGAGCGTTATCCTGAGCGGCGTGGAGATCGGCGAGCACGCGGTCGTCGGCGCCGGCAGCATAGTCACAAAGTCAGTCGAGCCGTTTACGGTAGTTGCCGGAAACCCGGCAAGGCTGATAAAGAGGCTCAGGTAAAAGGACTGCTGGAAAAATGAAAGGAGCGTCCATGTCTTCAAAGGGAAGGGTGCTGTTCATCATACATGACAACTTCAAAGAGGATAATGTATTCCCGCTCGGGGCCGGGTATCTGGCGGCTGTCCTACGAAGGGCAGGGGCCGATGTCTCGGTCTACTGCATGGACGTTTTCCACTTTACGGAAGAAGAGCTGGCGGAATATCTGTCGGACAGCAGGTTCGACCTCATCTGCATGGGGTTCATGGCCCCGAACTTCAAGAGGAACATCGAGAGGCTATGCAGGACCATCAACGAGAATAAAAAGAACGCATGGTTCGTACTCGGCGGCCAGGGGCCCACGCCCATACCCGAGTATGTCATCGACAAGACGGCAGCCGATGCGATCGTAATAGGCGAAGGCGAAGAGACGATAGAAGATATCCTCCATTGCAAGATGAACGGTTCAGGGCTCAAGGGAGTGAAGGGGATCGCCTATTCGGAGGACGGCAGGGTGGCGGTAAGCCCGAGGAGAAAGCCCGTAATGAAGCTCGATTCGCTCCCTTTCCCCGAATGGGAGCTCTTTCCGATGACCCGGTATACGGAGTGCCTGAAGTTCGCGGGCATGGGGCCTTCTGACAGGTCGTTCCCGATGATAACGACAAGAGGCTGCATAAACAGGTGCAGCTTCTGCTACAGGATGGAGACCGGGATACGCGCCAGAGGCTTGAAAAACATTCTCGGAGAGATAAAGGCGCTCAAAAACAACTATGGAGTGAATTATTTCTTTTTCGCCGACGAGCTCTCCATTGTCTCGAAGAAAAAGATCCTTGAGTTCAGCAAGGCCATACAGGACGAGGGCCTGGTGATCATGTACAGGATGGATTGCAGGGTGGACCTCTTTGACGACGAAATAGCCAGGGCGCTGAAGGACTCCGGCTGCGTATTCCTGAACATCGGCTTTGAATCGACGGAACAGGCCGTGCTCGACCAGATGGACAAGAACGTGACGGTCGAGGAGAATCTCAGAGCCGCCGAAATAGCAAACAGGCACGGGATAGGGATAGGGCTCAATTTCATCTGGGGCCTGCCAGGAGACAATGAAAAGACGCTTCGAAAAAATGCGGAGTTCATCAAGCGTCATAACCTCTACGACCAGGTGCGCACCATAAGGCCGGTGACGCCCTATCCGGGCTCGCCGCTCTATTACAAGGCGATAAAGGACGGGCTTCTCTCGGGACCCGCGGATTTTTTCGACCGCTTCAAGAACTCGGACCTGTACATGGTCAACTTCATGGGTATACGCGATGAAGAGGTCTACCGCATGCTCTTTGACGTCAACCGCGATCTCATTCTCGACCACTACAGCCATACGGGCGGGAAAATGGCAGAGGCCGAGAGGCTCGTCGACAGGTTCTATAACCTCTACTTCAGGCAGGATTACTCATTCAGCGGCGCGAGGTCGCTGGTTGACAACGCTGACGTACGAAAAAAAGGCGGGGCGGCGGCAGAAGAGAGGCCGAATTGATTGGGTGACAAAATCCTTGTCGTAAGCAGGGAAGCGGCTCAAAGGATAAAGGCATCCGGATACAAGAGGGTCTTTTGCTACAAACGACACGAGAGAGCCACAGACACCCGCATCGAGACCATCCCCGAAGACTTCTACAACGCGACCGACTTCCTGAAGGCAAATAATCGGGCTTGCTCCTTAATAGAGGGGCTCTGCGCAAAAATACTTGAAGACAGGGCCGCGCTCCGCCCGCTTCTGGAAATAGGCGGGGAAGAGTATGCCGCGTTATTCGTCAAAAAGGCTGTTTTGACCGACGCGGAACGGGTCTGCAGGTATATTTCGTTCGCCCGGAAGGTCCGCGACAGCTTCGGTATTAAAAGCCGGATAGAGCTTATTCCGGGGCCGTTCTCAAGCAGGGTCTATTCGGCGATGAGTCACGCGGGTGTCATCAGGAAGGGGATATCGATACCAGAGCGGCTTTGTTTCTTGAACGGAGTACGAGAGAGGATCAGGAACAATCTCCACAGGGCGCGTCTTGCCCTTTATCCGGAACTGGTCTTGACAAGGGCACGAAACCGGAAAACGGATAAAAGGACTTACAGGTACGCGATACACCTGCATGACGGAAGAGGCTTTTTAAAGAACGAGGGAAGCATGGATTTCATGGTTGATGATAAGAAGGTAAAGGCAGGGGAGCTGCTTTATCTCGTAAGCGAAAGGCCGTGCAATGGCAAGGCCGGGATGAAGAGGCTTAAGAGGGCAGCAGCCGAAAGAGGGTACGCGGTCGCGGCGCTCGACGAACAGGCTGCGGGCGGGAATCTGAAGCGGCTATACTCCAGGGCAGCCGCATTAAGGCCAGGCCTCCTCTCGCTGAGCATCAAATACCCGGAGCTCGGCCCCGCGTGCTGCAATGCCATGAAGGAATTTCTTCTCTGGGAGCTCTTTCATGATGGCTGCAGGGTCGATAAGATCGTCTCCATCCAGCACCCCGCCAGGCTCACCGGCGCCTTTATCGCAAGAAGACGCGGCGTCGAGAGCGTATTCCTTCACAGCTCCGTTGTCTTCGACAGGCTCGACAGGAGCGCGGGCGATGCGGCAGGCAACGCAGAGCAGTGCTACTACTCGCATCTGGCCTTTGACAGCGTCTGCTCGGACAGGCTCTCAAACGCATGGCTCAGGACAAGCCGGAACTCGATCGCCGAGTCCATAGATATCGGGCCCGTATTCTCAGACATAGTCTTTGAAGCGAGGGTCAATAGAAAATATGAGCTGAGGCGGGCCATAGGAGTGTCGGACGGCGCGAAGCTCGTCTCGTTCTTCGATTCGACGGTCGGACACAACGGCGTCCTTACGCTCAAAGAGGAAGAGGAGTTCATAAGGTCCGCGCGCCTTCTGCTGGAGAAGAACACCGGCCTATTTGCCGCGTTCAGGTTCAAGAACCGGGCAGCCTTCGACGGGTATTCAGGCGAGGCGCTTAAAAAAGAAATCGATTCCCTCCTGGACCATCCCAGGTGCGTCTGCGCAAACGACCTCAGGGTATCCAATTTCGAGCTAATGGGGGCTTCTGATTTGGCAGTCTCCGCCCCGCTCTCATCCGTCATCTTCGAATCGCTCGTTGGCGGCGTGCCTTCCGTCTATTACGACCCCCTTGGCAGATACCGGGAGCCGCACTATTTCATAGAGCGTCTTCCGATGGTGGCGGCGCATAACCGGAAAGAGCTTGAGGCGAACGCATATTACTGGCTTGAGGACCATGGCGGCGATAGGTTCGCTGGCTTAAAGGAAGAGTATCTGAAGAAGTATGTAGATGCGTATTGCGACGGCAAGGCGTCGGACAGGTTCAGGGACGCGCTTTTAAGGACGAAGACGGCATGAACAGGGCGTTGACAAACTTTCCAGGAGAGCTTCACCTTATAGTATTCGACTTCGACGGGGTCTTCACGGACAACAAGGTCCATGTGAGCGCCAGCGGGGAAGAGACTGTAGTATGCGACAGGAGGGACGGCCTGGGCATAAGGATGTTAAAGGAGAAAGATATTCCCATGTTCATCCTCTCGCTTGAGACAAACCCGGTAGTGGCTGTCCGGGCTAATAAGCTCGGCCTGGGCGCCGTGACCGGGTGCGAAGACAAATTGGGCGTCTTGCGGACATATTCGGATAAAAACGGCATAGACCTCTCAAAGACAATCTACATGGGCAACGACCTGAACGACCTCGACGCGATGCGCGCCGTCGGTTTTTCGGTATGCCCGTCGGATTCGCATGAGGAGGTCAAAAAGGTTGCTTCAGTTGTGCTCAGGTCAAGGGGAGGAGACGGCGCGGTGCGGGAGCTTTCCGAGATGATATTGAGGGCAGGATGCAGGGCAGTGCAAAGGAAGGATGTAAATTCTGAAAGGACGAGGTGAAGCAGATGGGGATCTTTATTGTCGCCGAAATAGGTATCAACCACAACGGGGATGTCGGCATAGCGAAAAAGCTTATTGATGTAGCCTGCCTTGCGGGCGCGGACGCGGTAAAGTTCCAGAAAAGGACGGTGGATGCCGTCTACACCGGAGAGGAGCTCGACAAGCCCAGGGAGAGCCCCTGGGGCGCAACCAACAGGGCGCTAAAGGAGAGGCTCGAGTTCGGATCGGACGAGTACAGGGAGATAGACGCCTACTGCAAAGAGAAGAAGATAGAGTGGTTCGCGTCGGCCTGGGACCTGGAGAGCCAGAGGTTCCTGCGCCAGTTCAACCTCAATTACAACAAGGTGGCCTCGGCGGTCCTGGACAAGCTCGATCTCCTGCATCTCGTAGCGGAAGAGAGGAAGTACACATTCGTATCAACGGGAATGTCCAGCTTCGACGAAATAGACGCGGCTGTCGAGGTATTCCGGAAGCACCGCTGCCCGTTCGAGCTGATGCACTGCACAAGCACCTATCCGACAGACGACGAGAAGGTCAACCTGAAGGCGATAGAGACGCTCCGTGACCGGTACAAATGCAGGGTCGGCTACAGCGGCCACGAGGTCGGGCTCGCGGTCTCGTACGGCGCGGCGGCCCTCGGCATAACGTCCCTTGAAAGGCATATCACGCTGGACCGGGCCATGTTCGGCTCTGACCAGGCTGCGTCCGTCGCGCCAATGGGCTTCATGCAGCTCTGCGGCGCGGTGAGGAAGATAGAAAAGGCGCTGGGAGACGGGGTAAAGAGGGTGCTCGACGAGGAGCTTCCCATAAGAAAAAAGCTCCGGGGGTATTGAAGAATGGAAAGGAGTGAGGAGATGCCCGTTCAATCGCAGATAGTGAGGGAGAAGTTCAACGAGAGGTGGAGCGAATACGCGAAGGGCTTTGAGGACTTCAGGGCCAAGATGGAGAACCCCGAGCATGTAGTTCACGGAGAGGTCACGATCAGCCAGGTCCACCGCGCCATGCTTACCGACAGGTACATAATCGCGAATTATCCGAAGAAAAGCCGCGTGATAGAGGCGGCCTGCGGCAACGGCTTCAACTCGTGCTATCTCGCCTCGCTCGGTTACGATGTGACGGCCTTCGACGTCAGCGAGACAGCGATCGGACAGGCCGAACGGCTCGCGGGCGAGCTGGGCCTGCCCTACGGCATGCACAGGCTCTCGGATCACACATTCCTCGGCATGCTCGAAGACAAAAGCGTCGATGCGGTCATAGCGCTCGGGCTGATGAGATACCTCGATGACGGCGCGAGAGACTTTATCTACAGACAGGCTTCAAGGGCGTTGAGGCCCGGCGGAGTATTCATAGTGTCCAACGACAACCTCCTCTTCGAGATGTTCGCCCTGAACGAGGACACCATCAGGTTCTGGAGCGACACGATAGCCGCCTTCAGCGGCGCTGACAGGCTCTTTCCTGGCAGGAAGCTCGAGGAAGTGCTCGCGGAGAACTACCCCCTTCCGAGGAGGCAGTACGCCGCCCACAGCGTGAGCAGGAACATAAGGAGGCACGCTGAGAACCCGATCGAGTTCCATAAGCTCGCCGGGGATTACGGCTTCCGGACAGCGAAGATAGCCTACCCTGATACGCATATGCTGCCGCCGCTCCTCGAGAAGAAGGTCGACATAATGGAGCTCGAAAAGCTCAAGGCCAGATACTGCCTCGAGCGCGCCGAAGGAGACTGGAGGGCCATGTTCATGGGAAGCGAGTTCCTTGCTTTCATGCAGAGGTAAAAAGATGATACCGGCATTCATAACCGTAAGGACAAAATCTACCCGGCTGCCTGATAAGTGCCTGCTGCCGTTCGGAGACGGGAACGTGCTTGAACACGTAATAAGGCGCGCGAAACACTTCGGCCTTGAGCCCATCGTCTGCACCACAAACGACCCGGCGGATGACAGGGTAGAGAGAATAGCCGCAAGGGAAGGGGCGAAATGCTTCAGGGGCAGCGTCGTCAACAAGCTCAAGCGCTGGCTCGATTGCTGCGACGCCTTCCGTATAAAGGCATTCCATACTGTCGACGCCGACGACCCCTTCTTTGACGCGGAGCTTGTAAAGAGGAGCTTTGCCCTGCTCGGGGAAGGCTATGACGCGGTCTATCCCACTGAGTCGTCGAAGAACGGGGCCGCCAGCGTCGGCTTCTCCCTGACGCGCGATATTGTCTCGCGGGCCTGCGCCCTCGTCGGCGAAGGCCATGACACGGAGATGATCTGGCACTTCATAGATAAGGTCAACGGCATGAGGAAGACCGGGCTGGAGGAGAGCGCGGACGCCCTCAGGATGAGGCTTACCCTTGACTATGAAGAGGACTACTGGCTCCTTGTCACGGTCCAGCGCATAGTGGGCGGCAATGCGCCAAGGCCGGAGGTCGACGCGCTCTTCGCAAGGAACCCTGACCTCCACAGGATAAACTGGTTCAGGAATATGGAATGGAAAGAGGGGCAGCGTAAGAAGGCGAATGGCTAAGGCACTTCAAAAAGAGCGGCTGAAATCTTTCAGTCTGGCCGGCAGGGTCGCGGTGATTACGGGCGGGGCCGGGCTGTTGGGGGCCATGCACGCCGAGGCTGTAGCCGGGGCCGGAGGCGCAGTCGCCCTCTGGGACATAGATGAAAACGGGGCAAAGGCAAAGGCGCTCAAAATCGGGAAAGCCAGCGGCACGCTTGCAACGGGGATGCGCGTTGACATAGTTCAGCCGGATTCAGTTAGGGACGGGCTCCATCAGGTGCTCGAGACCTTCGGCAGGGTGGACGTACTCATCAACAACGCCGCCATCAACCCCAGGGTCAGCAGGGAAAACCCGGCGTGGAGCCGGTTTGAAAACTACTCCCTCGACAGCTGGAACAGGGAGATGGAGATCGGCCTCACGGGCGCGTTCCTCTGCTCGCAGTCAATAGGCGCTCACATGGCGGAAAAGGGCAGGGGCGTGATACTCAACATCGCCTCTGATCTGAGCGTAATATCGCCTGACCAGCGCCTATACAGGATAGACGGCCTTGCGGAAGAGCTTCAGCCGGTAAAACCCGTATCATATTCCGTCGTCAAGCACGGGATCATCGGGCTGACCAGGTACCTTGCAACCTACTGGGCGGCAAAGGGGGTGAGGGTCAACGCCCTCTCTCCCGGCGGCGTTCTGAATAACCAGTCAGAGGAGTTCGTAACTCGGCTCGAAAAACTCATACCGCTCGGCAGGATGGCGAACCCGGATGAATACAAGGCAGCGGTGGTCTTTCTATGCTCTGAGGCATCGTCGTATATGACCGGTCAGAATATAATCATGGACGGCGGGCGCAGCGTCCTTTGATAAACAGCTCACGGAGAGAAGAGATGACAGGTAAGCTTACGTCAAACCCTCATGGAAAGTACAACGGCAAAGAGGCTGAATACGTGCTTGCGGCCCTGGATTCGGAAAACCCTCAGAACAGGCATACATCCTGGACTCAGCGATTTGAGGAGGAGTTCTGCCGCGTAATGGGGGTGGAGTACGCGATAGCGTGCAACTCAGGCACATCAGGCCTTCACGCGGCCCTTGCCGCCGCAGGCGTGGGCCCCGGCGACGAGGTCATAATGCCCGCGCTTACGGTCGTAATGGACGCATTCGCAGCCATCCACGTCGGCGCGACCCCGGTCTTCGCGGACGTAGACCCGGCGACCTTCATCATAGACCCGGCGGACGCGAAGAGGAAGATAACGCCCAGGACAAAGGCGATAATCGCGGTATCGCTCTACGGCCTCACGGCGGATATGGACCCCGTAATGGAGGCGGCCGATGAGCGCGGGATAAAGGTAATAGAGGACTCTGCCCAGACAATGCTGGGCACATACAAGGGGCGCATGGGCGGCACGCTGGGGCACGCAGGGGTATTCAGCTTCGAGAATAAAAAACACCTGAGCTGCGGCAGCGAGGGCGGCATGATAGTGACAAATGACGAGGCAATAGCTCAAAGGGCAAGGAAGTTCGCCGGCATAGGGTACAAGCACCTTACCGCCTCAGCGGGAAGGACGTCCCTTGCGCTCTCTACCGCGCAGGACCCTGCCTACGAGCGCTTCGACACTCTTGGCCTGAATTACAGGATGACCGAGGTGTCGGCCGCGATCGGTCTCGGCCAGCTTGAGAGGGTCTCGGAGAAGGTAGAGATGAGAAAAAAGGTGGCCTGTCTCTTTGATGACGCCATAGAAGGCTGCGGCTGGATGATAAAGCAGACGACACCGCGCGGCCACGTTCATTCGTACTATACCTATGCCGTCAGATACGAGGGCGATAGTGAAAAGGGGCTTGCCTGGAAGGAGTTCTACAGGAGGTATCTTGATATGGGCGGGGACGGCTTCTACGGCGCGTGCAAGCTGCCCTATCTCGAGCCTGTCCTGAGGCTTGAAGGTAAAGGCAGGACCGGCATCTGTCCTGTGGCAGAGGCGCTCCAGCCAAAGCTCATGCAGTTCAAGACAAATTACAGGGACCTCAAAGAGGCGGAAAAGAAGACTGAGGCGCTTAAAAAACTGATACGTTCAATCATGTAAGTATAGAGCGACGCGCCAAACCCACCACGAATCTCATCAAAGAATTTACCCGGGAAAAGAACAAAGGAAAGATGAAGGTCACAAAGGCCAAGTTCATAAGGGACTCGTTCAACTATTTTTCGGCAGTTGTCGTCTCCAACGTCATAACGCTTGCGACGCTGCCGGTTTACACGAGGTTCCTCTCGCCGTCTGATTACGGCATCATCGCGCTCTTCACCATGTTCGGCGGATTGATCGTTGGCTCGATCTCCTTCGGACTTCAGGGCTCCACCTATCGCTATTACTTCAAGTACTGCGACGACATGGAACGGTTCAGGTCTCTCAATATGGGTAATCTGCTCTTTTCAATAACGGTGCTCTTTGCAGGCGGAACGGCAGTATGGTTCCTCTCCGGGAAGATAGCGCGCGTGGCCTTCAACGGCGGGCTCGAACCTGGGCTTCTTATGTGGTCGTACGTCAACGGCTGCCTGGACTTTCTCCTCGGCTACATGCTTTTTCTTCTGCTTGCTGAGACGCGCTCCCGCGCCTATTCCGCGCTGAAGGTCGTGCAGGTCATATTTACAGCGGCGCTTTCCATCTATTTTCTCTACTTCCTGTCAATGACCTACATGGCGCGGATATACGCATTCCTTATAGCAAAGACAGCCCTGCTCGGACTCGCGGTCTACCTCACAAGGCGGCTCTTTGCATTCAGGTGCTCGCTCGCGCTGCTCGGGGTGTCTCTGAGGTTTTCACTGCCCAACATACCTCTGAATATCGTGGGCCTCTCCAACTCGGCTGTAGACAAGACCCTGCTGAGCAAATACAGTGGGCTCACATCGGTCGGATACTACAACTTCGGGGAGAACCTCTCCGGATCGCTCAAGATGCTCGTCGATTCGATAGAGAAGTCCTGGTCGCCGTATTTCATGCAGAAGGCCAAAGAGGGCACGACTGATGCAAAGGCCGCCATCATCGGCAGGTTTTACGACGTGGCCTTCCTGTTCATCTTCTGCGGCTTGTGCATCATATATTTCGCGGAAGAGGGCGTAAAGCTTCTCGCTACAAAGGAATACTATATGGCCATGTACGTGGTCCCGCTCTTTGTCTTTCACTACCTCTTCGGCGTTATCTCAATGCTCGCGGTCAACCAGATAAACTTCAGCGAAAAGACGAAGGTCTTTCTTATTCCGGCCGTGGTAAGCATGGCGCTCGCGCTTGTGCTCAATTTCGTATTCATCAGGCTCTACGGCGCCATGGGCGCCGCGGCGGCCACGGCGCTCTCCTCGCTCGGCGCGGCCATCGTAGAGCTATATCTCGGAAACAGGCTTTTTCCACTCGAGATCAAAAAAGGGAAGCTGGCCTTTCTCTTTCTCCTGTCAGGGGCATTCACGACGCCGGTTTATTTCCTGATGGCATCAGAGATCAATATGCTCATGAAACTTGTCATAAAACTCGCGCTGCTTGGCGCGTTCCTGGGAATAAGCCTCAAGACGAGGCTCATCTCTATAGAATACGCCCGGAGCTTCTGGCAGATGCTCATGATCCGTATTCTCCCTGAAAGGACCTGAGATGCCGAACAAACTCTCGGTAGAGGGCATTATCAAGAGGTCCAGGAAGTTCGTGGGCAGGACCCTCAGGCATGCGCTCCTTAAGCCTGCGTTGACGGACCTCATTCTTTACGCGAATTCATTCTGCAACGCGTCGTGCCAGTTCTGCGACGTGGGCAGTTCGAAGCAGGGCATTAGGAGGGCCATCAAGGATGCTCCCCTGTACCTTGATATCGACCTGCTGGAGAAGGTGCTCGATGACGGGCTCATATCCGGCAATAGGCTCTGCGTAATCTTTCTCATGACCGAGCCCCTGCTCGCGCCCAAGCTCCCGCTGATGCTTGAAGCCTGCAAAACGAGGGGGCACTGGACCAAGGTCACTACGAACGGCCTTCTGCTAAGGAAAAGGATCGGGGAGATTGCCACGAGTCTTGATGCAATCCAGGTCTCTATTGACGGACTTGAAGAGGCGCATGATTCCATAAGGGGCAAAGGGTTCTTTAGAGCCGCTATCGCCGGGCTCAAGGCGGCGAGGCTGGCGGCCCCGGACCTGGAGATACAGGTCAATTACACTATAACGCCTCGGAATCACCGCGCGCTTTGCGAGTTCCTTAAATTTATCGACGGGCTGGGGCTCAATATCGACCTGCTGAAATTCCAGCTCATGGACTTTGTCTCCGAGAGCATGGCCGCGCGCCACAACCGCGAATACCCGTGGATAGCCCAGACCGTCTCGTCGATAAACGATAACTACCGGTTCAGCCACGATGATATCAAAGATTTATGCAACGAGATCGAGGCTGCAAGGGCCTTCACTGCATTATCAATAAAGCGGGTAGCTTTCAAGCCGCCCATAGCCTCTATCGAAGAGCTTAAAAGGTACTTTGATTCAGAAGGAGAGCCGATATCCGGCGCCGATAAATGCTATGCGCCGTGGACCCAGCTGGCTATCAACACGGCGGGAGATGTCTTCTGGCATATGCGCTGCTTTAACGGATATGCGCTCGGTAATGCAAGGAAGAGTACCTTGAAAGAGATATTTCATGGCCAAAAGGCTGAACACTTCAGGGAAGAGTTGAGGCGCTCCGGTTTTGCCTTTCCGGCCTGCACCAGATGCTGCAGCCTCATGCCAATGGACTGAGCGAAAGATATGGATCTGCACATAATCTCATCGAACGCATATTTAAGGCGGCTGCTCGAGGAAAACCCGGCAGCGCTCAGGTCGCAGGCGATCGCGACCAGGGACTGGTTCGTCGAAAAGGGCATAAGGGCCGCCGGATATGAAGCGATCATCGTTGACAATAACCTTACAGTGGCCGAGGCAGGGGAGCTGGCAAAAAAAGCAACGCAGGAGTCCTGCAACTGGTACAAAGGAAAGGGCAACTCCGATTTTTCGGTCTACAGGGGGATTTCGCTGGCCGACTCGGCGCAGCAGCACTTCTATCACGACATCTTCACGCATCTCTTCTCTCTTATTCCGAACGTCTCTAAATTGGTCGAGAAATACAGTCCGAAAAAAATCGTTTATGAGCATCATGAACCGTTCAGAAAGTCCCTTAACTTCAATAACGAAGATATTCTGCTTGGTCATATTGCCGAAAAATACGGTATCGAGTTCGAATGCGTACGCACGTATGAAACAGATGCCGCGGATGCGCTCCGTAACGCGCACTCAACCGTACTGAAAAGAGAGCGCGACTATATAGTCAGGGCGATCAGGACGGACAGGATCAGGGGCCTTGTTTTCGATGCCGCTACAACTATGCAGTTAATCAAGCACAGGGCCAGGGCTCTTCTATTCGGGAAAAAGCCTTGCATCCTGACTGACTGCTCCAGGGGTACGCTGGATTTCTGGGAGGCCTTCTCAGGAGATAGAGACTGCGCATTCATTATTAACAGGCCTCTTAAGGGCGTACTCGCCAACCTGATTGAGACCACTGTAGCGCTAAAGAGCCATCGCGGCGCATTCAGGTATAAAAAAGAGCTCGATCGGATACGGGAAGAGTGGCGGCAATTTCTTGTAAATCACAGGGAGAGATTTAACTATTTCGGCATGGATTTCTCCGGATATATCGATAATGAGGTCTCCTGGGCGATAGAGAATATCTTTCCCGCCCTTATGGAGGTAACAGACAAGGCATCAGCTGTCTTCAAAAA
>Ga0209751_10000356_pt1 | contig 49112 bp, 49 predicted proteins | sample RifCSP13_1_FD_184019 | JGI IMG/M metagenome (GOLD analysis project Ga0209751, IMG submission 184019) | Soil microbial communities from Rifle, Colorado - Rifle CSP2_sed 13_1 (SPAdes) (version 2) | ecosystem: Environmental > Terrestrial > Deep subsurface > Rock core/Sediment | place: Rifle...
TTGCCCGCCGCGTCGGGCGTAGCCCGACCTACGAGATGCGGAGACTCTGTCTTCAAATATGTAATCCTCAATAAGTTACATTTCGTGGAGGTTTTGCGGGCGGTCATGGGTGTTTTTTTTGGAGAATGGATCAATCCCCTCCACCCCCATCGCCACCACCCCCACCCCCGTCACCGCAGCCATCGCCCGAAGACGAATCACCCAATCCGTCTGTGCAGCCATCGTAACTTGAGCTGGAAAAGTCCTCGCCGTAATAGGTCGATCCGCCATCGCCGCCACTGCCACCATGATCCCCGCCTTGCCGCTGAGACCCGCGTTTCGGCGCGTAGCGAAAGCCATTGTTGATGTTCAGTTTGGCGTCCAGCGCAAACAGCAGCGGCAAACGCGTGGGCTTGCGGGGGTCGATGTTCTCGTCGATGCACGTGTATCGCCAGGTGCGGCGCAAGCCCGCGTTATCCTGCCTGTCCGCACCCAGCGCAACGGCCGGTGTATGGTGCAGGAAGCGGCCGAACGCCTTGTCGCAGAATGTCTCGTAGTGCCGCGTGTACAGGATCAGCTCATGCCACAGATCATCCGCGACCTGCGAGGGCATCGCGACGAACTTGCGGCCGCTCTTCAGGTGAGCCAGAAAGAACTGGCGCAGTGCGCGTGCGGTCAACTGGCAATCCTTGAGCGACAGCTCGGGCCGCCTGGCCTGGAGTTTCGCGAATATCCCCTGCGGGTACATGTAGGTGCGGATGTAGTCTGCCCGCGCCGCCTGCCGCAATCGCGCCCAGACGACCAGCAAGGCGATACTCAATATCAGCGTGATGATGGCGAGTATGGTCATGATGATGAGGCGCTATCAGGTAGGGCGGAAGACCCGCAAGGGGTGTTCCGCCATGATTCAAAAACCATTCGGCGGAACCGCGTTGCGTTCCGCCCTACGCTTGCTTGCCGGTCAGACTGGGGACAGATGTCATGCTGCAACCGAAATGCGTTGAACCCCGACAAAATCGAGCGGTTCAAATGATGTGCCCTGAACTTTAAGACAAAGCTCGATGGCTTCACGGATGCGCTCCATCAGTTCATCGAGGGATTTCGCCTGGGTGTGGCAGCCAGCCAGTGCGGGAACCGAGGCCACAAAATAACCCGCCGAATCTTTTTCGACAATCACATTGAATTGGTGTGTCATATCAACCTCCTCAATCTCCAGATTTACACGCCAAAATTGTACACCCAAGCAGAACTTGTAGGGCGGATTAGCGTAGCGTAATCCGCCGGATGGGTACCACCATGCGGCGCAATTCCCTCTGGTTATTGTGCCCTACACGGACTTGTCAATATCCGCCACGCTTTGCGGCTTGCCGACATAGCCTGTGCAGCCGACGACTTCATCAAGTGTGGTTGCGGCAAACGCCTTGATTGGCCGCAGCAACACACCGTCGCTGGTGTTCTCAACAGAAAACTTAGCCCCCGCCTTCCACTGATTGGCCGAGCGTATGGCAGCCGGCAGAATCACCTGCCCCTTGCTGGATAATTTTGTGGTCTTCATGCTGTTGCCCTCAAGGTAAGAAAAAGGTAAGACATCATAGAGAAAAAAATCGCAGGGTGGCAACTGTGGAGATTTTGCGGGCGGTCATGGGAGCAGCGAGTAGGGCGGAAGACCCGCAAGGGTCTTCCGCCACAATTCAAAAATCATTCGGCGGAACCGCGTTGCGTTCCGCCCTACGGTCGCTGATTATTGCGCCAGCCCGGGCTGAATGAAAAGCTAGAATTTTTTGGGTTCCGGTATGCCAAGGTCGCGGCAGATTTTAACTGCCAAGTGATTGTTGATTTCATTGTGCCTTGGAACAGCGCTTCGCCTGTTTGTGACTGAATGGCGCCACCAAGAGTGGTTGCCACCTTCGCGGAGCAGTGCGCAACCATGTGTCGTGAGATGTATCAGTAAATCCCGCCTCTTCATACGGCGATCGGTAGTTCTTCAAACTCCTTGCCGACGGCTTCCAGCGCATCTGCACGATTTAATTCGATTGCCTCAGTTAGCGTTTCCCGGAGTGACTTTAATAACTTCTCGCGCGAAGACTCCTGGCAATTTACGCCAGGCACTTCTTCAATCCAGCCAATCCACCAATTGGCATCTTGCTTGATGACTGCAGTGTAGGTTGAATTCATAGCTTGTTCTCCTTAAGGTTAGTCAACATCATAGCAAAGGAGCGCGAGAAGTTCTAATGCAAGCTATGCCGCGACCCAAGCCTGCGCTTCTGCGTAATCCGTAAACACGCGTATATCGGCATCCACGAAGATCCGCGACAGCCATGCCTGCCAGGTGATCCATTGGTCGTCGGTGACCACTGCGATCTTGCTGAAATCATGGTTGTGTTCGCGGCTGAAGAATTTGAGTTCTTCCCAAGCCACGTCCAGCGTGTAGTTGATCATCGCGCGCAGGTCGAACAGCAGGTTCACCGTGCCGGGCGTTTTCAGTTTGTACAGGGATTGTTCTTCGAACGTCTTGAAGTCGGAGAGGGTGAATTCACCGAGCACGGCGACGTTGACGAGGTTTTTGGTTTGTTCGATGGTGATCATTTTGTTTACCTTGTTGTTCTAAAAACCTTATTTGTCCGCGAAGTGGATATCTGTTTTTAGAGGTGTAGGGTGGATAAGCGCAGCGCATCCACCAACCGGCAATTTTTCATGAATTCCGGTGGATGCGCTGCGCTTATCCACCCTACAACTACCCAGTACCCAAGGCTAATGTTTTGGACTCAGACGCAAGCTTAGCACACCGCTGGCGATGATGAACGCCATGCCCAGCCAACTGCTCAGCGGCAGTACTTCGTTCCACAGCAAGATGCCGAACAGGCTGGCGAACACGATGGTGCTGTATGCCAGGCTGCTGACCACCAGCGTGTTACCGACGCGGTGGGCGTAGGTCATCGCGAGTTGCGCGAGCGTGGCAGTGCTGCCCAAGCCCAACAGGATTGCGAAGCCTTGCGGAGTGATGGTGTGCACGGTATCGAACAACATCCACGCGCCGCTGCCGATGGAGGCGGTCAGGCTGAAATAGAACACCACGCGTGCGGCCGGTTCACCGAGGATACCGAGTTGCTTGACGTTGAGATAGGCGACGCCGGCGAGGAAGCCGGAGATCAGTCCGAGCAGGCCAGGCAGCAGTTGGTCACGTTCCAGCGTCGGGTGCAACAGCAGCACCACGCCGCAAAAGCCCACTGCGATCGCGATAGTCAGCGGCAGATGGAACTTGTCCTTGTACACCAGCATCGTGAAGACGGTGAGGAACATCGGCGCGGTGTAGTTGAGCGTGACGGCGGTAGCGAGCGGCAGCACGGTGATGCAGTAGAAGAACAGCGCGAGGGCTATTGACCCGGACAGGCCGCGCCACAGGTGGGCGCGCCAGTGTCGCGTGGCCAGGCTGACGCGCTGATGTCGCATGATGCCGTACACCAGTAGCAGGCCGAAGAACGAGCGGTAGAACACCAGTTCGATATGCGTGAAGTGGGGTGCGCCGAGCTTGACGAACACGCCCATGCAGCCGAACAGAAGTCCGGCGGCGAGCATCCAGAGGGAGCCGGTGTTTTTTGTTGTCATTCCGGTTGAGGTTTCCGTTTTATTCCCTGATTACCCATTAACCACAAACCCCTCCCAGCCTCCCCTTGTCAGGGGAGGAGCGGGTTCGGTTCTCCCCCTGACAAGGGGGAGCTATAACCAGCGACTTTGCTGTCGTTTTGTGACAGCCTAGTCGAATGGCTAGTTGTTCCATCAGAGGGGGTTTAGGGCACATCCGCCTAATAGAAAACAAGCGGCGGGAATGCAATTAGAGATGTGACGCAAGATTGCGGCGCAGATATTCGTGAAAGTGCAGCATGCCGTCTTCGGTGGGCGACTGGTACGGGCCGTGCTCCTCGATGCCGCGCTGGTACAGCGACTTGCGTCCCTGCTGCATGCGCAGGCAGATGATGTCATCTTCGACAGCAGTTTCCTGATACGCCTTTCGTTCCGCTTCGACGTAATCGCGTTCGAACATCACGATGTCATCGAGGTAATAGAACTCGACGATATTGGTACAGGCTTCCGCGCCGCGCGGGATGATGGTGCTGATGACCAGCGTGCCGGGATACCACTCGACCATGATGTTGGGGTAATAGGTGAGCCAGATCGCGCCGTATTTCGGCAGCTTGCCGTTGTGATAGCGCAGCACCTGTTCCTGCCATTTGCCATACACATCGCTGCCGACTTTGTGCAGTCCGTTTTTGATGCCGACGGTCTGCACGCTGTACTGTTCGCCGAACTCCCACTTGAGGTCGTCGCAATCCACGAAATTGCCCAGGCCGGGGTGGAACGGGCCGACGTGGTAATCCTCAAGATACACCTCGATGAAGGTCTTCCAGTTGAACGCATATTCGTCCAATTCGACGCGATCCAGCATATAGCCGGAAAAATCGAGGTCTTGCATCACGCCGGTTTTGCCCAGATCCTTCGCGATGTCGCGCTTGCCGGAAAACAGCAGGCCGTTCCAGTTCTGCAACGGGGTCTTGTTCAGATGCAGACAGGGATTCTGCGGGAAGTGCGGTGCGCCGAGCAGTTCGCCATCGGTCTTGTAAGTCCAGCGATGGATCGGGCAGACGATGTGCTGTGCGTTGCCGCGCCCTTGCAGCATCGTGGCCTGGCGATGGCGGCAGATGTTGCTGAGCAGTTCCACGCCATGCTGGTTGCGCACCAGCATCTGTGCCTCGTCACGCAGCACCTGGTAGTCGCCCAGGCTGGGCACCATCAATTCATGGCCTGCGTAATTCGGCCCCTGCTCGAACAACAGGCGCTGTTCGATTTCCAGCACCTTGGGATCGAAATACCAACTGAGTGGTGGCTGGACAGGGACTTGGGTGAGTTGATTTATGGTGGCGATGTCGGACATGCCCGCATTGTCCTTAAAAATAGCGAATACGTTGAACAGATACGGATTGTCACCGAAATAAATTTGGGGGGCAACAATAATTAGCCGAGTCAGAGTGGGTTGGGTAAAATGCCGGTCTTTACTCACGCAGAGACTGCCATGGCTAGCCAATTAAAAAAGACAGGGGCGCAAAAAGCAGCGGGTTTCGAATCGGCGATGGCCGAGCTCGAGCAGATCGTCGCCGACATGGAGGCGGGCAAGCTGTCGCTGGAAGATTCGCTGGCTGCCTACAAACGCGGCGCGGAGTTGCTGTCGTTCTGCCGCACCCGCCTCGAAGACGCGCAGCAGCAAGTACGCGTGCTGGAGGAGGGTGTGTTGAAAAATTTTTCTGCTAGCGGAGAGCCCGATAAAAATTGATGCGTGCTGATTTTCAGAGCTGGGTCGCCTCCCAGCAATCGCGCTTCGAGGACGTATTGCACGAGCTGTTGCCGCGTGCCGAAGTCGCCCCGCAGCGGTTGCACGAAGCGATGCGCTACGCCGTGCTGGATGGCGGCAAGCGCGTGCGTCCTCTGCTGGTGTTCGCCGCCGGTGAGTTGACCGGCGCGGATGCGGCGCGTTTGAATATTGCAGCGGCGGCGGTCGAGCTGATTCACGCCTATTCTCTTGTGCATGACGATATGCCATGCATGGACGATGACGTATTGCGTCGCGGCAAACCGGCTTGCCATGTGCAATATGACGAGGCGACTGCGTTGCTGGTTGGTGACAGCCTGCAATCGCTGGCGTTCCATCTGCTCGCTGAACATCGTTTGAATGATGATGCTACGCGTCAACTGGAAATGATCAAGCTGCTGGCGGTGGCCTCCGGTTCGCACGGCATGGCGGGCGGCCAGGCGATAGACCTCGCCAGCGTGGGCAAAGCGCTCACACTCCCCGAGCTGGAATTCATGCACATCCACAAGACCGGCGCGCTGATCCGTGCGGCGATCCTGCTGGGTGCTCATTGCGGATCAGTCGCCCCGGCGCAACCCGTCTCTGCGGAAAAACTGGCAAAGCTGGATCGTTTCGGCAAGCAGATCGGCCTGGCCTTTCAGGTGGTGGACGATGTGCTGGACTGCGAGGCGGATACCGCCACGCTGGGCAAGACGGCGGGCAAGGATGCGGATAATGACAAGCCGACTTACGTCAGCTTGCTGGGCATACAGGGTGCGCGCACGATGGCGCAGCAGCTGCATCGCGAGGCATTGGAATCCTTGGCCGGGTTCGGTGATGCGGCGCAGCGCTTGCGTGAACTCGCCGATTTCATCGTGTTGAGAAAATTTTGATGAACACTCTCGTAACCCCGCGTTTTTGTAGGGTGGGCTCTGCCCACCATGTCGGGCATAGCCCGACCTACAGATCCCGCCTTGCTTTAATTGTGCTGAGAAAGTTCTGATGTATTCGTTGCTCGACACCATCAATACCCCCGGCGATCTGCGTCAGCTCGACCGCGAGCAATTGCCGCAGTTGGCCAGGGAGCTGCGCGAGTTTCTGGTCGAGTCGGTCAGCAAGACCGGCGGACATCTGTCTTCCAATCTCGGCACGATAGAGCTGACCATCGCTTTGCATTACATCTACGACACACCGGATGACCGTCTGGTGTGGGATGTGGGGCACCAGACCTATGCGCACAAGATCCTTACCGGGCGGCGCGAGGCGATGAGCAAACTGCGCATGAAGGGCGGCATCGCCGGATTTCCCAAGCGCGAGGAAAGTCCCTACGATACTTTCGGCACTGGGCATTCCAGCACCTCGATCAGCGCCGCGCTGGGTATGGCGGTGGCCGCACAGATGCAAGGCTCCGAACGGCGCGTGGTGGCGATCATCGGCGATGGGGCGATGACCGGCGGCTTGGCCTTCGAGGCGCTGAATAACGCCGGTGCGATGGAGGCGAACTTGCTGGTCATCCTGAACGACAACGACATGTCCATCTCGCGCCCGGTCGGCGCGCTGAACAATTATCTGGCCAAGCTGATATCCGGGGGCTTTTATTCCGCGATGCGGCGCGGCAGCGAGAAGATGCTCAAGGGCATGCCGCCGGTGCTTGAGTTTGCCAAACGTGCCGAAGAGCATGTCAAGGGCATGGTGATACCGGGCACGTTGTTCGAGGAATTCGGCTTCAACTACATCGGGCCGATCGATGGGCACGACACGGATGTCTTGCTGGATACCTTGAGCAACATCCGTAAACTGACCGGCCCGCAGTTCCTGCATATCGTCACGCAGAAAGGCAAGGGCTACGAGCTGGCTGAACAGGATTGCCTGCTGTATCACGGCGTGGGCAAATTCGACCGGACCAGCGGCATCATCCCCATGCCAACACCGGTCAACGCCGAGGGGCAGGCACCCAGAACTACATACACCCAGGTGTTCGGTCAGTGGTTATGCGATATGGCCGGACAGGACGAACGGCTGGTGGGCATCACGCCGGCGATGTGCGAGGGCTCCGGCCTGACTGAGTTTTCACAATCCTATCCTGAGCGCTACTTCGATGTCGGTATTGCCGAACAGCATGCGCTGACGTTTGCCGCGGGACTGGCTTGCGACGGCTACAAGCCGGTGGTCGCGATCTACTCGACCTTCCTGCAGCGCGCCTATGACCAGTTGATCCACGACATCGCGATACAGAATCTGCCGGTGATGCTGGCTATCGACCGCGGCGGGCTGGTCGGTGCGGACGGGGCAACGCACGCGGGCAGCTTCGATCTTTCCTATTTGCGCTGCATTCCCAACATGACGGTGATGGCTCCGGCCGATGAGAACGAATGCCGCCAGATGTTGTACACCGCGTACAGGTTGAATACGCCGAGCGCGGTGCGCTATCCTCGCGGTACCGGGCCGGGCGTGGCGATCAGTAATGAGATGAGTGCCCTGCCTATCGGTAAAGGTGAGATGCGCCGGGAGGGCAGGCGAGTGGCGATTTTGGCGTTCGGTGCTATGCTGACTCCAGCACTGGAGGCTGGCGGGCAACTGGATGCGACCGTGGCGAACATGCGCTTCGTCAAGCCGCTGGATGCCGAATTGGTGCTGCGCCTGGCGCGCGAGCATGATCTGCTGGTGACGGTGGAGGAGAACACCGTGCAGGGCGGTGCGGGCAGTGCGGTGGCGGAATGTTTGCAGCAGCACGGTATCGCCATCCCGCTGCTGCAACTCGGTTTGCCGGACAGCTTCATCGAGCAGGGTGAACATGGGCAGATGCTGGCGGATTGCGGTCTGGATGCCAAGGGTATCGCTGCTTCCATACGGGGCAAGATTCCAGAGTAAATAAGTCTGGTATTGGCTATAATCACCCAACCCTCTCCCGCGCTATCGCGCACCCCTCTCCCGCAAGCGGGAGAGGGGCTGGGAGGTGAGGGCAGTTTTGAAGAGAGGGTAACCATGAATTCTCCCGAACCGAAACCCATCGCCGATGTGCAAAGCTCCGCCGATAAACGCCACCTGGCGATCGATCGTGTCGGCATCAAAGGCATTCGCCATCCGGTGAAGGTAAAGGACAAGAGTATCGGTGTGCAGCACACTGTCGCCACTTTCAATATGTATGTGCATCTGCCGCACAACTTCAAGGGCACGCACATGTCTCGTTTCGTCGAGATACTCAACGAGCACGAGCGGGAGATTTCGGTGGAATCGTTCGGCAGCATCCTGCGCGAAATGGTGGCGCGGCTGGAAGCGCAATCGGGCTTCATCGAAATGAATTTCCCTTATTTCGTCAACAAGACCGCGCCGGTGTCCGGCGTGAAAAGCCTGCTGGATTACGACGTGACCTTCATCGGCGAATGCAACGGCGGCGATCCGCAGTTCACGATGAAGGTGGTCGTGCCCGTCACCAGCCTGTGCCCATGCTCGAAGAAGATTTCCGATCGTGGCGCGCACAACCAGCGTTCACACGTCACGCTCACGCTACGCACCAACCGTTTTGTCTGGGTCGAAGATGTGATACGTATTGCCGAAGAACAGGCTTCCTGCGAGCTGTACGGTTTGCTGAAGCGCCCCGATGAAAAATTCGTCACCGAACGGGCTTACGACAATCCGAAGTTTGTCGAGGATATAGTGCGCGACGTGGCGGCAGTGCTGAATAAAGACGAACGCATCGATGCGTATGTCGTCGAGTCGGAGAATTTTGAATCCATCCATAATCACTCGGCATACGCCTTGATCGAACGCGACAAGAAAAGGAGTGAAGGGGGAAGAGGGAAGGGACAAGGGTAAAACCGCACTTCCCCTTGAGCACCGGAGGTGCGTTCCCTTCCCCCTTAACCCTTCCCAAATTTTATGAACCCCATCGCCATCTTCCGCCACACATCAACCGAAGGCCCCGGCTATCTGGCCGAATTTCTCGACGAGCGGCAAATCCCCTGGCGATTGATCGCCATCGATTCTGGCGATGCCGTGCCGCACAACGCAGCTGCATATTCAGGACTGGTATTCATGGGCGGCCCGATGAGCGTCAATGATGACCTGCCGTGGATACCGCTGGTGCTGGCGTTGATTCGCGATGCCGCAGAACGGGACATCCCGCTGCTGGGGCATTGCCTCGGCGGGCAACTGATCTCCAAGGCATTGGGCGGCGTGGTATCGCGCAATCCGGTCAAGGAGATCGGCTGGGGCGAAGTGACGGTGGCGGATAATGACATCGCGCGCAACTGGTTCGGCGATATTAAAAACTTTCAGGCATTTCACTGGCATGGCGAGACCTTCACGCTGCCGCAAGGCGCGACGCATCTGCTGTCCAGCGCGTACTGTGTCAATCAGGCCTGGGCCATCGGCAAACACCTCGCGATGCAATGCCACGTCGAGATGACCGCCGGGATGGTCGCGGACTGGTGTACGGTAGGTTCGGATGAGATACTCGCCTGCAAGGATAGTCCCGCAGTGCAATCGGCGAGCGAGATGCAACAGCAGATGAATGCCTGCCTGCCGAGGTTGAACAGTGTGGCGGCTCGGTTATACAGTCACTGGATCAGTGGATTATTGAGCTTTACATAATTCATGACTGTTAGGTGATTTACCGTAGGGCGGGCTTTGCCCGCCGCGTCGGGCGTAGCCCGACCTACGAGATGCGGAGACACTGTCTTCAAATATGTAATCCTCAATAAGCGTTTGACTGATCGTTCAGAAGTGTTGGCCAAACGCCAAACCACTGAATGATCCGGCTGAGCAAATCATGATTTCCTGTTCCAGGAGTTTGGCGAGATGTGCTGCACTGAGAATGCGCCGCAAGGCGTGTTTTTTCTTCGCCGCCGGAAAACCCATGCGGTGTATAATTCGCGCCCACTATGCGGCTGTGCCGCACCCCATTCCCCAAAGATCGCATGATCAAAAGAATCCTCAAGCGCGTATTCGGCAAGACTGCCAAAGTCAAAACGGCAGGAAATGCTCAGGTAATCCCGTTCAAATTGCATGGCGTGGCGCGCGAGCAGATCAGTTACGGAGCGCAGAAAGTCACCGATGGCCTGCAAGCGGCGGGATACCAGGCCTACGTGGTCGGCGGTGCGGTGCGCGATCTGTTGCTGGACAAAATCCCCAAGGATTTCGATGTGGCGACCGATGCCACACCGGAGGAAGTGCGCCGCGTATTTCGCCGTTCGCGCATCATCGGGCGGCGCTTCCAGCTGGTGCATGTGATGTTCGGCGAGGAAGTGGTCGAGGTTTCCACATTCCGGAGCCTGATCGAAGCCGAGGATGCGCAGACTGACGAGCATGGCCGCCTGTTGCGCGACAACCAGTTCGGCGATCAGGAACAGGATGCGGCGCGCCGCGATTTCACCGCTAACGCGCTGTTCTACGATCCGGCCACGCAGGAGATCTACGACTATCACGGCGGTTATGTGGATACCCGCAAGCATTTGCTGCGCATGATCGGCGACCCGTTGGTGCGTTACCGCGAAGATCCGGTGCGCATGCTGCGTGCGGTGCGATTGTCCGCAAAGCTGGGCATCAAATTGGATGCGGCGACCGCCGCGCCGATCGCCAGTATGAAAGGGTTGCTCGACAACGTGCCGCAGGCGCGTTTGCTCGATGAAGTGCTGAAGATGCTGTTGTCCGGCCACTCGGTGGAGTGTATCCAGCAGTTGCGCAAGATGAACTTGCATCACGGTCTGTTGCCGCTGCTGGATGTGATCCTGGAGCAGCCGATGGGCGAGAAATTCGTGATGCTGGCGTTGCGCAGCACCGACGAGCGTCTCGGTCAGGACAAGCCGGTCTCACCGGCGTTCCTGTTTGCCGCATTGCTGTGGCATGAGGTGCTGGCGGCGTGGAAGCTGCGGGTGCAGCAAGGTGAGCGCCCGGTGGGTGCGATGCATGAAGCGATGGACGAGGTGCTGGCCAGGCAAAAGGCGCAACTCGCCATTCCGCATCGTCAGGATGCGGTGATGAAGGAGATATGGCTGATGCAGCAGCGCTTCGAACAGCGCGCCGGCCAGCGTCCGTTCCGCCTGCTGGAACAGCCGCGCTTTCGCGCCGCCTTCGACTTCCTGCTGCTGCGCTGCGCCAGCGGTGAAGTGGATGACGAGCTCGGCTTGTGGTGGGACGAGTTCCAGGATGCCGGTGCCGAGCGGCAGGCGGAGATGCTGCAGCCGGAAGTGGCGGGTGACAAAAAGCGCCGCCGCCGCAAACCGCGCAGGAAACCGGAAGCCACGGCGGTGGATCAGATGTCAGCGAGTGAGTCACCCGAGTGACGCAGCACATCGCCTTCATCGGGCTGGGTAGCAATCTGGAGGACCCGCGCAGCCAATTGCAGCGCGCCTTTGCCGCCCTCGGTGAGTTGCCCGGCACGCGCCTGGCAGCGCAGTCTTCGCTGTATCGCAGCGCGCCGCTGGGCTATCCGGATCAACCCGATTTCGTCAATGCGGTAGCAAAGATCGCGACGGATTTAACACCGCAGTCGTTATTGCAAGCGCTGTTGCAGATCGAGCATAGACACGGACGCGAGCGCAACTTTCGCAACGCGCCGCGCACCCTGGATCTGGATATATTGCTGTACGACGATGTGCAACTACATGAGCATGGTTTGACCATTCCGCATCCGCAGATGCACCTGCGCGCGTTCGTGTTGCAGCCGTTGCTGGAAATCGCGCCGGACGTCAGCATCCCCGCTGTGGGCCAGGCCAGACACGCCATTCAAGGTTGCCAAGACCAGACATTGGAGCGGCTTGCAGATGGGAGTCCATATGTCGCTTGATCGTTATCGTTATATCGTCATAGAGGGGCCGATCGGGGTCGGCAAGACCAGTCTCACGCGTCGCTTGGCGCAACATATTGCCGCCACTGCGCTGCTGGAAAGACCGGAGGAGAATCCGTTTCTCGCCAGGTTCTACCAGGATCCGCCGCGCTATGCGCTGGCGACGCAACTGTTCTTCCTGTTCCAGCGCGGCAGCGAAGTTCGCGAACTGGCGCAAATGGACATGTTCCAAACGAGCACGGTGGCGGATTATCTGTTCGACAAGGACACTCTGTTTGCGCGTCTCAACCTGAGCGACCAGGAGTTCGTGCTGTATCAGCAGATATATCGCGCCTTGCATTTGCAGGCGCCGGTGCCGGATCTGGTGATCTATTTGCAGGCCGCGCCGGAAACCCTGGTGGAACGCGTGCGCCGCCGTGCCCAGCCGTATGAACTCGGCATCAGCGAAAGTTATTTGTTGCGTCTGGCACAAAGCTACAGCGATTTCTTCTATCATTACGACGCGGCTCCGGTGTTGATGGTGAACAACGAGCATCTCAACTTTGTGGATGGGGATGAGGATTTCACCCTGTTGTTGCACCGCATCGAGGAAATGCGCGGGCCGCGCGAGTTCTTCAGCAGAGGATAATTCGATTTCGCAATCGAGACAGAAATAATGTAGGGTGCGCTTGCGCACCATCGCCAAATGGTGCGCAAGCACACCCTACCGAATTATTGTCGTTTGTAGCGCAAATTGGAATAAGGCATCCTGATGAGATCGACATTGACCAAGTTACAAACCATGCGTAGCAAGGGCGAGAAGATCGCCGTGCTGACCTGCTATGACGCTAGCTTCGCCGCGCTGCTGGAGGCGCAGGGCGTGGATGTGCTGCTGGTCGGCGATTCGCTCGGCATGGTGTTGCAGGGACACGAGACCACTTTGCCGGTTACGCTGGGCGAAATGGTGTATCACACCGAATGCGTGGCGCGCGGCGCGAAACAGGCTTTCATCATCAGCGATATGCCGTTCGGCACCTTTCAGGTCAGCCCGCAGGAAGCCTTTGCCCATGTCGCGCCGTTGATGGTGGCGGGTGCGCAGATGGTCAAACTGGAAGGCGGCGCGTCCATGGTCGAAACAGTGCGTTTCCTCACCGAACGCGGCATCCCGGTGTGCGGGCACATCGGACTGACCCCGCAATCGGTGCACCAGTTGGGCGGTTATCGCGTGCAGGGCAAAGATTCCGCTTCCGCGCAAAAATTGCTGGAGGACGCGGTGGCACTCGAGCAGGCCGGCGCGGGCATGCTGGTGCTGGAAACCATACCTGCTCTGCTGGCGGCGGAGATCACCGCGCAACTGACCATCCCCACCATCGGCATCGGCGCGGGCGCTTCGTGTTCCGGCCAGGTGCTGGTGCTGCACGACATGCTGGATATTTATCCGGGCAAGAAGGCGCGCTTCGTGAAGAACTATATGCAGGGAGCGAATAACATCGCAGATGCGGTGGCGCGCTACGTGCACGAGGTGAAAGATGGTTCCTTTCCCACAGCGGAGCATGGTTTCTAATTCCCATCTCCCGTGCGCGGGAGAGGGGTAGGGGAGAGGGTATCGATGCAAATCGTTTCGACCATCGCCGAACTGCGCGCGCGCCTGAGTAATGAACGCGCCATCGCTTTTGTGCCGACCATGGGCAATCTGCACGAGGGGCATCTCAACCTGATGCGCCTGGCGCGCGAGCATGGTGACTGCGTAGTGGCGAGCATCTTCGTGAATCCGCTGCAATTCGGGCCGAACGAGGATTTCGACAAGTATCCGCGCACGCTGGAGGCGGATTGCGCCAGGCTGCAAGGTTTGGTGGATGTGGTGTTCGCTCCATCAATCAACGAAATGTACCCCGCTCAGCAAACCGTGTTCGTCGAGCCCCCGCCGATCGCCAACGAACTGTGCGGGGCAACCCGCCCCGGGCATTTTCGCGGCATGGTGACGGTGGTGCTGAAGCTGCTCAATATTGTGCAGCCGCAGGTCGCGCTGTTCGGCAAGAAGGATTATCAGCAATTGCACATCATTCGCCAGATGGCCGCGCAGTTGAACCTGCCGGTACGCATCATCGGCGGGGAAACGGTGCGCGCGGCGGACGGTTTGGCGCTCAGTTCGCGCAACCAGTATCTGAGCGAGGCAGAGCGAGGCGAGGCGATTTTCCTGTACCAGACGCTGCAAGGGATAAGACGGGCTATCCTGCAAGGCGGGCGCGATTTTGAACAATTGCAGCAACGAGCGGTCGAAGCCCTTGCCGCAAGAGGCTGGCGGGTTGATTATGTGGCGGTGCGCAACCAGTCCGATCTGCAGCCAGCCAGCCCCGTGCAAGGTAATCTGGCCCAGCGCGAACTGGTGATACTGGCGGCAGCCAGCTTGGGCGATACCCGTTTGCTGGACAATATCGAGGTTAGTCTGGTTGATTGACTCTGAGCCGGATGAGCCTTAACCAAATGTAGGTCGGGCTATGCCCGACATGGTGGGCACAGCCCACCCTACGGTGCTGCGGTCAGCTTGGGCGATACCCGATTGCTGGATAATATCGAGGTTTGTCTTGTGGCTTGAGTGCTATATAATCCGCGCCCTGTCCGAAAGGGAAGTGTCACATGCAAAGAATTATGCTTAAAGCCAAGTTGCACCGGGTGCATGTCACGCACTCCGAACTGCATTACGAAGGCTCATGCGCGATCGACGACGATCTGCTGGATGCCGCCGACATCAGGGAATATCAGCAGATCGATATCTACAACGTCACCAACGGCGAGCGTTTCACCACGTATGCCATCCGCGCGCAACGCGGTTCCGGGGTGATTTCCGTGAACGGCGCGGCGGCACACAAGGCCAATCCGGGCGATATCATCATCATCGCCAGCTATGCGATGTATTCCGAACTGGAACTGCAAAGATACCATCCGCAACTCGTCTATGTGGACGAGCACAATCGCATCATCGCCCAGCGCGACCGGATTGCCGTCCAGGCCGCTTGATTGGCGCCTGCCCGCTGGCTTTTCCGGGTATGTTTCATTCCCGGTATGTTTCATTGACCGTAGCCCGGTTCACGGGTAGGATTGCGCGCCTTGACGTTCAGCGGGATGATTACGATGCGGCGCAAACTGGTGGCCGGGAACTGGAAGATGCATGGTGCGCTGGCTCAGAACGCCGAGTTGCTGGATGCGTTGCGCGGCGGGATGGCTTCCATCAGGAATGTCGATTGTGCGGTCTGTGTGCCCTTCCCTTATCTGTTTCAGGCGCAGCAAAAGCTGTCGGGCAGCCCGGTGAAGTGGGGAGCCCAGGATGTGCATCAACTGGATAAGGGCGCATACACCGGCGAGGTGTCCGCCGGGATGTTGCGCGACTTCGGCTGCAGTTATGCGATCGTCGGGCACTCCGAGCGCCGTGCTTACTATCATGAGAGCAGCCATCTGGTGGCCGAGAAATTCCTGGCTGCGCAACAGGCCGGGATTACCCCTATCCTGTGTGTCGGCGAGACATTGGAGCAGCGTGAAGGCGGGGTCACCGAGGAAGTAGTGGCCGAGCAATTGGATGCGCTGACCCGTTTGGGTGGCGTGCAGGCATTGCGCAATGCGGTGGTGGCTTATGAGCCGGTATGGGCGATCGGTACCGGCAAGACCGCCAGTTCAGCGCAGGCACAGGCGGTACATGCCTTTATCCGCCAGCGTGTCGCATCTCATGATGGTCAAATCGCATCCGGGTTGTGTATACTCTATGGAGGCAGCGTCAAGGCGAACAATGCGGCAGAGTTGTTCGCGATGCCCGATATAGATGGCGGGTTGATCGGCGGTGCTTCCCTGGTAGCAGAAGAATTTCTGGCGATATGTCGCGCGGGTGCCCGGACATAAAGTTTTTCGTCCCGGGCAGGCTTAAATTTTGTCTTTGGAGTAGTGTGTGGAAACATTGGTATGGGTGGTACACGTCATCGCGGCAGTTGTGTTGGTCGGTCTGGTGCTGATGCAGCACGGCAAGGGTGCCGACATGGGCGCGGCATTCGGCACGGGTTCGGCAGGAAGTCTGTTCGGCTCCAGCGGCTCCGCGAATTTTCTCAGTCGTAGCACAGCGGTGGTTGCGACGCTGTTTTTTATTACCAGCCTGTCATTGACTTACCTTTATTCTCATCCCGCGCAGCAACAGGGGGTGATGGATAAAGTTGATCCGGCTGCCACGCAACCGGCTCCAGCCGCGCCCGTGGCTGACCCTGCGGACGTATCGAAGTCCACGGAGATCCCGAAATAGTTTTACGGCGGTATTGCGGTTGTGGTGGAATTGGTAGACACGCAAGCTTGAGGTGCTTGTGCTCGCAAGAGCGTGGGAGTTCGAGTCTCCCCATCCGCACCAAAAAATAAGCTGATACGTTGTGTCGGCTGGATAATGCAGTTTTAAAGTGATTTTGGGCTGGCTCACGAATCACAGGCAGGCAAGGGGGAGAGGCTCAATGTTGGAAAATTATTTTCCGGTGCTGTTGTTTATCTGTGTCGGCATCGCGATGGGCATAGCCCCGGTGGTGCTGGGCAAACTGGTATCTCCCAGCCGCCCCGACAGTAAAAAAAACTCTCCCTACGAGTGCGGCTTTGAAGCCTTTGAGGATGCGCGCATGAAATTCGATGTGCGTTATTACCTCGTTGCCATCCTCTTTATCCTGTTCGATCTTGAGATCGCTTTTCTCTTCCCCTGGGCGATCGTGCTCAAGGAAATCGGCACCTTCGGTTTTGTTTCCATGATGATCTTTTTGGCCGTCCTGGTGGTTGGCTTTGTCTACGAGTGGATGAAGGGAGCCCTGGAATGGGAATAGAAGGCATTCTGGAAAAAGGTGTCGTCACCACGTCGCTCGATACCATCATCAATTACACGCGTACCGGCTCGCTGTGGCCGATGACTTTCGGGCTGGCTTGTTGTGCGGTGGAAATGATGCACGCCGGCGCGGCGCGCTATGACCTTGATCGATTCGGCATCGTGTTCAGGCCCAGTCCGCGGCAATCGGATGTGATGATCGTGGCGGGAACGCTGTGCAACAAGATGGCACCGGCTTTGCGCAAGGTGTATGACCAGATGGCCGAGCCGCGCTGGGTGATCTCGATGGGCTCTTGCGCGAACGGCGGCGGCTATTATCACTATTCCTATTCGGTGGTGCGCGGCTGTGACCGCATCGTGCCGGTGGATGTGTATGTGCCGGGTTGCCCGCCGACCGCTGAAGCCTTGCTGTACGGAATCATTCAGTTGCAAAACAAGATCAAACGGACCAATACCATTGCGCGTTAACAAAAAACTCGCGTAGCGAGACAGCGTCCCTCTCGCCCGCTGGCGGGATAACCAGTGACTTGGCTGCGGTCTTTTGCAGCCTAGTCAAATGGCTAGTTGTTTCACTCAGAGAGCTAGGAGAGAGGGAAACGGGCATGGCGAATTTTATGATTAAGGGCGGGGCATATTGTGCCATGCTCGTTTAGGGTGAATTATGGCTGCTGATTTGAGTACCCTGCGTACCAATCTGACAAGTGTGTTTGGCGACAAACTGGTCAGCGCGGAAGAGAAGCTGGGGGAGTTGACCGTCGTGGTCAGGACGGCCGCCATGCTGGAAGTGCTGACGCGTCTGCGCGATGCGGCGGAATTCCGCTTCGAGCTGATGATGGATCTGTGCGGCATGGATTACTCCGCATATGGCAGTGATGTTTCCGAGGGGGGCGCCTATTTCAGATCCGAGGACACGCCAGTTGCCGCCCATCCCTCCCGTTTTTCGGTGGTCTATCATCTGCTTTCAGTGGCGCATAACACCCGCCTGCGTGTTCGTGTCTACGCCGAAGAAGATGATTTCCCGGTGTTGCCATCGGCTGTCGAAATCTGGCCTGTCGCCAACTGGTTTGAGCGCGAAGCTTTCGACCTGTATGGCATCGTGTTCACCGGACATCCGGATCTGCGCCGCATCCTGACCGACTATGGTTTCGTCGGCAATCCGTTTCGCAAGGACTTCCCGCTAACCGGCCATGTTGAGATGCGCTATGACCCCGCGCAGCAGCGTGTGATCTACCAGCCGGTCTCGATCGAGCCGCGCGAAGTTACGCCGCGCATCGTGCGTGAAGAACATTACGCCAGCAACCCGGAGCATAAGTAATGGCGGAAATTAAAAACTACACCATGAATTTTAGTTGCGACCGCCCTGCGGGCTTAACTTGCTTGCGTAAGTTAGTCTCCACTGAAATGCATTGTGAATGCGCGTCCAACCCTATGTGTTGCACTTATAGTCATGGCTGAAATTAAAAATTACACAATGAATTTTGGGCCGCAGCATCCGTCTGCGCACGGGGTGTTGCGCCTGGTGCTGGAGCTGGATGGCGAAGTGATCGAACGTGCCGATCCTCATATCGGCTTGCTGCATCGCGCCACCGAGAAACTGGCCGAGCACAAGACTTTCCTGCAGTCCATTCCTTACATGGATCGGCTCGATTACGTCTCGATGTTGTCCAATGAGCACGCTTATGTGATGGCGATCGAAAAGCTGGCGGGCATAGACGTGCCGCTGCGCGCCCAGTACATACGAGTGATGTTCGACGAGATCACCCGTATCCTGAATCACCTGTTGTGGCTGGGCGCGCATGGGCTGGACATCGGCGCGATGACCGTGTTCCTGTACTGCTTCCGCGAGCGTGAAGACCTGTTCGATGTCTATGAAGCGGTATCCGGCGCGCGCATGCACGCAGCGTATTACCGTCCGGGCGGCGTGTATCGGGATCTTCCGGATACCATGCCGCAATATCAGGCATCCAGGATACACAAGGCAGCAGCGGTGAAGAAGCTCAACGAGAATCGCCAGGGCTCGCTGCTCGATTTTCTCGAAGACTTTACCAGCCGTTTCCCCGGTTACGTGGATGAGTACGAAACCCTGCTGACCGATAACCGCATCTGGAAACAGCGTACCGTGGGCATCGGTGTGGTAACGCCGGAACGCGCACTGGCACTTGGTTTTAGCGGTCCGATGCTGCGCGGCTCGGGCGTCGAGTGGGATCTGCGCAAGAAGCAGCCCTATGAAGTATACGACCGCATGGATTTCGATATTCCGGTGGGCAAGGAGGGCGATTCATATGATCGTTACCTCGTGCGCGTGGAAGAAATGCGCCAATCCAATCGCATCATCCGGCAATGCATAGCCTGGCTGCGCGACAATCCCGGCCCGGTGATGTCGCAGAACCATAAGTTCGCACCCCCGGCGCGGGTATCCATGAAGGAAAACATGGAGGAACTGATCCATCACTTCAAGTTGTTCACCGAAGGGATGCACGTGCCTGCCGGCGAGGTTTACTCTGCCGTCGAACATCCCAAGGGGGAGTTCGGCATTTACCTGGTTTCCGATGGCGCCAACAAACCGTATCGCATGAAGATTCGCGCGCCGGGCTTCGCCCATATGGCTGCGCTTGACGAAATGGTGCGCGGCCATATGATCGCCGACGTGGTGACCATTATCGGCACACAGGACATTGTTTTTGGAGAGGTTGACCGTTAATGGAAATCTCTATAAATCTGCTTGTCGTATGGAGTGCGGCGACGCGTCGCCGCTTTCAAGGCGCAGACGAGTCTGCGCACTCCAAACAAATTTCCAGGGGCGTCATAAATGTTGTCTGAACAAATACAAACCAGGATAAACCGCGAGCTGAAAAAATACCCTGCTGATCAGAAGCAATCTGCGGTGATGGCCGCATTGCGATTCGTGCAGGATGAAAAGGGTTGGATCGCCGCCGTGGATATGGCGGACATCGCGTCCTATCTGGGCATGGCGCAGATGGCGGTGTACGAGGTAGCGAGTTTCTATCACATGTACAACCTCAAGCCTATGGGCAAACACACCATCACGGTATGCACCAATCTGTCCTGCGCGTTGTGCGGAGCCGGGGATACGGTGGCGTATCTTGGGTCCAGGCTGGGCATCGGTTTTGGCGAGGTGACTCCGGATGGCAAATTCGGTTTGCGCGAAGGCGAGTGCATGGGGGCGTGTATAGATGCGCCGCTGTTTTCCATCGACAACAAGAGACTGTGCGGCCGTTTGACCCCGGAAAAGATCGATCAAATACTGACGGATCTGGACAAATCATGAGCGGCCCGGTCATTTTCACCACTTCGGAGTTCGACCAGCCGTGGACGCTGGAAAATTATCTCAAGGTAGGAGGCTATCAGGCCTTGCGCAAAGTGCTGACCGGAAAGATGTCGGCCGATGAGATCATCTCAGAGGTCAAGGCTTCCGCGTTGCGCGGACGCGGCGGCGCGGGATTTCCGACCGGGTTGAAGTGGAGTTTCATGCCGCGCCAATTCGATGGCGACAAATACATCGTCTGCAATTCTGACGAGGGTGAGCCGGGCACGTGCAAGGATCGTGACATTTTGCGCTATAACCCGCATCTGCTGATCGAGGGCATGGCCATCGCGGCTTACACGATGAATGTCAGGACAGGTTATAACTACGTGCACGGTGAAATATTCGAGGCCTACGAGCGCATGGAAGAGGCCTGCGAACTGGCGCGTGCCGCCGGTTATCTGGGCGACCGCATCCTGGGCACGGATTTCTGCTTCGACCTGCACAACCACTTGGGATATGGCGCGTACATCTGCGGCGAAGAGACCGCATTGCTGGAGTCCATCGAAGGCAAGAAAGGCCAGCCGCGGTTCAAGCCTCCGTTCCCGGCCAGCTTCGGCCTGTATGGCAAACCGACCACCATCAACAATACCGAAACCTTCGCCAGCATTCCCTACATCATCAATAATGGCGGGCAGAAATTCCTGGGGCTGGGCAAACCCAACAACGGCGGCACCAAGCTGTTTTCGGTGTCCGGTCATGTGAATAATCCGGGCAATTTCGAAGTGCCGATGGGAACGCCATTCAAGAAGCTGCTGGAAATGGCTGGGGGAATGCGCGCGGGGCGCAAGCTGAAAGCCTGTATCCCCGGCGGTTCGTCGATGCCGGTGTTGCCCGGCGAGATCATGATGGATCTGACCATGGACTACGATTCCATCTCCAAGGCCGGCTCGATGCTGGGAACCGGCGCGGTGATCATCATGGATGACACCACCTGCATGGTGCGCGCGCTGGAACGCTTGTCCTATTTCTATTACGAGGAGTCCTGCGGCCAGTGCACGCCGTGCCGCGAAGGCACCGGGTGGCTGTACCGCATTGTGCATCGTATCGAGCACGGCGAAGGGCGCAAGGAAGATCTGGATCTGTTGCTGAGTGTCGGCGAGAACATCGCCGGGCGAACCATCTGCGCATTGGGCGAGGCTGCGGTCTGGCCGGTGCAGGGCATGCTCAGGCATTTCCGTGACGAATTCGAATATCACATCGAACACAAGCAATGTTTGGTGTGACATGGGTCGGTGAGAAATAATGTAGGGTGCGTTTACGCACCATTGCCAATTGGTGCGTAAACGCACCCTACGGTTTTATTGTTGTTTGTAATGCAAATGGAATAAGGCGGATCAGGTGAGCAATGATTAATTTAGAAATTGACGGCAAATCAGTCGAGACCGAGCGCGGTTCCACCGTGATGGACGCGGCACACAAGGCTGGCATTCATATCCCGCATTTCTGCTACCACAAGAAACTGTCCATCGCCGCTAACTGCCGGATGTGCCTGGTTGAGGTCGAAAAGGCACCCAAGCCGCTGCCTGCCTGCGCCACGCCGGCTGCTGAGGGCATGAAGGTGCATACGCATTCCGAGATGGCGGTCAAGGCGCAAAAAGGCGTGATGGAATTCCTGCTGATCAACCATCCGCTGGATTGCCCGATTTGCGACCAGGGCGGCGAGTGCCGGTTGCAGGATCTGGCGGTGGGTTATGGCGGAGGCGAGTCGCGCTATCAGGAGCCCAAGCGCAGCGTGATGCGCAAGGACATCGGGCCGCTGGTGTCCACCGAAGAGATGAACCGCTGCATCCACTGCACGCGCTGCGTGCGGTTCGGACAGGAGATCGCCGGGGTGATGGAATTGGGCATGGCGTTCCGCGGCGAGCATGCCGAGATCATGAGTTTTGTGGACAGCACGGTGGACTCCGAATTGTCAGGCAACATGATTGACCTGTGCCCGGTGGGCGCGCTGACCAGCAAGCCGTTCCGCTATTCCGCGCGCAACTGGGAATTGTCGCGGCGCAAGTCGGTCAGCCCGCACGACGGCCTGGGCTCGAATCTGGCCGTGCAGGCGAGGGACAACAAGGTGCTGCGTGTGTTGCCTGTAGATAACGAAGCAATCAACGAATGCTGGATATCCGACAAGGACAGGTTCAGCTATGAAGGGCTGAACGCCCCGGAACGCCTGACCAGACCGATGCTCAAGCAGGATGGCAAGTGGATCGAAGTCGAATGGCAGGTTGCGCTGGAGTATGTGGCAAACGGTTTGCGCCAAATCAAGACTTCTGCCGGAGCAGAGCAAATCGCCGCGCTGGCGACACCGCACAGCACGCTGGAAGAGCTCTACCTGCTGCAAAAACTGATGCGCGGGGTTGGCAGCAACAACGTGGATTTTCGTTTGCGCCAGTCGGATTTCAGTGCCGATAACTTCCAACACCTTAACCCCCCTCAGTCCCCCCTTGTCAGGGGGGAGGCGGCGGCTCCCTCCCCTGGTTCTCCCCCTGATAAGGGGGCTGGGGGGTTGGGGAGGGCTGGGGAGGGGTTTGGGGTTCCGTGGCTGGGCATGACAGTCGCCGATATCAATACGCGAGATCGTTTTCTGATCGTCGGCAGCTTTTTGCGCAAAGACCACCCTCTGCTGGCTCAGCGTGTGCGCCAGGCTGTCAAGAAGGGCGCTCAGGCGAACATCGTCCATGCTGCCGATGATGAGTTGCTGATGCCGGTGGCAAACAAGTCCATCGTTGCGCCGAGCGATCTGGTGAATACGCTGGCACAGATCCTGAAGGCGCTCGCCGCTGAAAAACCGGCCGCACTTTCCGCAGAGGCGCAGAAGGCCGTCGAGGCTGTGCAACCTTCCGCGCAAGCCCGTGCCATCGCGCACAGCCTGGCAAGCGGCGAACGTGCCGCAGTGTTGCTGGGCAACTTCGCGCAACAGCATCCTCAAGCCACACAGATTTCTTTGCTGGCCGGGCAGATCGCCGCGCTGTGCGGCGCGAAATTCGGCTATCTGGGTGAGGCGGCGAACAGCGTCGGTGGTTATCTGGCCGGAGCCGTGCCTGGTGCGAAGGGCATGAATGCCGTTCAGATGCTGGCATCGCCGCGCAAGGCGTACATTCTGCTGAATGTCGAGCCGGAACTGGATATGCATGACCCGCAGCAGGCGATGGCCGCGATGCGCGCCGCCGATATGGTTGTGGCAATGTCTGCCTATAAACACCACGCGACTGATTACGCCGATGTGTTGTTGCCTGTCGCGCCCTTCACTGAGACTTCCGGTACGTTCGTGAACACCGAAGGCCGTGCGCAAAGTTTCAGGGGGGCGGTCAAGCCGCTGGGCGAAGCCCGCCCGGCCTGGAAGGTGCTGCGCGTGCTGGGTAATTTACTCGGCGTATCCGGTTTTGATTACGACTCCAGTGAAGCGGTGCGCGATGAAGTGCTGGGCAGTGTGGATGTGGCGAGTAAATTGAATAACTCCATGAACGAAAATGTAGGTCGGGCTTCGCCCGACATGGTGGGCGGAGCCCACCCTACTTCCCATGTAGCACTACAGCGCGTTGCCGATGTGCCAATCTACTCCGCCGATGCGCTGGTGCGCCGTGCTGCTGCGCTGCAAAAGACGCACGATGCTGCTACTCCCTGTGTGGTGATGCATGGCAGTGAGCTGCAGAAACTGGGTGTGAAATCCGGCGATACCGTGAAAGTGAATCAGGGCAGGGCAACCGTGCGGCTGGTGGTGCAAACGAACGACACCATGCCTGCCGGTACTGCGCGTGTAGCGGCGGGGCATCCGGCCACGGCGGAACTGGGCGCGATGTTTGGAATGATCACCGTGGAACCGATAACTGGAGATCGGGCATGATGGAATTGTTGCAGACTTTACAGCACGCCGGGCAAGACCTGCTCGGTCCCGCATGGCTGCCGGTCTGGACGCTGGTGAAGATACTGGCGATCGTATTGCCGATCATGGGTACGGTCGCCTATCTGACACTGGCCGAGCGCAAGGTCATCGGTTACATGCAGATCCGTATCGGCCCGAACCGCGTCGGTTATTACGGCCTGCTGCAACCGATCGCCGATGGCGTGAAATTGCTGTTCAAGGAAATCATCATTCCGGCCGGCTCAAGCAAGTTCCTGTTCGTTCTGGCGCCCATCATGGCGTTGGCTCCGTCGCTGGCGGCATGGGCGGTAATACCGTTCAGTGACGGGATGGCGCTGGCCGATCTCAACGCAGGGCTGTTGTACATCCTGGCGATGACCTCATTAGGGGTGTATGGCATCATCATCGCCGGCTGGGCTTCCAACTCCAAGTATGCATTTCTCGGTGCGGTGCGTTCTGCGGCGCAGATCGTGTCCTATGAGATCGCGATGGGCTTCGCGCTGGTGTGCGTGCTGATGGTCTCGCAAAGCATGAATCTGGGCGACATCGTGCGCGGCCAGCAGGGCAGTCTGGGCGTTCTGAACTGGTACTTTATCCCGTTGTTCCCGATGTTGCTGGTGTACCTGATCTCAGGCGTGGCGGAAACCAATCGCGCGCCGTTCGACATGGCCGAAGGCGAATCCGAGATCGTCGCGGGTTTCCATGTGGAATATTCCGGCATGGCGTTCGCGCTGTTCTTCCTGGCCGAATACGCCAACATGATTCTGATCGCCTTCCTCACCGCCATCATGTTCCTGGGCGGCTGGTTGTCGCCGTTGCCGTTCCTGCCGGACAGCTTCATCTGGCTGCTGGGCAAGGTTTCCTTCATATTGTTCCTGTTCCTGTGGTTTCGCGCGACCTTCCCGCGTTATCGCTACGACCAGTTGATGCGCCTGGGCTGGAAAGTGTTCATCCCGCTCACCATCATCTGGGTGGTGGTGATTGCGGTATGGATGCAGACTCCGCTGTGGGTCTGGTAGGGGCGGAGGAAAAAATGCAAATGATCAAAAATTTCTTCAAGACCTTCCTGCTATACGAGCTGGTCAAGGGCATGGCGCTGACCGGGCGTTATTTTTTCGCGCGCAAGATCACCGTCCAGTTTCCGGAAGAGAAGACCCCGCAGAGTTTCCGCTTCCGCGGCCTGCATGCTCAGCGCCGCTATCCCAATGGCGAAGAGCGCTGCATCGGCTGCAAGCTGTGCGAAGCGGTATGTCCGGCACTGGCGATCAAGATCGAAGTGGCTGAGCGCGAGGACGGCACGCGCCGCACCACGCGATATGACATCGACATGACCAAGTGCATCTTCTGCGGTTTCTGCGAGGAATCCTGTCCGGTGGACGCGATCGTCGAGACCCGGGTGTTCGAATATCACGGCGAAAAGCGAGGCGATCTGTACTACACCAAACCGATGCTGCTGGCGATGGGCGACAAGCATGAAGAGCAGATTGCAAAAGATCGGGCAGCGGATGCGAAGTACAGATAAGGGATAAGTGCGGTAGGGTGGGCACAGTTTTATCGTGCCCACGCGCGGGTCTGTCCGCGTGGGCACAAACAACGTGCCCACCCTACGCCTTTTAGAGGATATGTTAATGAATTTTGAAACCATCGTGTTTTACATGTTCGCGGCGTTGCTCGTGTTCGCGGCGCTGCGCGTGATCACCGCGCGCAATCCGGTGCATGCGGTGCTGTTCCTGGTGTTGGCTTTCATCAGCAGCGCGGGTATCTGGCTGTTGCTCGAGGCTGAATTCCTCGCTATCACGCTGGTGCTGGTGTATGTCGGCGCGGTGATGGTGCTGTTCCTGTTCGTCGTGATGATGCTGGACATCAATCTGGTGCGCCTGCGCGAGGGTTTCTGGCGCTGGCTTCCATTTGGCGCGGCACTGGCCGCCCTGATGGCGTTCGAGATGATCTGGGTGCTGGGTTCGCAGGAGACATCCAGGGGGATGGCCGCTATCAAACATGCCGCCGATTACAGCAATACCAAGGAGCTGGGCCGGCTGATCTACACCCACTATGTCTACCCTTTCGAGATCGCTGCCGTGATCCTGCTGGTGGCGATGGTGGCCGCGATCGCACTGACGCTGCGGCGCCGCAAGGATGCCAAGTCGCAGGTGGTGTCGGAGCAGGTCGCAGTCAGGAAAGCGGATCGCTTGCGCATTGTGACCATGAAGTCCGAAATTAAAGAATAAATGTAGGGTGGGTTAGCGTAGCGTAACCCACCGGCAGCATGAAAGATGGTGGGTTACGGCCTTGCGGCCTAACCCACCCTACAAAAGCAAGGGAGGAGCATGTTGAGCTTGTCGCATTATCTGGTTCTGAGTGCCGTGCTGTTCGCCATCAGCGTGGTCGGCATCTTTTTGAACCGCAAGAATCTGATCGTGCTGCTGATGGCGATCGAAATGATGCTGCTGGCGGTGAACACCAACTTCGTGGCGTTCTCGCACTATCTGAACGACTCCGCAGGACAAGTCTTCGTGTTCTTCATTCTGACCGTGGCCGCCGCCGAGGCCGCCATCGGTCTGGCGATACTGGTGGTGCTGTTCCGCAATCTGAACACGATCAATGTCGACGATCTCGACAGTCTGAAAGGTTGATGCATATGCTGAGCCTCTATCTGCTAGTGCCCCTGGGTCCGCTGTTCGGGGCGATCGCTGTTGGCTTGTTCGGCAACTGGCTGGGGCGCACCTGGTCGCACCGCATCACCATCGCACTGGTAGCGGTCTCATTCTTCGCATCATTGGCGATCTTCAGGGATGTGCTGGCAGGTAATGTGTTCAATGGACCGGTGTATACCTGGATGATCTCGGGTGATACCAGCTTCCAGGTGGGCTTCCTGATCGACAGGCTCACCGTCGCGATGATGCTGGTGGTGACCTTCGTCTCGTTGATGGTGCATATCTACACCATCGGTTATATGCAGGAAGATCCCGGCTATCAGCGTTTCTTCAGCTACATCTCGCTGTTCACCTTCTCGATGCTGATGCTGGTGATGGCCAACAATTTCTTGCAGTTGTTCTTCGGCTGGGAGGCGGTGGGGCTGGTTTCCTACCTGTTGATCGGTTTCTGGTACACCAGGCCGACCGCGATCTACGCCAACCTCAAGGCATTCCTGGTGAACCGCGTCGGCGACTTCGGCTTCCTGCTCGGCATCGGGCTGGTGCTGATGGTGTTCGGCACGCTCGATTACGCCGCGGTATTTGCCAATGCCGCCAGTTATGCCGACGACATTGCGCCGATACCCGGCATGTCGGTCGGTTTGCTGACGGCGATCTGCATCCTGCTGTTCATCGGCGCGATGGGCAAATCGGCGCAGTTCCCGTTGCATGTCTGGCTGCCCGATTCGATGGAAGGTCCGACCCCGATCTCCGCGCTGATCCACGCCGCGACCATGGTTACTGCCGGCATCTTCATGGTGGCGCGCATGTCGCCGTTGTTCGAGTTGTCCGATACGGCCTTGTCCTTCGTTATGGTGATAGGCGCGATCACCGCGCTGTTCATGGGTTTCCTCGGCATAGTCCAGAACGACATCAAGCGCGTGGTGGCGTATTCCACCTTGTCGCAACTGGGCTACATGACCGTGGCACTGGGCGCTTCTGCCTACTCGGTAGCGATCTTCCACCTGATGACGCACGCCTTCTTCAAGGCGCTGCTGTTCCTTGCCGCAGGCAGTGTGATCATGGCCTTGCATCACGACCAGGACATCCGCAACATGGGCGGGCTGAGGAAGTACATGCCGATCACCTGGATCACCTCGCTGATCGGTTCATTGGCACTGATCGGTACTCCTTTCTTTTCCGGGTTCTACTCCAAGGAAAGCATCATCGAAGCGGTGCATATGTCTCAACTTCCAGGTGCCGGCTTTGCCTATTTTGCCGTGACAGCAGGCGTGTTCGTCACGGCGTTCTATTCGTTCCGCATGTATTTCCTGGTGTTCCACGGCAAGGAACGGTTCGGCTTGCCAGAGGACAGGGGACAGAAGGCAGAAGACAGAAAACCATCCAAAACCGGCCACACCGATGCCCACCACGCTCACGATGACGCCCATGCACATCCGTCTGTCCTGAGCCTGTCGAAGGATGAGCATCACCACGGCCTGGCTCCCGGGCAGAAACCGCACGAATCGCCATGGGTGGTGACATTGCCGCTGATCCTGCTGGCGATTCCCTCTGTGGGAATCGGCTATATCCTCTTCGATCCGATGTTGCACGGCAATTATTTCCGCGACGCGCTTGTTGTCGTCCAGAGCCATTTGCTGGCGGCAGTGATGCACCACGAGGCGATCGAGGAACCGTTCACGATGGCCATACACGCTTTTACCACCCTGCCGTTGTGGCTGGCGATTGCCGGGGTGGCGAGTGCGGCATTGTTTTACCTTAAGCGCCCCGATATCCCTGCCGCGATTCAGAAGCGCTTCCGGTTCATCTACACCCTGCTGGACAACAAGTATTACTTCGACCGTTTCAACGACTGGTTCTTTGCCGGCGGCGCGCGCGGCGCGAGCGGCTTCCTGTGGAAGTTTGGCGACGTGAAGCTGATCGACGGGATGATGGTGAACGGTACGGCGAAACTGGTCGGGATGCTCTCCGGATTGATCCGGCATCTCCAGTCCGGTTATATCTATCACTATGCGTTTTCGATGATCATCGGCGTGTTCGTGCTGTTGACGGTGCGGAACTGGTTTGAATAAAGCCAACCCCAAACCCCCCTCAGTCCCCCCTTGTCAGGGGGGAAGCGACTCCCTCCCCTGACAAGGGGAGGGCTGGGGAGGGGTTAGGAGGCAGGGAGGGGTTGGGGTTGAATTAAAATGAAGGAACAAGCATGATTTTTGGGTTACCCGCAATTAGCATAGCGATCTGGTTGCCGATCCTGTTCGGCATACTGGTGTTGGCCACCGGCGACGACAGGAATGCCACGCTGGCGCGCATTCTTGCCATGGTCGGTTCGCTGCTGGGCTTTCTGGTGACGATCCCGCTGTACACGGGGTTTGTGCGCGACACGTCCGAGATGCAGTTCGTCGAGTTGCACGACTGGATCGCCCGCTTCAACATCCATTATCACCTCGGCGTGGATGGCATCTCGGTGCTGCTCATCCTGCTGACCGCGTTCTTCACGCCCATCGTGGTGCTGGCCGGCTGGCAGGTGATCGAAAAGCGCGTCTCGCAATACATGGCATCTTTCCTGATCATGTCCGGCATCATGATCGGCGTGTTTGCCGCGCTCGATGCGGTGTTGTTCTACGTGTTCTGGGAAGCCATGCTGATCCCGATGTTCCTGATCATCGGCGTATGGGGCGGACAGAACCGCGTGTATGCAGCGGTCAAGTTCTTCCTCTACACCCTGCTCGGTTCTTTGCTGATGCTGGTTGCGCTGATCTATCTTTACAACCAGTCCGGCGGCAGCTTCGAGATACTCGATTTCTATCAGGTCGAGTTGCCGATGACCGCGCAGATCCTGATTTTCATCGCGTTCTTCTTCGCCTTTGCGGTCAAAGTTCCGATGTTCCCGGTGCATACCTGGTTGCCTGATGCGCACGTCGAGGCGCCTACCGGCGGTTCGGTGGTACTGGCGGCTATCATGCTGAAGGTGGGGGCTTACGGCTTCATCCGCTTCTCGATGCCCATCGTGCCGGATGCCAGCCATCAACTGGCCGGAGTGATGATCGCGCTGTCGCTGATCGCGATAGTGTACATCGGCCTGGTGGCGCTGACCCAGACCGACATGAAGAAGCTGGTGGCGTATTCTTCGATCTCGCACATGGGTTTCGTCACACTGGGCATTTTTATATTCAACGCCTATGGTATGGAAGGTGCGCTGCTGCAGATGATCTCGCACGGCTTCGTGTCCGGGGCTCTGTTCCTGTGCATCGGCGTGCTGTACGATCGCATGCACTCGCGCAACATCGCGGATTACGGCGGCGTGGTCAATAAAATGCCGGTGTTCGCCGCGTTCTTCATGCTGTTTGCGATGGCCAATGTCGGCTTGCCCGGCACCAGCGGCTTCGTCGGCGAATTCATGGTGATCCTCGGCGCGGTGAAGGCGAATTTCTGGTATGCCTTTGCGGCGGCGACCACGCTGATCTTCGGCGCAGCCTATACGCTGTGGATGTACAAGCGCGTGATCTTCGGCGCAGCGGCCAACGCGCATGTCGCCGAACTCACCGACCTGAACCTGCGCGAAAAGGTGATCTTCGCGATCCTGGCGGTCGCCGTGCTGGGCATGGGGTTGTACCCGCTGCCGTTCAGCGAAATCATGCATGTGTCGGTGAATGACCTGCTGGTGCATGTGGCCCGCTCGAAGCTGCCGTGATTTTGGTAGGGTGGGCACATTTTTTGTGCCCACGCGTTCAGCGAAAGAAATTTACGCGTGGGCACAAAAAACGTGCCCACCCTACAGACTGATTTTGAGGTGTATATGGATTTAATGACTAAATTGATGCCGGCCGGCGCGGAGATATTTCTGCTGGTCATGGCGTGCGCGATCCTGATCGCTGATCTGCTGATCAGGCAGAACGGCAGCATGGTCACCTACATGCTGGCGCAACTCTGTTTGCTGGGTTGCGCACTGGTCACTGTCGGCACGCATGCTGATGGCGTGACGTATGCCTTCAACAACATGTTCGTGGATGATCTGATGTCCGACGTGCTGAAACTGCTGACCTATCTGGCGGTGGCGATGATGCTGGTGTATTCGCGCCGGTATCTTACCGTGCGCGGCCTGTTCAGCGGCGAATTCATGGTATTGGTACTGTTCGCGATGCTCGGCATGATGGTGATGATCTCGGCCAACCATTTCCTCACCCTGTATCTGGGTCTCGAGCTGCTCTCGCTGAGCCTGTATGCGCTGGTGGCCATGCAACGCGATTCCGCGATCGCCACCGAAGCGGCGATGAAATATTTCATCCTCGGCGCGCTGGCCTCCGGTTTGCTGCTGTACGGCATGTCCATGCTCTACGGCGCGACCGGTTCCTTGGAGCTGGGTGCAGTATCAGACGCGATCCTGTCCGGTAGTGCGAATCAGACCCTGCTGGTGTTCGGCTTGGTGTTCGTGGTTTCCGGTCTGGCCTTCAAGCTCGGCGTCGTGCCTTTCCACATGTGGGTGCCGGACGTTTATCACGGCGCGCCCACCGCGATGACCATGTTGATCGGCTCGGCGCCCAAGCTCGCCGCCTTCGCCTTCGTTGCGCGTATTCTGGTGGAGGGCTTGCAACCGCTGGTGCAGCATTGGTCGGGCATGCTGGTCATCCTTGCGATCGCCTCGATGGCCATCGGCAACATCACCGCGATCGCGCAAACCAACCTCAAGCGCATGTTCGCGTACTCCACCATCGCCCACATGGGTTTCATGCTGCTCGGCCTGCTGAGCGGCGGCATCGAGGGCTATGGGTCGGCGATGTTCTATGCCGTCATCTATGTGATGATGTCATTGGGCGCGTTCGGCATGATCATGCTGCTGTCGCGCGAGGGCTTCGAGGCCGACACCCTCAACGATTTCAAGGGGCTCAGCCAGCGCAGCCCGTGGCTCGCCTTTCTGATGTTGTTGCTGATGTTCTCGATGGCCGGCGTGCCGCCTACCGTCGGCTTTTACGCCAAGTTCTCGGTGTTGAATGCCGTGGTGCAGGCAGGACATGTCTGGCTGGCCGTTGTCGCGGTGCTGTTCTCGCTGATCGGCGCGTTCTATTATTTGCGCATCGTCAAGCTGATGTATTTCGACGCGCCGGAAAGCCGCGCGCCTATCATCTTCGGGCAGGATACCGTGCTGCTGATCAGCGTGAACGGCTTGGGCGTGCTGTTGCTCGGCCTGCTGCCCGGCGCGCTGATGTCGGTTTGCGCGGTATCTGTCCAGCAATCGTTGTTGTTGCATTAGTCCTTTCTGTAATACTGAAAAAACTCCCGCTAACGGCGGGAGTTTTTTTGTCAGAGTGCCAATCCCATTCTGCAGTGCACATGTGCGTGGAGATTGAACTTGTAATTCCCCGCAGTCTTGCTGCGGGGATAGCGCAGGCTAAAATAAAAAATTGGAAGTGACGTAGCCCGGATGTAGCGCAGCGAAATCCGGGGTTTGGTGGGCGTGGCCGAGGTTTTCCCCGGATTCCATTGCATTCCATCCGGGCTACGCCCGCTCAAGTTTTTCTGATACCCCGCGCTCTTGGCGCGGGGTAGTTCATTTGGAGCGGCTATAATGGCACAACTTTAGTGTGGGTTTTAGAACTGGGGCGCAACATGGTCAGGAAGTCGGGTTGGCTGATTGCTTTGTCAGGACTGATCCTGTGTCTGGTGGTGGTTTTTTTCTGGTATTCGGCCCATGATCGTCGTGGGCTGCAGGACAGCTCCGGGCAAGGCTTGGTGCCGGGTGCCGGGCAGGAGCCGATCACCCCGATACCGCTTGATCTGAAGCTGGATGCGCGCAAAGTCGCGCTGGGCAGACGCCTGTTTCACGATACGCGACTTTCCCATGACAATACGATCTCCTGTTCGACCTGCCATGATCTGTCCAAAGGGGGGGCGGATGGCTTGCCGTTTCCGGTCGGGATCGGCAAAAAACAGGGCAAGATCAACACGCTGACCGTGTTCAACAGCGGGTTCAATTACAGACTATTCTGGGACGGGCGCGCTGCAACGCTTGAAGACCAGATGGACTTCCCGTTGCAGCATTCCGCTGAAATGGCTACAACATGGCCGGAAGTCATCGCCAAACTGGTCAAGGATGAGGCTTATCGCCGCGACTTTGCAGTCATCTACCCGGAACACATCCAGCCATCAACCGTCAAGGACGCGATCGCCACCTTCGAGCGTTCCCTGACCACTCCGGATGGGAAATTCGACCGTTTTTTGCGCGGCGACAAACATGCTTTGGATGATGAGGAGTTGGCCGGTTACGAGCTGTTCAAAAATCTTGGCTGTATCAGTTGCCACCAGGGCATGAATGTGGGCGGCAACATGTATGAGAAGCTCGGCATAGTCGACGATTATTTCGCGCATCGCGGTAAAGTGCAGGAAGCTGATTTCGGCCGCTACAACATCACCGGGATCGAAGATCATCGCTACGAGTTCCGGGTGCCGTCATTGCGTAATGTGGCTTTGACTGCGCCTTATTTTCACGATGCTTCGGCCGTCACCCTGGAGCAGGCAGTCGCCATCATGGGCAGATATCAGTTGGGCGTGGATCTGAATGCCGATGAGATCGCCAGTATCGTGAAGTTCCTCAATACCCTGACCGGCATATATGACGACAAGCTTATGTCCGGGCACCTGCAAGGCGATACAGGAAAATGACGGGTTTAATCAAAGACCGGATTATCAGCAAATATCTCAGGCAACTCGTCTTTCCTGGCGTGGCGGCGGCTTGCCTGCTGTTCCTGTTCGTCAAGGCACAGCCCGTCGATCCGGATATGCACAATTCATTGACGAGTGATCTGCGCGAGCTGCAAATGCGCGATATCGAATTGGGTGAGGCGGTGTTGCAGCACCATAATAAATTGTTGCATAACTACGATGGGGTGGTCGCCATCATGCAGCGCATGCTGAAGCTTGGTGCCAGGTTGGCCGCTTATCAGCAAAATGGCTCATGGCCAGACACGCCGGAATTCAGGCAGGAGTTGATTGCAGTGCAGCAACAGATCGAGCGGAAGTTTGCCGCGCTGGATGAATTTAAATCCCATAATGCGTTGATCAAAAACTCCCTCATTTATTTTCCGCGCACGGTCAATGCGCTGCTGGCAGGCCTGCCGGAATCGCAGCATGAGTCGTTCGAACTTCTGGTCCGGGACCTCATGTTGATAACGCTCGATCAGGGAGGGCAGGCGCGTGAATCGCTGAAACAGCACATCGATCTGGCCGGCCGGATCATGCCCGGCTTGCCTGATCGCTCCAAAGCACTGGCAAAACTTGTCTTGAAGCACACCAGTATCATTATTGAGAATGAAGAGGGCATGCAGGATTTGCTTGGACAGATCAGTTCTCTTCCGGAAAGCCACGCCGGGGCCGGGCTGGAGCGGCTCTATCTGGATCATTATTACGAGCAGCAACACAGCGCCACCCGGTACCGGACACTCCTGTTCCTGGCGGCGATACTGATGCTGGCCTATGCCATCTATGCCTACTATCGAATGAGGGAGGAAGAGCAGCAACTGCGCATCGCCGCCACGGCTTTTGATACGCAGGAGGGCATCATGATCCTGGATACGGACAGACGCATCGTCCGGGTAAATCGCGCCTTCGAAAGCATATCCGGGTACAGCGCCGAGGAGGCGGTCGGACGGACTCCCGACCTGCTCAAATCGGGTCTGCACGACGCAGAATTCTTCCGGAAAAGGTGGGAAATTCTTGCTCACGATAATTACTGGCAGGGAGAAATCTGGAACCGTCACAAGGATGGCAAGATCTACCCGGTATGGCTTACCACCACCGCCGTCACCGATGCGAATGGCCGAGTGACGCATTATGTCTCGGTGTTCACCGACATCACGCTGCGCAAGGAGGCGGAAGAGCAGATACACCAGCTTGCGTTCTATGATCCGCTCACCCAATTGCCAAACCGGCGGCTGCTGGTGGACCGTCTGCGCCATACCATGACTGCCGGAACCCGCAAACTGGATCACGGCGCGATTCTGTTCATTGATCTGGATAACTTCAAGCTACTCAACGACACCAGGGGTCACGCTGTCGGTGATCTGCTATTGACTGAAACCGCCAAGCGTCTGCAGGATTGCGTGCGCGGCGGGGATACCGTCGCCCGTTTGGGCGGCGACGAGTTTATTGTCATGCTGGAAGGGCTGGGTGTGGAAGCAGAGCAAGCGGCCGCCCAGGCGAGGGCGGTGGTGGAAAAGATCCGCAATTCTCTGAACCAGTCTTACCGGTTAGGTGAGATCGAACACCACAGCTCATGCAGTATCGGCATCAGTTTGTTTCGCGACCACGAAATCACCGTTGAGGACCTGCTCAAACGGGCCGATACCGCGATGTACGAGGCCAAGGCCTCTGGTCGCAATGCGTTGCGCTTCTTCGATCCATCGATGCAGGCCGCGCTCGAAAGTCGTTCCACGCTTGAAGACGAGCTGCGCCACGCGCTTTCCCGGCAGCAATTTGCTCTGTTCTATCAGATACAGGTGAATTCCGATAACCAACCCATCGGAGCCGAAGTGCTGCTGCGCTGGCTGCATCCGGTGCGGGGAGTGGTAGCGCCGGGCGAGTTCATCCCGCTGGCGGAGGACACCGGCTTGATCCTGCCCATCGGCCTGTGGGTGCTGGAAACGGCCTGCGCCCAGATCAAGGCCTGGGAAGCAAACCCGCTGGTGTGTGAACTGCAACTCGCCATCAACGCGAGCGCGCGCCAGTTCCACCAGCCGGACTTCGTCGAGCAAGTGCGCGAAGTGCTGATGAAGACCGGTGCCGCCCCGAACCGGCTCAAGATTGAACTGACCGAGAGCGTGGTGCTGGACAATATCAATGACACGATCGCCAAGATGCACGACCTGAAGCAGCTCGGCGTGCGATTCTCGATGGACGATTTTGGCACGGGCTATTCATCGTTGGCCTACCTGACGCAACTCCCGCTGGACCAGCTCAAGATCGACCGGTCTTTCGTGCGCAACATCGGCACAAAACCTACTGATGCGGTGATCGTGCAGACTATCATCGGTATGGGCAACAGTCTGGGAATGGAAGTGATCGCAGAAGGAGTGGAGACGGAAGCGCAACGTGCATTCCTGGCTGATGCCGGTTGTATCGCCTATCAAGGATATCTGTTCAGCAAGCCGGTGCCGTTGGAGGAGTTCGAAAATGTGCTGCTGAGCGGCGGTTTCGCGCGAGACCGGGCCGGGGTGTAGGGGCACGGCGCGCCGTGCCGGTGCCGGAACAAAAGTTTCACGTGCGCCAGCGACCCTTACCCGCGACCCTTGGATTTTGATAGCAGGTGGTTTTGCGGTATCATCTCGCCCTACGAAAAACATTTGATAAAACAACTAGCCATTCCGCCAGGCTGTCAAAAGCTTTGCATAGCCATTCGGCCAAGTCACCAAAATATGGTGCATAAGCCGCTGGTTAACGACAACCAAGCGGCTGGTTATGTCCGGGCACCCGCATGACCAAGTACATCTTCATAACCGGCGGCGTGGTTTCTTCCCTTGGGAAGGGCATCGCGGCTGCGTCTCTCGCGGCCATCCTCGAGACGCGCGGGCTGAAGGTGACGATGCTCAAGCTCGACCCCTATATCAACGTCGATCCCGGCACGATGAGCCCGTTCCAGCACGGTGAAGTTTTTGTGACTGAGGACGGCGCGGAAACCGATCTGGATCTGGGGCATTACGAGCGCTTCATTTCTGCGAAGATGCGCAAGGCCAACAACTTCACCACCGGACAGATCTACGACAGCGTGATCCGCAAGGAGCGGCGCGGCGAGTATCTGGGCAAGACGGTGCAGGTGATCCCGCATATCACCAACGAGATACAGGCGTTCATCGAACGCGGCGCGGCCGCTTCCCATGACGGCAAGGCCGATGTGGCGATCGTCGAGATCGGCGGCACGGTGGGTGACATCGAGTCGCTGCCGTTCCTCGAAGCCGCGCGCCAGATGGGTTTGCGCATGGGGCGCAACCAGGTGGCTTATGTGCATCTCACGTTGGTGCCTTTTATCGCCACAGCAGGCGAGTTGAAGACCAAGCCGACCCAGCACAGCGTGCAGAAATTGCGCGAGATCGGTATTTTTCCGACTGCGTTGATCTGCCGCGCAGACAGGCCAATTCCAGATGACGAGCGTGCCAAGATCTCGCTGTTCGCCAATGTGCGCGAAGAGGCGGTGATCTCGATGTGGGACGTGGACACCATCTACAAGATCCCGCAAATGCTCAATCAGCAAGGCCTGGACCGCATCGTCTGCGAAGATCTGGCGCTGAACCTGCCGCCCGCCGATTTATCGGTGTGGGCGAAGCTGGTCAATGCGCTGGAAAATCCGCAGCACAGGATCAGCATCGGCATGGTCGGCAAGTACGTGGATTTGACCGAATCCTACAAGTCGCTGATCGAGGCATTGCGCCATGCCGGGATACACACCTCGACCAGGGTGAACATCGAATACATCGACTCGGAAGCGCTGGAAACCGCAGGCACGAAAAGCCTGGCGAATTTCGACGCGATCCTGGTGCCGGGTGGTTTCGGCAAGCGCGGCACGGAAGGGAAGATCGCCGCGATCCGTTTCGCGCGCGAGAACAAAGTGCCGTATCTCGGTATCTGCCTGGGTATGCAACTGGCCGTGATCGAATATGCGCGTCATGTTGCCGGGATGAGCGACGCAAACAGCACCGAATTCAATCTGGAATCAGAACATCCGGTGGTGGCGCTGATCACCGAATGGCGCGACCGCGATGGCAGGGTGGAAACCCGCAGCAGCGATTCCGATCTGGGTGGCACGATGCGCCTCGGTTCGCAGCGCTGCCCGGTCAGATCCGGCACACTGGCACAGCGCATCTACGGCGATGAAGTGAACGAGCGCCATCGTCATCGTTACGAGGTGAACAATCATTACGTGCCTGCGCTGGAAAAGACCGGACTGATCATTTCCGCGCGCACGCCTTCCGAGGACTTGCCTGAAATGATGGAGTTGCCGCAGTCCATGCACCCGTGGTTCGTCGGTGTGCAGTTCCATCCCGAGTTCACCTCCACGCCGCGCACCGGACATCCGCTGTTCAAGGCTTTCGTCGAAGCTGCTTTGCAACATCAGTTCGTAGGGGCACGGCGCGCCGTGCCCCTACAAAAGGTGGCATCGTGAAACTCTGCAATTTTGATGTGCAGCCTGGACACGGTGGCGCGGAGCGCTCGGTGCGGGAAGGGGCATGCCCGACATCAGACTATGCGTGGTGAATTATGAAGCTGTGCGGATTTGATGTCGGCCTGGATCGCCCGTTGTTCCTGATCGCCGGACCCTGCGTCATCGAATCGGAGCAGATGGCGTTGGATACTGCCGGGCAGTTGCAGGAAATCTGCCGCGAGTTGAACCTGCCGTTCATTTACAAGTCTTCCTACGACAAGGCCAACCGCAGCTCGGGCAAGTCGTTTCGCGGCCTTGGCCTGGATGCCGGATTGAAGATACTCGGCGAAGTGAAGAAACAGATCGGTGTGCCGGTGTTGACCGATGTGCACGATATCGAGGAGATCGCCCCGGTCGCCGCAGTGGTCGATGTGCTGCAGACCCCGGCGTTCCTGTGCCGCCAGACCGATTTCATACACGCCGTGGCGCGCTGCGGCCGACCGGTGAACATCAAGAAGGGGCAGTTCCTGTCGCCGTGGGATATGCAGAATGTGGTCGAGAAGGCGCGCGAGGCCAGCGGCGCGGACAACATCATGGTGTGCGAGCGCGGCGCGTCGTTTGGTTACAATAACCTGGTGTCGGACATGCGCTCGCTGGCGGTGATGCGCAACACCGGCTGTCCGGTGGTGTACGATGCCACGCATTCGGTGCAGTTGCCGGGCGGGCAGGGGGCGGTCAGCGGCGGGCAGCGCGAATTCGTGCCGGTACTGGCGCGTGCGGCGGTAGCGGCAGGGATCTCCGGCCTGTTCATGGAAACCCATCCCAACCCGTCGAAGGCGTTGTCGGATGGACCTAATGCCTTCCCGCTTGGGAATCTCAAGGCGTTGTTGAAAACGCTGATGGCGCTCGATGAAACGGTCAAGCAGCAGGGATTGATCGAAGAGCTGGTTGATTTAAAAAATGTTTAAGAAAGAGAAAAGGTAAAAGTATGAGCGCAATAGTTGACGTGATCGCCCGCGAGATCCTGGATTCGCGCGGCAACCCTACCGTGGAGGCGGATGTATTGCTGGAGTCCGGTGTTATGGGGCGTGCCGCCGTGCCGTCCGGCGCATCCACCGGCGAGAAAGAAGCGATCGAGTTGCGCGACGGCGACAAGCAGCGCTATCTGGGCAAGGGCGTGTTGAATGCGGTTGAGTATGTGAACACCGAGATCGCCGAAGCCATCATCGGCCTGGATGCCGTCGAGCAAGCCTTCATCGACCAGACCATGATCGATCTGGACGGCACCGAGAACAAATCACGCCTGGGCGCGAATGCGATACTGGCGGTGTCGATGGCGGTGGCGCGCGCCGCCGCGGAAGAGAGCGGCTTGCCGCTGTACCGTTATCTGGGCGGCTCAGCCAGGATGGAGATGCCGGTGCCGATGATGAACATCATCAACGGCGGCGCGCACGCCAACAACAACATAGACATGCAGGAATTCATGATCATTCCGGTCGGCGCGCCCAGCTTCCGCGAAGCGCTGCGTTATGGAGCGGAGGTGTTCCACGCACTGAAGAAACTGATCGATAAAAAAGGCATGCCAACCACGGTGGGTGATGAGGGCGGCTTTGCGCCGAATCTGCCGAGCAACGAAGCGGCCCTGCAGTTGATCGTGCAAGGCATCGAGGCAGCGGGATATATTCCGGGCACCGATGTGGCGATCGGCGTGGATTGTGCCAGTTCCGAGTTCTACAAGGATGGCTTGTACCACCTCGATTCCGAAGGGCTGAAACTGACCTCGGCGCAATTCGTCGATTACCTCGCCAACTGGGCGGACAAGTATCCGCTGATCAGCATCGAAGACGGCATGAGCGAGCACGACTGGGACGGCTGGAAGCTGTTGACCAAGCGCCTCGGCAAATCGATCCAGATTGTGGGTGATGATATTTTCGTCACTAACACCAAGATCTTCCGTGAAGGCATCAGGCAAGGCATCGCCAATTCCATCCTGATCAAGATCAACCAGATCGGCACGCTGACCGAGACTTTCGCCGCGATCGAGATGGCCAAGCGTGCCGGTTATACCGCAGTGATCTCGCATCGTTCCGGCGAGACAGAAGACACCACGATTGCCGATATCGCGGTCGCCACCAACGTGCTGCAGATCAAGACCGGTTCGATGTCGCGCTCGGATCGTATGGCGAAATACAACCAACTGCTGCGCATCGAAGAAGACCTGGGCGATACCGCTTCCTATCCGGGGCGCGATGCGTATTACCAGTTAGGTTAATTCCAATTCCATTTCATCGGAGAAACCGTGTTGGCTTTTTCGCTCACTCCTGGCCAACTTATTCCAGTTCAAGATCAAACGTGCATTTTTGTAGGGCGGGCTCTGCCCGCCGGATCAAGTTGTCAGGCGCAGCCAGACCTACGAATTACTTGACCTTTGCCATAGCAATGGAATTTTTCGCCTTCGAACTGAAATTGGAATAATGCATCGTACTGTCACACTGATACTAGCCGTCCTGTTGCTGCTGTTGCAGTACCCGTTGTGGATCGGGAAAGGCAGCTGGTTGAAGGTGTGGGATCTGAACCGGCAGCTCGAAGCGCAGCAGCAAGTCAATCAGCAGACCCAAACGCGCAATGTATTACTGGATGCCGAGGTGCGCGATCTCAAACAAGGCACCGAAGCGATCGAGGAACGCGCGCGCAGCGAGCTGGGCATGATCAAACGCGACGAAGTGTTCTACCAGATACAGGAAAAACCATCCGCTCAAACAGCAGAACTACAGGCAGTTCCATCGCCTGCTTCTGCTGTTTCTGGTGTTCCCAGATAATGCGCATCCGGCTCTTTGATCGATTACTGGGTGACTGATTGCTGGATGTATTCTTCCAGAGTCAAACAGTGCTTTGTGTGATGATCCTGCCTCTATCAGAGGAGATTCAACATCAGCTTTGAAACAGAGCATAACTTGGCGAACTTCCGCTAACGCACAAAGTAGTCATTGTGCTTATGTGAACCGACTGCATCAACACGGAAATCTGATACCCACTTTATTTGGCGATACCGGATGAACGCTCAGCTGCCTGCACCGTATTCGCCACCAGCATCGTGATGGTCATCGGTCCCACTCCACCGGGTACCGGGGTGATCCAGCCGGCGACCTGTTTCGCGGAATCGAAATCCACATCGCCGCATAGCTTGCCATCGGCCATACGGTTGATGCCGACGTCGATCACCGCAGCACCCGGCTTGATCATGTCGCCGGTGATCATCTTCGGCTTGCCGGTGGCGACGACGAGGATGTCGGCATCGCGGGTGAATTTGGCGAGGTCAACGGTTTTGGAGGTGCAGATCGTCACGGTGGCGTTCTGTTGCAGCAGCATCAGCGCCATCGGTTTGCCGACGATGTTGCTGCGGCCCACCACCACGGCGTGTTTGCCCTCGATGGTTACCCCGCATTTCTCCAGCAGTTTCATCGCGCCATAAGGCGTGCAGGGGGCAAAGCGCATATTGCCGGTGACCAACGCGCCGACGTTCATCGGGTGGAAGCCGTCCACGTCCTTGTCCGGGCTGATGGCTTCCAGCACCTTGTTGCTGGCTATGTGCTTGGGCACCGGCAGTTGCACCAGGATGCCGTGAATCTTTGCATCGTTGTTCAACTCGTTGATCTTCGCGAGCAATGTGGCTTCGCTGGTATCAGCGGGCAGAATGATGTGCTCGGAATGCAGGCCCAGTTCGGCGCAGGCTTTCACCTTGTTGGCGACATATACTTTGGAGGCGGGATCTTCGCCGACGATGATGACCGCCAGGCCCGGTGTAACACCGCGAGCCTTCAGTGCATCGGCGCGTATTTTCCATTCGGCGCGCACTTCTTGCGCGATGGCCTTGCCGTCGATTATTTGAGCTGTCATGTTTCGTCCCCTAAAGTTTTTTGTAAGCCGCCAGGCCATTCATGATTTCCGCGTGTGCTGCTTCAACCCCTTCCCAGCCTTTGATCTTTACCCACTTGCCCGGCTCCAGCGCCTTGTAGAGTTGAAAGAAATGCTTGATCTGTTCCAGCGTGATCTCGGGCAAATCCTTGTACGACAGCACATTGTGATACAGCGGTGAGAGTTTGTCGGTCGGGACGGCAACGATCTTGGCGTCGCCGCCGCTTTCGTCTTCCATGCTCAGCATGCCGACCGGGCGGCAGGGGATGATGGCACCATGCACGATGGGGAATGGCGTGACCACCAGCACATCCACCGGATCGCCATCGTCGGCGATGGTTTCCGGGATGAAGCCGTAATTGCAGGGATAGCGCATCAATGAGCCGATGAAGCGATCCACCACCAGCACGCCGGATGCCTTGTCCACCTCGTACTTGACCGGGTCGGCGTGTTTGGGGATCTCGACGATGACATTGCATTCGTGGGGCAGGTTGTCACCGGGGCGGACGTTTAACAGACTCATGCTGCTTCCTGGTTATTGAGGACTGCGATTATAAACGATGCAGGGTAAGAACTTGTCCGTGAATAATTCAGGGCTGAATTATTTACGGACAAGCTCTAAGCCGAGAAACCGTAATAGGTTTAGAATGTAACAAGTTCAACTCAGGAGGTGGTGCCATGGCAACGAAGGGTAAATTAGTCGGCAAAATGGTCATCGGACAATCGGGCGGTCCTACTGTGGTCATCAATCAATCGCTGGTCGGCGCGGTGCTGGCGGCGCGCAAGCAACCCAACATCACCGGCATCCTTGGCGCGCGCCACGGCATCGCCGGCATCATGAAAGAGGATTTCATCGATCTGACCACGCAGAGCGTCGAGCAGCTCGAGTTGGTGGCCACGACTCCGGCGGCGGCATTGGGTTCGGTGCGCCTGAAGCCCGGAAAAACCGAATGTGAAAAAGTGTTCGAGGTGTTCAGGAAGAACGATGTGCGTTATTTCTTCTACATCGGCGGCAACGACTCCGCCGAGACCGCGCACATCATCGCCGAGATGGCGAAGGAAGCTAATTACGATTTCTGCACCGTGCATATTCCCAAGACCATCGACAACGATTTGAAAGTGACCGACCACTGTCCAGGCTATGCCTCGGCGGCGCGGTTTGTGGCACTGGCCTTCATGGGCGATGACCGCGACAACCGCGCCTTGTCAGGTATCAAGGTCAATGTGGTGATGGGGCGCAGCGCCGGGTTCCTGACCGCAGCCTCTGCGCTGGCGCGCCAGGCAGCAGACGATGGCCCGCATCTGATCTACCTGCCGGAGCGAGTGTTCGATGTCGAAAAGTTCAAGCAGGACGTGCGCGATGCGGTGGCGAAATTCGGCCGCTGCGTGATCGCCGCTTCCGAGGGCATAACCGACAAGGATGGCAACCCGATCTCGACCAGCGGCGAGCGCGACTCGCACGGCAACATCCAGCTTTCCGGCAGCGGCGCACTGGGCGACACGCTGGCAGCCTTGGTGAAAGAAGCATTCCCCGGACAGAAGGTGCGCGTGCGCGCCGACACGTTCGGCTACTTGCAGCGCTCCTTTCCCACGATCATCTCTCCGGTGGATGCGAAAGAGGCGCGTGAAGTGGGCAACTTCGCGGTGAACCACGCCGCCGGCACCGGACAGCCAGGCTCGGTGGCGATCCGCCGCTTGAGCAGCAAGCCGTATTCCAGCGAATGCTTCATCACGCCGTTGTCGACAGTAGCGAAAGTCGCCACCGAGATGAAGGTCGAATACATCAACGCGGCGGGCAATGACGTGACGCAGGCCTGGCTGGATTATGTCGCGCCGCTGGTGGGTGAGTTGCCGAAGATGGGGCGGCTATAGAGCCGCGCGATCTTTGCTATGGAGTGCGCAGACTCGTCTGCGCAATGAGAAAGCGGCGACACGTCGCCGCATTCCACACGAAAATGAAATGCGATGCACTCTGGGATATTTCGCTTCTATTGCGAAATGGAATAAGTTTTGTAGGGTGCGTTCCACGCACCACCTTTGATACATCGATGGTGCGTGGAACGCACCCTACAACTGTGCTGAATGCCTCACATTTCGATGGTTGTATCCCCGGTGCAATGAAGCTAGGAATTTGATGTACCCAATCATCAACTGGACCGAAGGAGACAAGGCTTGCTCTGCCCGTTGGCGTTCGGAAAGCGGGATGCCGCCGCCCAAGCGCGTGGTCATCGCGGACGATACGATGAAGGCGGATCAGGCCTACCGCTTGGCCTGCGAGGGGACTGCGCTGTTGTGGCGCGGTGATTTTCAGAACGCGCGGCAGTTGCTGCTGGCGATGTTACGGCGTGCCGACCGCAAGCCGCGCAAGCCTGCCCTGAGTCCTGCCGAAGGGGCATCCGGCGCGGCTGGCGTGGCGTTCAACTTGCATCGCCAGGCTCAGTCGCAACGCGCACGAACGCTGGCGATGATCTTGTTGCCCTTGGCTGGCGATTACACCATCCCGTTGCGCCGTGCGCCGGACGTGCGGCAGGCCTGCATGGAAGCTTACGGAATTGGGGGTGGTGAGCCTTCCGTGGTGTCGCTGCGCGAACTGCTGGGTCTGATCGGCGCGCATGAGTGGCGCAAGAAGGGTGTCGAGATACCTTTACTCGGCGGGCACATCCACCCGCACTACGGCGTGTACTCCCCGGTGCGCGGTGAGTATGTGGGGTTGGTGAATGACGCGCCGCTGCCCTCAACTGAACTGGCCTTCGACATCGGCACCGGGACCGGCGTGCTGGCTGCGGTGCTGGTGCGCCGTGGCGTCAAGCGCATCGTGGCCACCGATCAGGACCCCAGGGCATTGGCCTGCGCCCGCGAGAATCTTGCGCGGCTCGGTCTGGGTGCACAGGTGGAGGTGGTGCAAGCCGATCTGTTCCCCGCAGGAAAAGCGCCGCTCATCGTCTGTAACCCGCCGTGGATCCCGGCTCGTCCCGGCTCTCCGATCGAACGCGCGATATTCGACCCTGACAGCCGCATGCTGCGCGGATTCCTGAGCGGGCTGGCTGCGCACCTCGAGCCGGGTGGCGAGGGCTGGCTGGTGCTCTCGGATATCGCCGAGCATCTCGGCCTGCGCACTCGTGATGAACTGCTGGCTGCATTCGATGCGGCAGGGTTGAAAGTGGTAGCACGGATGGATGTCAAGCCGCATCATCCCAAGGTTTCCGATGCTGCTGATCCGCTGCACGCCGCCCGTGTGGCGGAGATCACGTCGCTGTGGCGGCTTGCGGTTCGCTGAATGACAGTAAGAAGAGCGGGGGCGGTTTACGCAGCTGTAGGTCGGGCTTTGCCCGACATGGTGGGCGGAGCCCACCCTACATCAAGATGTTTTCATTTTGCGCTGCTCCGGGCGCAAGCCAACCCGCGTAAGGCGGATTCCGCCAAAGGTGCCGGAGTCAAAAATTTTCTGTTTCCCCGAGTTCTCTTTTATCGTTTGACCTGAACCAGGTAATCGCGAAATTTTTGCGCAACATCGACCGGTTCCTGCACGACATCATGGATAAGGCCGTACAAGGGATAAGGCGCGGCGTCGAACAGGCGGTATCTCTCGACCATTGCCAGCGTGTGTATGCCTTCTCCGCCGATGTCTCCTGTCTCGCCTCGGGCAAGTCTGCGCCCCAGTTCATGGTGATGTGATCCGGCACTGGTGGCAGTCGTGATCAGGTCACCCAGCCCGGCCAGATGCAAGGGTGCGGCTGGCTTGCCGCCCATCTGTCCCACGATGGAGATCAGCTCGTGCAATGCGGTCACCGCCAGGAATCCGCGCATGTTGTCACCGAGTTGAAGTTCATCCGCCATGCCGAAAGCGATGGCATAAACATTCTTGAGGATGACCGACCAGGAGATTCCGGCGATATCGGTACTGTGGCGGATACACAGCCTGGTGTCATGAAAAAGGTCCCTCACCCTGTGGAAGATCGATACATCTGCGCAGCCCAATTCGGCGAAGGCGTAGTGATCTGCGCATATCTCCTCCGAGATCATCGGGCCATATAGCAAGCAATATGGCTGCCGCCCATCGAGGGTCTGCTGGTATATTTGCGCCGGTGTCCGGCCTTGCGCATCCAGCCCTTTGGCGATGCTGATGCAGATGCAATGGCTTTGCAGGAAAGGCGCGAGTCTGGTCAACAGATCGTGATGCGGAATGGCCGGCACACAGAGCAACAAAAAATCGGCCAGAGCCGCTTGTTGCTCGACATCAATGGACGGTAAACCCTCGACAGGGCGGGAGTCATGAATGGCTAACGGGTGTTTGCCGCCCAATAGATGCGCCATGGCATGTCCCATCTCACCATATCCGACGATCAATACGCGGGGCATTCCGGCAGGACGGGCGAGCCGCTCTAGGGAGTAAACTTCTTGCGGCGCATTTTGCCCGGGCTGATGGTCATCTGTGGAAAATGACTATAGTTTTTCAACGCTGCGCACATCGCAGATATTTCCCGACACGATGATCTTGTCCCAGTTGCAGACAGTATCTTTGATCAGTCTGATTTCAGAAGTCTTGAGGATGGTGCAGTATGGGATGTCCAGAACCGCGATGGCTTTGCTCTTCCGGTACATGATGATCTTGTGTGTATTGACGTCCGACCAGTTGGTGACATTATTCAAGTCAGCGCAGCCGGCCCAGGCAAATGAGCCTGTGAGTCCGTAGAGCAGAACGGCAGGCAGGCAGGCGATCCTTCTCATGAGTCCTCACCAGGCAAATTCCAGAGTGAAGCGGGTAATCCATGGTCTAGCCACGTTTTTATTTTCGTTGTATGAGCACTTACGATTCCTGCATATTCCATGAAAACATTCACACCAGAGGATCGTTCTTGACACAGGGCGGATTAAACCCTTTATTTTGTTTTGTGACAAGCATCTTGCGGTGGTATGTTGCAAAAAAAGATGAAGGAGAGCCGGATTGATAAACGTCAGGCAAAAAACAGGGCGGTTTCCCGCCCTGTTTCCCCCCACCTTTTTTAACAATCCCGCTTAAAGCAGCGGCACGATCATCAGCGCTACGATGTTGATGATCTTGATCAGCGGGTTCACCGCCGGACCCGCCGTGTCCTTGTAAGGGTCGCCCACAGTGTCGCCGGTAACGGCGGCCTTGTGCGCTTCCGATCCTTTGCCGCCGAAGTTGCCTTCCTCGATGTATTTCTTGGCGTTATCCCATGCGCCACCGCCGGCGGTCATCGAGATCGCCACGAAGATACCGGTGATGATGGTGCCGACCAGCACCCCGCCGAGTGCCTGCGCACCCAGGGTCACGCCGACGATCACGGGTACGGCGATCGGCAGCAGCGACGGGACGATCATTTCCTTGATCGCAGCCTTGGTCAGCATGTCCACGCAAGTGCCATATTCCGGCTTGCCGGTGCCTTCCATGATGCCGGGGATCTCCTTGAACTGGCGGCGCACTTCCACTACCACTGATCCGGCTGCGCGGCCTACGGCTTCCATGCCCATCGCGGCGAACAGGTAGGGCACCATGCCGCCGATGAACAGGCCGATGATGACCATGTGGTTGGATAGATCGAAGGTCGTGACCACGCCCGCCATCTTGGCCTGCAGAGCATGGGTATAGTCGGCGAACAATACCAGCGCGGCGAGACCGGCTGAGCCGATGGCATAACCCTTGGTGACGGCCTTGGTTGTGTTGCCCACTGCGTCCAGTGCATCGGTGATCTTGCGCACATCAGGCGGCAATTTGGACATTTCGGCGATACCGCCGGCGTTGTCGGTGATCGGACCATAGGCATCCAGTGCCACGATGATGCCGGCCATCGACAGCATCGAGGTCGCGGCGATCGCGATACCGTACAGCCCGCCCAGAGCAAAGGCGCCCCAGATAGCCAGGCAGACGACCAGCACCGGAGCGGCGGTGGCCTTCATCGAAACACCCAGGCCGGCGATCACGTTGGTGCCATGACCGGTGGTGGAAGCTTCGGCGATATGGCGTACCGGCGCAAATTCGGTGGCGGTGTAATACTCGGTGATCCACACCATCGCAGCAGTCAGTGCCAGACCGATCAGCGTGGCGTAGTACAGACGCAGTGAGCTGATCAGTTCGCCGTTCACCGTCACGCCATCGCCCAGCATCATTTTGGTGAGGGGATAGAACGCGATCGCCGCGAGCACCGCAGAGACGGCCAGGCCGCGATACAGCGCGTTCATGATCTTGCCGCCTTCACGCGCGGTGACGAAGAAGGTGCCGACGATGGAGGCGATGATCGAGAAGCCGCCCAGCACCAGCGGATAGATCACCGCTTCGGGGGAGCCGGTGATCAACAGGCCGCCCAACACCATTGTGGCAATGATGGTGACCGCGTAAGTTTCGAACAGGTCGGCCGCCATGCCGGCGCAGTCGCCGACGTTGTCACCGACGTTGTCGGCGATCACCGCCGGATTGCGTGGGTCATCTTCCGGGATGCCGGCTTCGACTTTACCCACCAGATCGGCACCGACGTCGGCACCCTTGGTGAAGATCCCGCCGCCAAGACGGGCGAAGATGGAAATCAGCGAACCGCCGAAGGCCAGACCGACCAGCGCATGCGTAGCTTCTTCAGCACTGGTTTTCATTATCATCGTGAGGAAAGCGTAATAGCCTGCCACGCCGAGCAGACCCAGTCCCACGACCAGCATGCCGGTGATCGCGCCGCCTTTGAAGGACACGTTCAATGCCGCGTTCAGACTTTCTTTGGCAGCTTCGGCAGTGCGCACATTGGCGCGCACCGACACGTTCATGCCGATATAGCCGGTCAGACCAGACAGGATCGCCCCGATCGCGAAGCCGATGGCTGTCGGCCATTTCAGCGTGACCAGAATAACGATGAACAGGATCGCACCGACTATGCCGATAGTGGTGTACTGCCGGTTCAGGTAGGCCGATGCGCCTTCCTGGATCGCGGCTGCGATGCCGCGCATTTTTTCGTTACCGGCAGACTTGCCCAGTATCCATTTGATGGAAAACACACCGTACAAGATCGCGACAATGGCACATAACAAAGCAAATACAAGACCGCCTGACATAATTACACTCCCTATAAATAAATCAACTGTACACCCTGACACCCAAAACGCCTGCTATCCCGATTTATTTTAAAGCAATAATAATCATGTAGGGTGCGTTCCACGCACCACCATCGCTGGTGCGTGGCACGCACCCTACAGAATTGCACTTTTATTGAGGATTACATATTTGAAGACAGAGTCTCCGCATCTCGTAGGTCGGGCTACGCCCGACGCGGCGGGCAAAGCCCGCCCTACGGTAAATCACTTAGGTAA
>Ga0209751_10000358_pt1 | contig 49040 bp, 40 predicted proteins | sample RifCSP13_1_FD_184019 | JGI IMG/M metagenome (GOLD analysis project Ga0209751, IMG submission 184019) | Soil microbial communities from Rifle, Colorado - Rifle CSP2_sed 13_1 (SPAdes) (version 2) | ecosystem: Environmental > Terrestrial > Deep subsurface > Rock core/Sediment | place: Rifle...
CGAGAAGGCTCGGCCGGCGCCGACGACGATCACGCACCGCGCGGCTCGCGTGTCCTCGGACACCAGCGCGGCGTCGAGCTCCTCCTCGAGGGCCGTCGATAGCGCGTTCAGCTTCTCGGGGCGGTTCAAGGTGAGCACGCAAGTTGTGGCCTCCCGCCGAATCTCGACCAGCTCGCCCATCGGCGGGGAGCCTACCCCTTTCGCACGACCACGTCGTATGCTGCCGCCCGCCAGCCGACGCGAAGGAGGAAGAGATGTACGGAACCGTCGCGCGCACGCGCGTCAAGCCGGAGAACCGAGCGAAGCTGCGCGAGGTCTTCGAGCAGCAGAGCTACGTGAACGTGCCGGGCTACGTCACCTCGTACGTCCTGTGGCAGAACGACGGCGACGCGGCCTGGATGTTTGCGGTTTTCGAAGACCGCGAGTCCTACGAAAAGAACGCCGGCGACCCCGCCCAGAACGAGCGCTACCTCGAGTACCGGGCCCTCATGGAGGAGGAGCCCGAGTGGCACGACGGGGAGATCGAGAAGGCCTGAGGGCCTGACCTCGCAGGCGAGGCGAAGTCCCGAACGGAGGGGGACCGGGGGGCCCCCCTTCCGGGGCCCTGCGCCTCTCGGCTACCATTGGGATCGTTGCGAGCACCCCCGGGAGGGATGGGAGATGCCTGATCTCCAGCAGTACATCGACGGACAGTGGGTCGACGCGATCGACGGCGAGCGGATGGACGTCTACGACCCCGCCACCGGCGAGGTGGAGCTCACGGTCCCGAAGTCCTCCGAGAAGGACGTGGAGGCGGCGGTGGCCTCGGCGCGGCGAACCTTCGACGAAGGCGGTTGGTCGCATAGGACCACGCCCCGAGAGCGAGGACGGATCCTGCTGCGCGCGGCCACGATCGTCGAGCGCGACCTCGAGCAACTCGCCGAGATGGAGACCAGGGACTCCGGCAAGCCGATCGGCGAGTCCCGCGAGGATATCGGCGAGGTCGCGTTCATGTTCGAGTACTACGGCGGCTGGGCCACGAAGGTCCACGGGGAGACCATCCCGCTCGGGCCCGATGCGATGAGCATCGTCGTAAAGGAGCCCGTCGGCGTCGCGGCCTGCATCCCGCCGTGGAACTACCCGATGATGATGGCGGCGCAGAAGGTGGCGCCGGCGCTCGCCGTGGGCTGTACGGCCATCCTCAAGCCGGCTTCTTACACGCCGCAGACGGCGCTCGCGATCGCTCGGATCTTCGAGGAGGCTGGCCTTCCCCCCGGCGCGCTGAGCGTGATCACCGGACCGGGCTCGAAGGTCGGCGCCGCGCTCGTGCGCGATCCCCGCGTCGACAAGGTGAGCCTCACCGGGTCGGCCGAGGTCGGGCGGTGGGTGATGCGCGAGGGCGCGGACACGATGAAGCGCGTCTGTCTCGAGCTCGGCGGCAAGTCGCCGAACATCTTCTTTGCCGATGCCGACTTCGACGCTGCGGTCGAGGGCTCGTGCAACAGCAACTTCTGGAACCAGGGCGAGATCTGCTCGGCCGGGACGCGCGTGTTCGTCGAGCGGCCGATCTACGACGACGCCTTGCAGGCGATGGTCGATCACACGATGGGGATAAAGGTCGGGGACGGGATGGACCCCGAGACGACGATGGGCCCGCTCGTCTCGATCGACCAGAAGAAGACCGTCGAGAGCTACATCGAGATCGGCAAGGGCGAGGCCAAGGTGGCGCTCGAGGGCGACCTGCCCTCCGACCGGCGTCTGGCGAACGGCTACTTCGTGGCGCCGACGATCTTCTACGACGTCGAGAACGACATGCGGATCGGCCGGGAGGAGATCTTCGGGCCGGTCATGTCGGTGATCCCGTTCGAGGACGTGGACGAGGTGATCCGGCTCGCGAACGACAACGAGTACGGTCTGGCCGCGTCGGTGTGGACTCGGGACATCAAGAAGGCACTCAACACCGCGCGCGCTCTTCGGACCGGCATCGTGTGGATCAACGACGCGCAGCCGGCACCCTCGGAGGCCCCCTGGGGTGGCTACAAGCAGTCGGGCGTGGGCCGAGAGCTGGGCGAGTGGGGCATCGAGGACTACCTCGAGGTCAAGAACATCTACGTGAACCTGGCCGAGTAGCAGCCTGCCCGCGGGGCGCTAAGAGGCCGCTCACGGCGACGCCGATCGTCATGAGGATCATGAAGCTCATCGTGGCGCGAAGGGTGAACGTGTCGCCGAGCCAGCCGAGGAGCGGCGGGGCGAACACGAAGCCCGAGTATCCGACCGTCGTGATCGCCGCGATCGCGTTCGTCGGATGCTCGTTGGCCGCCTCGACGAGCCCGAACGCGGCCGGTGCCGCCGACGCAAGCGAGAAGCCCAGCAAGAGGTACGCGGCGCTCGCGATCGGGATGCTCTCCGTTAGGACGATCACGATGCCGGCGGCCATGGAGCCGAGTCCCGAGAGCATGATCGTCTGCCGGTAGCCGAGCCGGAAGAGCACACGCGCCGCGAAGAAGCGACCGATCGCCATCGCGCCGGCGAATGCCGCGAATCCCACCCCCGCGGCGAGCGCGCTCGCGGCGAGGGTCCTGCGGAGGTAGATGCCCGACCAGCTGTCCATGGAGCCCTCGACCAGGAAAGCGAACAGCACGACGAGCGACGGCACGACCAGGACCGGGGCCCGCCGCAGGGCTGACAGCGACATCCTCGTCTCCGGCATCTCCTCGTGCTCCAAGTCCGGAGGTGGACGGAGCCGGTTCCACGCGGCGGCGAGGAGGAGCACGACGCCGGCGGCCAGGAGGATCACCCGGTACGGCACGCCGGCGGTGAGGGCGATCCCCGCGCCGAGCCCTCCGGTCACCCCGCCCACCGAGTAACCCGCGTGCACGCGTTGGAGGATCGGCCGGCGGGTCCTCGTCTCGAGGTCCTGAGCGGCAACGTTCATGAAGACGTCGAGCAGCCCGTTCCCGGCGCCCATCACGACGAAGGGCGCCCACAGCAGCTCGCTCGGGGACGCGGCGGTGAGCAGCACCCCCGTTCCCATCACGACTATCGAAGCGGGGAGCGTCGCCGCGAGCGGCCGCCGCTGGAGCCGGGGCGCGACGAGCACCATCGTCCCGATCGACACGACCGCCAGAGCCGCGTAGAGCCAACCCATGTAGCTCTGGGAGAAGCCGTGGTCGACGAGGAACTCGTGGACGACGACGACCCAGGCGCCCCAGTACTGGCCGAAGGCCCAGTACCCAGCGAACAGCGGAGTCTCCCCGCCGGTCCGCGCGGGCGTGCTCTGGGTTCCTCCCTTCGGTCGGGCGGGACCGTCGCTCATGTCGGCCTATCTTCCGGGGTGACTGAACTGCTATGCAAACATCCGCCGGGGTGATGTATGCTCCCGCAGCGATGGCGGGGGGAACCGTTCAGCTCGTAGACCTGGTCAAGCGCTTCGGCGAAGTGACCGCCGTGGACGGCGTCAACCTGCAGATGCCTGCGGGAGAGTTCTTCTCGCTCCTTGGCCCGTCGGGCTGCGGAAAGACGACGACCCTCCGGATGATCGCCGGCTTCGAGCGTCCGACCGAGGGCGCGATCATGCTGGACGGGGTGGACATGGCGCAGACTCCGCCCCACAAGCGCGACGTCAACACGGTGTTCCAGAACTACGCCCTCTTCCCTCATCTGAACGTGGCCGACAACGTGGCGTTCGGGCTGAAGTACAAGGACCTCTCGAAGGACGAGATCAAGGCAAAGGTGGGCGAAGCGCTGTCGCTGGTGCGGCTGGAGGGCTTCGAGAAACGCCGTCCGTCCCAGCTGTCCGGTGGCCAGCAGCAGCGCGTCGCTCTCGCCCGCGCTCTAGTGCTGAACCCGCGTGTGTTGCTCCTCGACGAGCCGCTCGGCGCTCTGGACGCGAAGCTGCGCAAGGCTCTGCAGATCGAGCTGAAGACCCTCCAGGAGGAGGTCGGCGTGACGTTCATATACGTGACGCACGACCAGGAGGAAGCCCTCACGATGTCCGACCGGATCGCGGTGATGTCCAACGGCCGCGTGGAGCAGATCGGGCCGCCGAGCGACGTCTACGAGTCACCGGCCACCGCCTACGTCGCCGACTTCCTCGGCGTGTCGAACCTCATGTCGGCTCAGGCCGACGGTCCCGAGGGCGGGCGCTCGAGGGTCCGCCTCGGCCAGTTCGCGGTCTTCGCCGGCCAGGGCGACGTGGACGCCCGCGGTGACGTAAAGATCTGCATCCGCCCCGAGAGGATCCTCCTGGAGGCGCAGGACAGCGCCGGCGAGAACCGCGTGCCCGCGATGATCGAGCGGGTCGTCTACGTGGGGTCGATCCTGCAGGTGATCGTGAACCTCGCGCACGGTGAGCGGATCCAGGTCTGGGTGCAGAACCAGGGTGATGCGCTCCCGTTCCAGCAGGGCCAGCCGGTCTCGGTGCACTTCCCATCCGATGCCTTGAGAGTTCTCGTGGATCTCGGCCCCGAGGTCGCGTACGCGACGGAGGAGGACACGGAGACGGCTGCGGCCGGCTGAGCCTAGATCTCCAGCCGGGCGAAGTCCTCGACCGCAGAGTGCTCGGCGGTCTCGCGCTTGCGGATGAAACGCCGCTGCACAAGCACGGCCAGCGTGATCGCGCCGAGCGACGCCACAAGCATCAGCGTGGCGAGCGCGTTCAGCGCGGGACTGGGCGCCAGGCGCGCCGTAGAGTAGATCTTGATCGGCACCGTCACGCAATCCTCGACGCACAGGAACGCGCTGATCACGAAGTCGTCGATCGTGATCGCGAAGACGATCATCGCCGCGGCGAATATCGCCGGCAGGAGCAGAGGGAAGAGGACCCGGAAGAGCGCCTGTGCTGGGGAGGCGCCGAGGTCCATCGCAGCTTCCTCGTATTCCTTCCCGATCGCGAAGAGACGCCCTCGGACGACGATCACCACATAGGAGATGGAGAAGGTGACAAGCCCGAGGGTCATTGCGGACCAGGGGAGCCAGGGCCTGCCGAAGGGCACCGCCTTGTAGAGGTTGTCGAAGACGAGGAACAGCGAGACGCCCATCACGATCTCGGGCGTCACCAGGGGGAACAGCATAAGGAAGTTGGCCGGCCCGGAGCCTCGCCCGCGCCACCGGGCGAGCCCGAGGGCGAGCGCCACGCCGATCGGGGTCGCGACGACCATGACCCATCCGGCGAGCTGGAGGCTATGGACGAGGGCCTGGAAGAGCGACTCGTCGTGGAAGACCGAGAGCTCAGGATCCTGCGTGTACCAACGGAGCCCGAAACCCTGGAACGTGCTCCGGGACCTTCCCGTGTTGAACCCGATCCGGACGGCTATCAGGACGGGAACGATGGACCAGGCCATGTAGAGCCACGTCCAGGCGACGAGCGCCCGCGGCTTGCCCCATGGGTTGCGGAGCCAGTCCCCGAAGCGCCCGGCGAGGGACGACCCCCGCGACGTGGGAGCCGGGAGCGCGGGGGCCTCGGCGCTCACTGCCGGGCCTCCCTCGCCGCCCGCGCCACGCTGAAGAGGTAGTAGAGCATCAGTACGGCGACGAACATCGAGAGCATGAGGGTGATCGAGGCTCCCGTCGGGCCGCCGGCGCGCGTGTGGATGAAGCGGTTGATCATGTTCCCGATCATGCTGGTGTTGGGGCTCCCCGAGAGCAGGTCGGGCGTGTAGTAGTCCCCGAACATAGGCAGCATGATGATCACCGTTCCGGCGAGGATCCCCTGCTTGGATAGCGGCAGCGTGACGCGCAGGAACGTCTTCGCCGGGCTCGCGCCGAGATCCCGCGACGCCTCCAGCTGGCTCTTGTCGATGCGGTCGAGCGCCGCGTACATCGGCAGGATGAAGAACGGGATGTATCCGTATGCCAGGCCGAGGACTACCGTTACGGAATCGCCGGCCAGCCAGTTCCGCGGAGCGGGGAGGATGTTGAGGAACGTGAAGAGCTTGTTCACGTACCCGTCCTCCAGGAGGAGGTTCACCCACGCCAGCATCCGCATCAGATAGCTCATCCAGAAGGGCGCGATGAGGAGGACAAGGAGGAGCACCCTACGCTTCCCGGCGTGCCGGGCGATGTAGTAGGCGACCGGGTACCCCATGACCATGCACAGGGCCGTCGCCGTGAAGACGTACTCGATCGTCCGGATGAACACCGGTTGCAGCGGCACCATGCCGGCCGCCGGGTTGCCGGTGAAGCTCTTCAGGATGTTGCCGAGCGTCTCCGGGTCCCAGGCGGTGGGCAGCCACGCGGGCTCCGGCTGTCCGAAGATCGGGTCCAGCCCGCCCATAGCCACGGCGGCGATCGCGTAGAACGGAAGCAGAAACAGCAGGACGAGCCACAGCAATCCGGGGGCGGCGAAGACGGGCCAGTACCATCGCCGCTGGCCCACGACCCCCAACTCGCCAGAAGGCATGCCACTCGCTCCTCATCGAGAGGCCCCGCCCGTGTAGGGCGGGGCCTCGTAGGCCCGTCGGTTCCCGAGCTTAGCCGCCCGCCGTCACCGTCGCGAACGCGTTCTGCCACAACAGGTCCGTCTCCGCGGGGAGGGCCAGGTGCCGCTTGCCGATGTCGAAGTCCGCTTCCGTCACGATGGTCTCCGGCATCGACTCGAGGACGTAGCCGTCTATCCACCCCTTCGAAGCGTCGAACGGGCCCTTCCAAGGCCCGAGCAGATCGTCGGGGTTCAGCTGCGTCTGCGCCGGCTGGTAGCCCACCCAGCTGAAGTTCTTCATCGCCACCTTGAAGTCGCAGTAGTAGTTCAAGAAGGCGTGCGCTAGAACCGGGTTCTGCGCGTTCTTGGGGATCGCGAGGCAGTCGTTGCCCACGGTTCCCAGGCCGAACGCGCTCCGCGCAGGCCAGAAGTACTGCAGGAAGTGCGGATCGGTGCCCGTCTTGATGTAGTAGGGCGTTGCGACCATGTCGCCGGACCACGCCTCGTGAAGGCCGAAGACGCCCTCGGGCATCTTCGCGTAGGCGCCGTCGATCGTGTACCGCACGTCGAGGGCCGTGAGCTCCTGGAGCAGCGCGCCGGCAGCCTCGATCGCCGCGCCGTCTCCCGTGTTCACGTCGTCCACGCCGTTGCGGAACAGCCCGACCGTGAGCGCCTCGCGGTAGTCGTCGTAGAGGCCGATGATGCCCGCGTTGGCCGCGTCCCAGAACGGGGCCCAGGGGTCATCCATCGCCGCGAAGTCGTCGACCGACAGGTCCACCATGTCGGTCCGCCAGCCGATCCCGGTGTGATACACGGTGTAGGGCACCGTGTACTGCGAGCGACCGTCGTAGAAGGGGTCGGCGAGCTGCGGCCACACGTTGGAGAGGTTCGGGATGTAGTCGTGGTTCAGGGGCTGGATTATCTTCTTCGCGACCAGACCCGGCACCACGTCGATCGTCGGGAAGAAGACGTCGAACTGCGCCTCTCCAGTCTCGATCTTGGAGATCGCCTCCTCCATGTTGTAGAAGGTCTCGTACTCCCACCCGACGTTGTACTCTTCGGCGAAGTCCTCGAGAACGCGCTTCCAGAAGTAGTCCTGCCAGTTGAAGATCTTGAGCGTCGCTCCCTCTCTCGCCTCGACCTCGAGGTCCGATTGGATCGGAGGGTTGTCGTCGAAGACCTGGAGCTCGACCGGACTGTCGGGCGTGCCGATCCGGAGCTCGGGTTCCTCCCCATCTCCCGTGCCCGGGCCCGCGTCCTCCTTGCACGCTGCGAGGAGCGCGGCCATCGTCGGCAGCGCGGTCGCCCCGGCCGCTGTCCGACGAAGGAAATCCCGCCGGCTCATGTGCAGACGCGACCACCGCTCGGCTGGGTGTCTCAGCATGCCCCCTCCTTCATTTGAGCGCCGATTCAAAGGGCTAGCTATCACAGGCTAGGAGCCCGTGCAAGCCCACCGTCTTTGGATACGTGTGTCGGGGCCTCCGCGGTTGGCCCTCTGAGACCGGGGGTTGCGCCCTTGAACCACGCTTTTGACCCGCGTGTATCATGCAGCGGCCGCGAGCCACCGGAGGAATCCCCTATGAGCGAGCAGGAAGGGCCCGTACTCCTGGTCGAGGACATCGGACCGGTACGCCGGCTCACGATGAATCGCCCCAAGTCCCTGAACGCCCTCAACGCCGAGCTCATGGAAGCCATGTCCCGAGCCCTGGCCGAGGCCGCCCGGGACGACTCGGTGACCGTCCTCGTCTTGCGCGGCGCCGGGCGCGCGTTCTGCGCCGGCTACGACCTCACAGAGGACGCCGGTTCGGGGGCTATGGACTCCGCCGCCTGGGAGCGCGAGCTCCGGCACTCGACCGAGGCGATGCTCGAGTTCCTCGATCATCCGAAGCCGACGATCGCGCAGGTCCACAGCTACTGTCTCGCCGGCGGCACCGACCTCATGCTCGCGTGCGACCTCGCGGTTGCGGCGGACGACTCCTACTTCGGCTACGTCGACATCCGGTTCGGCTCCGGCGTCGTCTCGATGTTCCTGCCGTGGGTGGTCGGAGTGCGCAAGGCCAAGGAGCTGCTCTTCACGGGGGAGGACCGGTTCCCGGCCGACGAGGCGCTCCGGATCGGCCTCGTGAACCGCGTCGTGGCGCGCGACGATCTCGACGCGGCGACGCTGTCCCTCGCGGAGGAGATCGCCAAGAACGAGTCGTTCGTCGTGCAGATGTCCAAGCGCGCGGCGAACCGCGTGTGGGACGTCGCAGGGTTCCGGGCTGCGATGGACGCCAACACCGAGCTCGACACGATCATCGAGACGGCGAACCTTCCGCAGCGCGACGAGTTCCGGCGGATCACCCAGGAGGAGGGGCTCAAGGCGGCGATCGCGTGGCGAGACGCGCGCTACCGCGGCGGGAGCCCATGAACCTCGAGCCGCTCCTTGCTCCTCGATCCATCGCGATCATCGGTGCTTCGGAGAAACCAGACTCCTGGGCACCGGAGATCTATCGGAGCCTCATGCACCTCGGCTACGGCGGCGAGCTCTACCCGATCAACCCGAAGTACGAGGAGGTCTGGGGCAGACCCTGCCACGCTTCGATCCTGGAGGTTCCCGCGAAGGTCGACCTCGTTGTGGTCGTCGTCCCGGCGCGCGTGGCGGTGCGGATGGTCGACGACTGCGGCAGGGCCGGCGCGCGCGGCGTCATGGTCGTGTCGAGCGGCTTCGCCGAAGCCGGCGAGGAGGGGAGGGAGCTACAGGCTGAGCTCCGGGCGACTGCGATGAGGCACCGGCTCCCGGTTCTCGGGCCCAACGTCGAGGGGTTCGTGAACTACGTGGAGCGCGTGGCGCCATACGGAACGACGCCGCCCCCCGAGCCGGTCCCGGGCGGGATCAGCGTGATCTCGCAGAGCGGCACCGTTGCCTGGACGATGAACCAGATGGCGTCGGACCGGGGCGTGGGCCTCCGGATCATCCTCGGCGTGGGCAACGAGGCCGTGGTTGGCCTCGGCGATATGTTCGAGTGGGCGGCCGCCGACCGTCACACGAAGATCGTCGCGAGCTACCTCGAGACGATGCGCGACGTCGAGGGCATGGGTCGCGGGCTGGATGCGCTCAGAAGGGCCGCCAAGCCGGTGCTGATCTGTGCTCCCGTTGGCCGGAGCGAGGCGGCGCGCCGCTCGATCGTCGCTCACACCGGCGCGCTGGCGGGGAACACCGGACTCCGCGACGCGTGGCTGCGCGGTTTGGGCGTGATCCTCGTGAACGACCCGGTGGAGATGTTCGAGGCGGCGGTGCTTCTGTCGTACCACCGCAAGCTCCGGGCCACCGGCGTCGCCGCGGCGCTGCAGTCGGGAGGCGCCTGCACGCTGTTCGCCGAGGCCGCGGGAGCGGCGGGGCTGGAGCTGCCCGAGTTCGCGACCTCGACCAAGCGCAAGCTGAGGAAGGCCCTGCCGCACTTCGCCAGCCAGAACAACCCGCTCGACGTGACCGGCCAGGCGGCCGTCGAGACCGACATGTACGTGGGTGCGCTCGAGGCTCTCGCGACCGACCCGAAGGTCGGCTTCGTCGGCTTCGATGCGTTCCCGCCGCGCCTCGAGGACGAGGGCGTTTGGGCCGAGCCGGTGCTGAAGCGTGTCCGCGAGCTCCAGAAGGAGACCGGAGTCGTCTTTGCCTCGGTTGCGATGAGCTCGCTCTCCTACACGAGGGCGGCCAAGGACTTCGTGGACGATGCCGGGTTCCCATTCATCCAGGGGCACCGCGCGTCTGCCGGCGCGATCCGAGCGCTCGTCGAGCTGCAGGGGACGAAGGCGCGGGCGACGCGGCAGGTTCCGGCGCACGCGAACCGCGGGAGGGCCATGCGTGTGCTGTCGGGGCTGTCTGGCACGCTCGACGAGGCCCAGGCGGCGAGGCTCCTCGAGCTCTACGGTGTGCCGCGGCCGGAGGAGCGGGTCGTCGATACCCCGGAGAGAGCTTCGGCCGCGGCACGCGCGATCGGCTTCCCCGTCGCGATCAAGGCGGTCGCGCCCGAGCTGCCGCACAAGGCGAAGCTCGGTGGGGTGCGGCTCGCGATCGGGTCCCCGGCCGACGCCGAGCTCGCGGCGGCCGATGTGTTTCGGATCGCGCGACACGCCGGCGCGCGGAGGCCGCAGGTGATTGTCCAGCGGATGGTCGACGGGGCCGAGATACTCCTCGGGGCGGTCGTCGACGAGCGGTTCGGGGCTTGCGTGACCATCCGGCCGGGCGGCGCGCTCGCGGAGGCCGGCGGGGCCACGTTCGTCCGCGCCCCGCTCACCGCCGCGCAGTCGCTCGCCTACGTCGACGAGCAGGGCGATCGCTGCCGGTTGGACCCGGCTCGCCACGACGTGCGGGCGGTCGCCAAGGCGGTCGAGGCGATCGCGCGGGCGGCGCACGACCTGCGCGGGCGGCTCGCATCGCTCGAGGCGAACCCGCTCATCGTGATGCACAAGGGGGCCGTTGCCGTGGACGCGTTAGCGGAAGCACGGCCGTCCGCGTGATCTACGGGCTCGCCGCGGCGCTGGGGTGGGGGTTCTCGGACTTCACCGCCGCCGTCGTCTCCCGGAGGATCGGCAGCTTCACCACGGTCGTTGTGTCGCAGGTCACCTCGGTCGTTCTGCTGCTCGGTCTGGTCGCGGTCGTCGGACCCTCGTTCGACGGGCTCGGTCCAGGGTCGCTCGGCCTGCTGGTGTTGAACGGGTTCCTGCTCGCCATCGCCTACGTGATCTTCTACCGGGCGCTTGCGATCGGACCCGTGGGCCTCGTGTCGCCGATCGTGGCTGCCTACGGGGGGGTCGCCGTGCCACTGGCGATCCTCCTGCTCGACGAGCGGCTCTCCACGCTCCGGTTGGTGGGCACCGCCGTCACCGTCTGCGGGGTCGTTCTCACCTCCACCGATGTCCGCAAGCTCTCGGGGGGGCGGCAGTGGAGCGGCACCGGGATCGCGTTCGGCCTCGGCTCGATGGTCCTGTTCGCGGTCGCGACGATCGTCATGGGCTACACCGTGCGGGAGACCGGATGGATGCAGACGGTGGTCGTCTCGAGGAGCGTCACCGCCGCGCTGCTCGTCGGCGCGGCTTACCTCCGCCGCACCGGCGTTCGGTCGGCCGGGGTGACGGGTCTTGCCGGCGCCGCGTTCATCGGACTGGCCGACATCACGGGGGTGGGGTTCTACGCGCGCGGGGCGGAGGTTGGCCTCGTCTCGATCGTCGCCGCCGTTTCGGCGACCTTCATCCTGATCCCGGTGATCGGCGGCGTAGTGCTCCTCGGCGAGCGTCCCGCCCCGAACCAGTCGCTCGGCGTCGCGATGGTCCTCGCAGGCCTCGTTCTGATCGGCCTCGGGGGCTGACTGGCCGTCTGTGCCCGGGGGTACTATCCGCGAGAGGATCGACGCCGTTCGAGCGCATCGGGAGGGAATCGTGTCCAAAGCACCCGAAACCATCGGCGAGCTCATGACTAGGGATGTGGTGGCGGTTGCTCCGGCCGACACGGTGGAACGCGCGCTCCGGGCGATGATCGAGCGGGACATCGGCTCCGTCGTCGTGGCAGAGGGCGGATCCGCGGTCGGGGTCTTCACAGAACGGGATCTCAGCCGCCGCGTGATAGACGACCCGGAGCTGCTGGGGAGACCCGTGATCGCGGCGATGTCCTCTCCAGTCGTGTCGGTGGGTCCCGACACCGAGGTTGTGGACGCCTTCGAGCTCATGAACACAAACGGGATCCGTCGGCTGCCCGTCGTGGAGGACGGCCGTCTCGTAGGGATCGTGACCGAGCGCGACCTGTTGCGCTGGGTGGGCCAGGTGGCGAAGGAGTGAGGGCGTGAGCTCGGCCTCCTTCGATTCCGCGGTCGAGACGGTCCGCGCCGCCGCGGCGCGCGACGTGCCGCTTCGGCTCCTGGGCGGACAGGCGGTCCGGCTCCTTTGTCCGAACTTCCCGCCTCGCGTGCGCGACGACCAGGACATGGACTTCGCATCGGTGTCGTCGGCGAAGGGGTCCGTGATGGAGTTCCTTTACGACCTCGGCTTCGTTGGTGACAAGCGCTTCAACACGATGCACGGGCACAAGCAGATGTACTTCACCTCCCCGGGAGGAGGCACGAGCGTGGACGTGGTCATGGATCAGCTGAACATGTGCCACGTGCTCGACTTCAGGGACAGGATCGATCGGATGCCGTACACGCTTGACGTGACCGACCTCCTCCTGTCGAAGCTCCAGGTGGTCGAGCAGAACGAGAAGGACGTCCAAGACATCGTCTACCTGCTCTGCGCCCACGAGGTGAGCGAAGGCGACGAGCCCGGCGCGGTCGGGCTCGCCCGGTTCGGGGAGGTCGTCGGTAACGACTGGGGATGGTGGCGAACCGTCACGGGCAACCTGGATCGGGTCGTCGAGCTGGCCGGCGGCGAGCTAAGCCGACTGGTGCCAGCCGGCGCCGCCCACGACCCCGTCGTGCAAGGCTCCGCCCTCCGCCGGTTCGCCTACGAGACGCCCAAGAGCCTCAGGTGGAAGATCCGTTCGAAGGTCGGGGAGCGCGTCCGCTGGTACGAGCTTCCCGAGGAGATAGCGCACTAGTAGCCCACTAGACCCCCGCCTCCCGGCTCGGCCGGTGGCGGTAGAACTCGATCTCGGCCGGCGGCGGCGGCGTCTTGCCGAGGATCAGATCCGCCGCCTTCTCCGCGACCATCATCACGGGGGCGTAGATGTTGGCGTTGGTGATCGAGGGGAATACCGAAGCGTCCACGACCCGGAGGCCCTCGAAGCCGTGAACCTTCATGTTCGCCGGGTCGACGACCGACAGCTCGTCGACCCCCATCCTGCACGTGCACGACGGGTGCAGCGCGGTCTCGCCGTCTCGAGCAACCCATCCGAGGATCTGATCGTCGGTCTCGACGCCGGGTCCGGGCGAGAGCTCACCCCCGTTGAACTCGCCGAAGGAGCGCTGGTTCAGGATGCGGCGGACGATCCGGATCGCCTCCACCCACTCGCGCCGGTCCTTGTCGGTGGAGAGGTAGTTGAAGAGGAGGGCGGGGTGCACGGCCGGATCCGCCGACCGGATCTTCACCCATCCACGCGCGTCCGAGACCATCGGGCCGATGTGAACCTGGTATCCGTGGTCGCCGGCAGGCGCAGAGCCGTCGTAGCGAACCGCGATCGGCAGGAAGTGGAACATCAGGTTCGGCTCGTCGACCTCGTCGTTGCTTCGCGCGAAGCCGCCCCCCTCGAAGTGGTTGGTCGCCCCGGGGCCCCGCCTGAAGAAGAGCCACTGGAACCCGATCCAGGGCCTGTAGCGCCACTTCAGGTAGGGCGCCACGGAGACCGGCTTCGTGCAGGAGTACTGCACGTAGACCTCCAGGTGGTCCTGCAGGTTCTCGCCGACGCCCGGGAGGTGCTGCACGACGTCGATGCCGAGCGCCCGCAGCTCGTCGGCGTTCCCGACGCCGGAGACCTGGAGGAGCTGCGGGGAGTTGATCGCCCCGCCGCAGAGGATCACCTCGCCGGCCCGGATCCGCCGGGGCCGCTCCTTCCCCCGTGAGTACTCGACCCCGACGGCCCGGTTGCCCTCGAACAGGATCCTCGTCACGAACGCGCGCGTTCGCACCTCGAGGTTCGGCCGCCGCATCACCGGATGCAGGTACGCGCGGGCGGCCGACAGCCGCCTCCCGCGGTGCACGTTCCTGTCGAAGGGAGCGAACCCCTCCTGCCGGAACCCGTTCACGTCGTCGGTGAGGGTGAAGCCCGCCAGCTGCACGGCTTCGAAGAAGGCTCGGAACAGCGGATTGGTCGCGGGGCCGCGCTCGAGCACGAGAGGTCCGTCGTGGCCACGGAAGGGGTCGTCCTCGTTGGCGGCCAGGCAGTTCTCCATCCTCCGGAAGTACGGAAGGCAGTGCGCGTAGTCCCACGTCTGCGTCCCGGGGGCGCTAGCCCACCGCTCGTAGTCCATCGGGTTCCCCCGTTGGAAGATCATCCCGTTGATGCTGCTGGAGCCCCCCAGCACCTTGCCGCGGGCGTGATAGATCCTTCTGCCGTTCATGAACGGCTCGGGCTCGGACTCGTACTTCCAGTCGTAGAAGCGGCTCCCGATCGGGAAGGTGAGGGCCGCCGGCATGTGGATGAAGACGTCCCAGCTGTAGTCGGGCCTCCCGGCCTCTAGCACTAGGACCCGGTTGGACGGGTCGGCGGAGAGCCGGTTCGCCAGGACGCTACCGGCCGAGCCGCCCCCGACGATCACGAAGTCGTAGGGGTGTGCCACGGGTTCCACGGAACGAGCATGACACCCCGTCGGTGGGTGCGCAGCCCCCGTTGCGACCTGCGCACCTCTGGCGCTCCTGGCTTGCATAGGGACCCTGCGGCGAGGGACACTCGGAGGGCCCGCAGGCGAGCAGGGGGTCGCGGGAGGGCATGCCCAAGATCTTCTACGTGACGGACATCCACGGGTCCGAGATCTGCTGGATGAAGTTCCTGAACGCGGGGCCGTTCTACGGGGCCGATGTCGTGATCGTCGGCGGCGACATCACCGGCAAGGCCATGGTCCCGATCGTTGCCCGGAACGGCCGGTGGGAGACGACGCTCCAGGACCACCACGAGATCCTCGAGAGCGAGGCAGAGGTAGCCGAGATCGAGAAGAGGATCATGAACCGCGGCTACTACCCGATCCGGGTTTCGGAGGAGGAGTACCGGGCTCTCCAGGAAGACGAGGATCTCGTCGACAAGCGCTTCAAGGAGGCGATGCTCGAGGGCACAGAGCGCTGGATCGGGATGGCGGAGGAGAAGTTCGCCGGCACGGGGATACGCCCGATCGCCTGCCCTGCCAACGACGACATGTTCGAGATCGACGATGTCCTTGCCGGCGCGGACGTGGTCGAGACCGGCGACGAGGATCACCCGATCGAGCTCGACGGCTTTACGATCATCTCGATGGGTTGGACGAACCCGACGCCCTGGCACACGTTCCGGGAGGCGGAGGAGCCCGAGCTCGCCAGGCGGATCGCTCGCGCGCTGGAGCACGCGAGCGATCCGGAGACCACGATCATGAACCTCCATGCGCCGCCGTACGGCTCGCAGCTCGACAACGCGCCGGCGCTGAAGGACGACCTCACCTACGTCTCCGGCGGACAGGCGATCCGTCCGGTCGGCTCGACGTCGGTCCGCGATGCTATCCAGGAGTTCCAGCCCTTCCTGTCGCTGCACGGGCACATCCACGAGAGCAAGGGCGCCGCGCGGATCGGCAAGACCCTCGCGCTAAACCCCGGGAGCTCCTACGAGGAGGGCGTGCTGCAATCAGCGGTGGTCGAGATCGACTCGAAGAAGCGGAAGGTGAAGAGCTATCAGCTGTTGACCGGCTAACCGGGTAGGGCGCGATCGAACGGAGGTGATGTTCGAGACATGAACGATCGGAGGGACGGAGGCGAAGGGGGCTCCCGTCCCGACTCGACGTGGTTCGGTATTCGGGAGGGGGTGCCATGGCAGCGGTAGGCGAAGCTCCTACCTTGTTCCTTCGGAAGGCGACGGGACTCGTCAAGGGCTGGTCCCGGTTCGACGCCTTCCTCTACTCATTCATGTCGATCAACCTCGTGACCCTCGGCATGTTCTTCAGCCTTGCTGTGCTCGGCTACGCTCCCGGCGGCAACGTGCTATCCGCGATCGTGATCTCAGGGATCTTCGTGACGTTCCTCGTGATCACGTACGCGGGTCTGATCTCCGTCATGCCAAGGGCCGGCGGCGACTACGTGTGGCAGAGCCGGGTGCTCGGGGGCGGGATCGCGTTCGTGCTCGCGGTCACGGGTTGGTGGTTCATCCTTTGGTACTGGGCGCCGATCTACGGGGCCATCCTGAACGTCCAGGTTCTCCAGCCGATCGCCGCGCTGTTCAAGTTCGACGGGCTGCTCGAGTTCCTGGGGAAGGACAACGGCATATTCGCCGTCTGCATCTTGACCGTGGCGCTTGCCGGGTACCTGGTGTCCCTCGGCATGGAGGGCTACGCGAGGGTCCAGAAGTTCTGCTTCTACCTCGCGATGGCGGGTCTGGCCGTGATGCTCCTCGTCATGCTGTTCGGATCGCGGGAGGGCTTCCAGAGCGCCTTCAACCAGGAATCGGCGAACCTCTTCGGCACCAGCGGGGACACCTACGGGGCAACCGTCGATCTGGCCGGAGGCAGCGCCGCACTTCCGCCGGATCTGGGGTTCTCGCCGCTCTTCGGCGACAGCCTGCTCCTCATCCCCTTCCTCGCGTTCTGGATCCTGTGGCCGAACTGGGGCGCGACCCTCTACGGAGAGGTCAGGGGAGCCGGAGACTTCAAGCGCGTGACCAGCGGAATGATGTGGGGGCTCTGGGTCACCATCGTCCTCGCGGTCGTCTTCCTGGCGCTGGCCTCGAAGTTCTTCGGCTGGGACTTCTTCAACGCCGGCAACGTGAACTTCATCAACTACTACTACGGGTTCACGACCGACGTGACGATTCCCGTGTGGACGTACCCGCCGCTCCTTGTCGGGATGTTCTTCCACAACTCGTTCCTCGCGGCGATCCTCGTCCTGGTCTTCGGCGCGTGGTTCGTCGGCTGGGCGGGGACGCTGTTCCTGTCGTCCACGCGGGTGATCTTTGCGGCCGCGTTCGACCGTATCCTGCCGGAGCGTGTTGCTGACGTGTCCGAGAAGCGACACGTTCCCGTGTGGGCGTTGGTGTTGATGCTCGTGCCCGCAGTGGCGGTCAGCGCCCTGTACGCCTACTTCCACACGTTCAGGACGTGGGTGCTAGACGCGACCCTCGTGATCGCGGTGACCTTCTTCGGCACGGCCATCGCCGCCACGATCCTGCCCTGGCGCAAGAAGGCGCTCTACGAGAGCTCGCCGATCGCGAGGTACAAGGTGGCGGGGATCCCTCTCATCACGATCTCCGGAGCGATCACGGCCCTGTTCCTGGGGTGGAACCTGTACAAGTGGATGTGGCCGCCCGCTTCGGAGGGCAACCTGTACGGGATCAACAACCTCGACTCCTTGAAGTTCATGGGGGCGATGTACCTCCTCGCGGTCGTCGTCTACGTGGTCGCGAAGGTGTATCGGAAGAGCCAGGGGATCGACCTGGGAGCGATCCACAAGGAGATCCCGGTCGAGTAGCCGGGATCGAGTTCGTTCGGGGGGCGGCGAGCGCCGCCCCCCATCGTCCGTGAGGTGTTCGCATGGCAGACGAGTACCGGATGTTCATAGGCGGCGAGTGGGTCGGCTCGGAGAGCGGGGCCGTCTTCGAGGCGACCAGTCCGTCCTCAGGCGAGGTGATCGGCACGGTGCCGGAGGGCACCCGCGCCGACGCGCAGCGAGCGATCGCGGCGGCCGGCGAGGCGTGGCAGGGGTGGGGCGCGCTGTCGGCGTTCGATCGCGCGGCCAAGCTACGGCGGATGGCCGAGATCGCCGCCGAGCGCCGAGAGGACCTCGCCCACACGCTAGCGCTCGACCAGGGCAAGCCGCTACGGGCGGAGGCTCACGACGAGGTTGAGGAGCTGATCTCCTACTTCGAGATGGCCGCCGAGGACGCGACGCGGCTGGACGGCGTGATCCCGCCGTCGGTGGACCGGAGCAAGCGGGTGCTCCTCCAGCGGGTGCCGCGAGGGGTCGTCGCGGCGATCAGCCCTTGGAACTGGCCGTACACGATGCCGGCGGAAATCGTGGCGCCGGCGCTCGCCTACGGCAACGCCGTTGTGTGGGTGCCCGCGCCGACGACCTCGGTGTGCGCCGTGAAGCTCGCGGAGGTGGTCGCCGAGGCCGATGTGCCACCCGGGGTCTTCAACATGGTGACCGGTCCCGGGCCGGTCGTCGGCGACGAGATCGCGGCCCACCCCGAGACGCATGCGGTCGGGTTCATCGGCTCCATCGCGACCGGACGGTCGGTGGCGCAGCGTGCCGCGGGCAAGGAGCTGCTGCTCGAGATGGGTGGCAATGGGCCGCTCGTGATCATGGAGGACGCCGACCTCGACGCGGCCGTTCGCGGGACGCTTTCCGCGTGCTTCCTCAACGCGGGTCAGAGCTGCACCGCCGGGGAGCGGATCCTCGTGCACGAGGACGTGCACGACGACTACCTCGAGCGTCTCGCGGACGCGGTCGGTCGGGGGATCAGGCTCGGCGACCCCTTCGACGACCGGACCACGATGGGCCCGCTCAACAACCCCGGTGTCGCCGACAAGACCGAGCGGCATGTGGGCGAGGCCTCGGAGCGCGGCGCAAGGGTGCAGCTCGGCGGGCGTCGCTCGCCCGAGCTCGGCTCGGACCTGTTCTTCGAGGCGACGATCGTCGACGAGGTGACCGACGAGATGGAGATCGCCCGCGAGGAGACGTTCGGACCGGTCGCGCCGGTCTCCAGGATCCGGAGCGAGGACGAGGCGATCCGCCTGGTGAACTCGTCGCCCTACGGGCTCCTCTCCGCGATCTTCACCCGTGATCTCCGGCGGGGTCTGCGCTACGCCGAGGCCGTGCGAGCCGGATGGGTGAACGTGAACGAGGGCACGAACTACTGGGAGTCGCATCTTCCCTTCGGCGGCCGGGCGGGCTCGATGAGCGGCGTCGGTCGCGTCGGCGGCCGGTACTCGATGGAGCGTCTGACGGAGCTCAAGACCGTCGTCGTCGACGTGTCTTGAGGCAAGGAAGGTCGCGTGCGACGAGCGCGTGACGGTCGCACAACGCGGCTCTTCTACGCCGCGGACCTCCACGGCTCGGAGCCCACCTTCCGGAAGCTCGTGAACGCCGCGGCCTTCTACGACGCCGATGCCCTCGTGTTCGGGGGCGACCTCATGGGTAAGGTGCTCGTGCCGATCGTCCGCTGGGGAGGGACCTTCCGGGCTCGTTTCCTCGGGGCGGATCACGAGCTCGACGCGGACGGGCTCGCCCCATTCGTCGGGAGCCTGGAGACGACGGGCTTCTACTGGAAGGTGATGAACCCCGACGAATACGAGGAGGTCAAGTCCGATCCGCTCGCGCAGCGGACGCTCTTCTGCGAGCTGGCCGGCGAGCGCCTGGCGTCCTGGCTCTCGCTGGCGGAGGACCGGCTCGCGGGTACCGGCGTGCGGCTGTACCTCACCGGCGGCAACGACGACGAGCCTGCGGTCCTCGAGGTGCTCGAGCGCCACGATGGCCGGGTCGCGATCGCGTCCGAGGGGCGAGTGGTGCAGGTCGACGGGGACCACACGATGATCACCGTCGGGTTGTCGACACCCACGCCGTGGGACACCCCGAGGGAGGCAGGCGAGGACGTGATCGCCGAGGCGATCGAATCTGCGGGCGCCCGGGTGCCGGACCCCGGGCGCTGCGTCTTCAACCTGCACTGCCCGCCGAAGGACACGCCGCTCGACACCTGCCTTGAGCTGGAGCGCTCACCGGGCGAGCTGCCACGTCCGGTCCGTCGGGGCGGACGGTTCGTCACGACCGGCGGCGGCAGCGCCGCCGTGCGAAGAGCGATCGAGTCCTACCAGCCGCTGGTGGGTCTCCACGGCCACGTCCACGAGTCGCCCGGGCGCTTCCGGATCGGCCGAACCCAGTGCTTCAACCCCGGTAGCGAGTACGCCCAGGGCATCCTGCAGGGCGTGCTCGTCTCGCTTCGGTCCGGTGCCGTCACCGGATACCAGCACACCTCGGGGTAGGCGAGCGTTGACGCCCGGCGCGGCGCGGGAGTAGGGTCGCCGTTGCGACATGGCCATTAGCGTTGCGTGATGCGAAACGTAGAGCGAAGCGGCGTCCAGTCGGTCGCCCGCGCGCTGGCGATCCTTGAGGAGCTCGCGGGCGGCGAGCTGGGCGTCACCGAGCTGGGGCGCCGACTGGGTGTCCACAAGGCAACCGCCTCGCGGCTGGTCGCGACCCTGGCGGATCGAGGGCTCGTGGAACGCGATCCCTCGACCGACAAGTTCCGCTTGGGGTTCGGCCTGATCCACCTCGCCGGCGCCGCGATGGCGGGACTCGATCTCGTTCACGAGGCGCACCCCGTGCTGGAGGACCTCGCCGAGCGAACGCGGGAGACCGTGAACCTCGCAGTGCGCGACGGCGACAGCGTGATGCACGTCGACCAGATCGCCGGAACGCGCTCGGTCGTGTCGGTGTCCTGGGTCGGCCGTCGCACGCCCTACCACTGCACCTCGAACGGCAAGGTGCTGCTCGCGTTCCTCGGTGACGCCGAGCGCGCCCGGCTGCTCGCCGCGCCGCTCGAGCGCAGGACGGCGAACACGATCGTGGACCCCGACGCGCTCCGGGCTCAGCTCGCGGAGGTCGCCACCCGCGGGTACGCGTTCACCGTCGAGGAGCTCGAGGAAGGCCTGAATGCCGTCGCGGCGCCAATCCGGGGCGCCGCTGGCGAGGTGGTGGCGGCCGTCAGCGTGTCGGGGCCCGCGTTCCGGTTCCTGCGGTCGGACATCGAGCGGGTCGGGCGGATCGTCATGGACGCGGCGGGCGCGATCTCACGCCGGATGGGGTACGTGGAGAGGAGGCAGTCCGTTGGAGGTTGAGGAGAACCCCGGGATCCTGCTGTACACGAGGATCCGCAAGTCGCCGTACTTCTACGCCTCGCGCAAGCACGGCGTGAAGCGCTACAGCGTCTACAACCACACCTATCACCCCCGGCACTACGGCGACCCGGTCGAGGAGTACTGGAAGCTCGTGAACGGCGTCACGCTGTGGGACGTCGGCGTCGAGAAGCAGATCCAGATCAAGGGGCCCGATGCCTTCGACCTGGCGAACACGATCGTGCCCCGCGACCTGCACAAGTGCGCGGTCGACCAGTGCAAGTACGTGTTCATCACGGCTCCCGACGGCGGGATCCTGAACGACCCGGTGCTGCTGCGCGTGGCCGAGGACGAGTTCTGGCTCTCGCTCGCTGACAGCGACGTCAACCTGTACGCGCTCGGCATCGGAGCCGCCCTGGGGATGAACGTCACGGTCGGCGAGATCGACGTCGCGCCGGTCCAGGTCCAAGGGCCGAACGCGAAGAAGGTGCTGGTCGAGCTGGTCGGCGACTCGATCCTCGAGGTGCCCTACTACGGCCTCATGAAGGCCGAGATCGACGGGATCCGCGTCGTGATCTCGCGCACCGGCTACACCGGCGAGGTCGGGTACGAGATCTACTGCCACAACGCGAGCGTCCACGGTGCGCGGCTCTGGGACCTAGTGCTGGAGGCCGGCCAGCCCCACGGTCTGGATGTGATCGGGCCGTGCCATATCCGCCGCATCGAGGGCGGCATCCTGGCCTTCGGAGCGGACATGTGGTACGAGAACAACCCCTTCGAGGTCGGCTATCACTACACATGGATGGTCGACCTCGACCAGGAAGCCGACTTCATGGGGAAGGAAGCTCTGAGGCGCATCAAGGAAGAGGGCGTGAACCAGAAGCTCGTCGGCGTGGACATGGGGGGCGACCCCCTCGGGACCTACATCGACAACGAGATGATCGACTTCTTCCCCGTTCACGCGGGCGGTCGCGAAGTCGGGCGGGTGACCTCGGCTTGCTTCTCGCCCCGCCTGGAGAAGAACATCGGGTTCGCGATGCTTCCGATCGAGCACGCCGAGCTCGGGAACGCGCTCGAGGTGGACGTTCCCTCAGGAAGGGTGGCTGCGACGGTCGTCCAGATGCCGCACTGGGATCCGACCAAGGAGATCCCCAAGCAGTAGTCCTCGAGGAGCGCTCCGAAGGAGGCGGGGATGAGCGATTTGCCGGAGCGGGCGAGCATCGTCGTGGTCGGCGCGGGGATCGTGGGAAACAGCATGGCCTACCACCTTGCGCTCCTCGGGTGGCGGGACATCGTGCTGGTGGACAAGGGCCCCCTGCCCAACCCGGGCGGGTCCACCGGTCACGCCTCGAACTTCATATACCTCGTGGACCACTCCAAGGAGATGACGAGGTTCACCCTCGACAGCCTGGAGCAGTACCAGAAGCTCGGAGTCGCCACGATCTCGGGGGGGATCGAGGTGGCGCGCACGCCCGAGCGCATGGAGGAGCTCAAGCGACGCATCGCGTCGGCCAAGTCCTGGGGCATCGAGCCGGTGGAGCTGGTCACACCCTCCGAGGTCCGCGAGCTGGTTCCGTTCGTGGACGACAAGGTGATCCTCGGCGGCTTCTACACGCCGGGCGTCGCCGTCGTGGACTCTCTGCGCGCCGGAACCCTGATGCGCGAGCGAGCGCAGGAGATGGGCGCGCTCACGGTCTCGGCCTCGACTGAGGTCACCGGGATCGACGTCGCCGACGGGCGGATCGGTCGCGTCCGGACCGACAGGGGCGACGTCCAGACGGAGACGATCGTCGTCTGCTGCGGCATCTGGAGCCCGCGTATCGCCCGGATGGCCGGCGCCTCGATCCCGCTCACGCCGGCGGTGCACCAGATGATCGACGTCGGACCGGTGCCGCTCTTCGAGGGAACCGTCGGCGAGATCGAGTACCCGATCGTCCGCGACGTCGATACGAACATGTACGAGCGCCAGCACGGCAGCGAGCTCGAGATCGGCTCCTACGCGCACCGGCCGATCCTCTGGGAGCCCGACGACATCCCATCGATCGAGCAGTCCGCGCTTTCCCCGACCGAGCAGCCGTTCACGAAGGGCGACTTCGATCCGCAGCTCGAGGACGCGCTCGAGCTGATGCCGGAGATCCTGGGCGACGAGCGGGTCGGCGTGAAGTACGCGATCAATGGGCTCCTCTCGCTCACCCCGGACGGGATGCCGTGCCTGGGTGAGACGCCGGAGGTTCAGGGTCTGTGGTCGGCCGCGGCGATCTGGATCAAGGAGGCGCCCGGGATAGCCAAGTGCATCGGGCAGTGGATGACCGACGGGACCCCCGAGATCGACCCGCACGCGTCGGACGTCGCGCGCTTCTACCCGCACCACCGGACCAGGAAGCACGTCAAGGAGCGCTGCGCCGAGGGCTACAACAAGACCTACGGCATCGTGCACCCGATGGAGCAGTGGAGCTCGAACCGCAACGTCCGGCTCACGCCTTTCAACGAGCGGGAGCGAGCGCTCGACGCGGTGTTCTATGAGGCGGCCGGCTGGGAGCGCCCACACTGGTACGGGTCAAACGCGGCTCTGCTCGAGGAGTACGGCGACCGCGTGATGCCCCGGGAGGCCGAGTGGGAGTCTCGGTGGTGGTCGCCGATCGTGAACGCGGAGCACCTCGCGATGCGCGAGCGTGTGGGGCTCGTCGACCTCTCGGCGTTCGCGATCTTCGACGTGACCGGTCCCGGGGCGCTCGGGTACCTCCAGGGGTTGGTCGTCAAGCAGATCGGCGTGCCAGTGGGGCGCGTCGTCTACACGCCCTTGCTCAACGCGGCCGGCGGCGTGAAGGCCGACCTCACGATCATGCGCCTTTCATCGAACGAGTTCCGCGTGGTGACCGGCGCATGATCGTGGATGTTCGACAAGAAGTGGTTCGTCGACCATCTCCCGGACGATGGCTCGGCGCAGCTGTTCGACGCGACCTCCGCGTGGTGCACGGCCGGTGTCTGGGGGCCGAGCGCGCGCGACCTGGTCGCCTCGGTGACCGAGGACGACGTCTCCGGCAAGGGGTTCCCGTTCGCGACCTGCCGCCGCATCACGATCGACACGCTCGGGGTGCTCGCCTCCCGGATCTCGTACGTGGGCGAGCTTGGATGGGAGCTCCACGTGCCGATGGAGCAGGGCGCCAGCCTCTGGGACGTGCTCTGGGAGGCCGGGCGGCCGCTCGGAGTCGTGCCGGTCGGGATCGGCGTGTACGCGATGACCGCCCGCCTCGAGAAGAGCTACCGCGCGCACGGCAACGAGCTGGAGCTCGAGTACGACCTGGTCGAGGCGGGCATGGCGGGTCCGTCGCTCAAGGACGAGGACTTCGTCGGGCGCGAGGCGTACCTGAAGCAACGGGCCGGCGATCCGGCCGCGCTTCTCTGCACGCTCACGGTCGACGACCACACGTCCTCTTCCGGCGTGAAGCGATACATGATGGGCCGCGAGCCGATTCTCTTGCCCGACGGCGACCCGATCGTGGACGCGAAGGGCAGGCGGTCATACGTCACGAGCGCCGGCTCTGGGCCGTCGCTCGGCAAGCATCTGCTGATGGCCTACCTGCCTCCGGAGCGCGCGAAGGAAGGCGAGCGCCTCGCCGTCGAGTACTTCGGCGAGCGGTACCCGGTGACCGTGGCCGTGGTCGGCGCACGGCCGCTGTTCGACCCCGAGAACGAGCGGATGAAGCGCTGACGTGAACGTCCTGGTCTGCGTGAAGCGAGTCCCCGTCACCGGCGGACGTATCACCCTCACTCCCGACGAACGAGAGATCGACACCAAGTTCCTCGGCTTCACCGTCAGCCCGCACGAGGAGTGCGCCGTCGAGGAGGCGGTCCGGATCGTCGAGGCAGGGGGCGGTAGCTCGACCGTGCTGACCCTCGGCACTCCTGAGTCGGAGGAGCAGCTGCGGGACGCGCTGGCGATCGGGATCGCCGAGGCGATCCTGCTCGAGACCGGCGGAGCCGAGTGGGATCCGGGGGCGACCGCCGCCGCGATAGCCGAGACCGTCCGCGATCGCGGGTTCGACCTGCTCCTGTTCGGCAACGAGGCAGCCGACACCGGCGACTACCAGGTCGCTGTGCGTGTGGCGCACTTGCTTGGAGTGCCTTGCGTGACCGGGGTGAAGCGCCTCGAGGTGCGGGATGGGGCGGCGCTCGCACTCCGCGAGGCCGCAGGCGGTTGGGAGGTCTTCGAGCTGCCGCTCCCCGCGGTGGTCTCCGTCAAGGAGGGCATCAACCTGCCCAGGTACCCGTCGATGCCCGGCAGACTCCGTGCCAAGAAGAAGGACATCGAACGTCTCGCGCCCGAGCCTCCCGCGGCGGAGCTCGAGATGGTCCGCCTCCGGCTCCCCGAGGCGGCCGACAAGCAGGTCGAGGTCATCGGCGAGGGGCCGGACGCGGCCCCAAGGGTGGTCGAGATGCTCCGGGAGATCGGGGTCGTCTCGTGATCCTCTGCATGGTCGAGCACGACCGCGGTGAGCTGAACGAGATCTCACTCCAGGCACTTACGTTCGGTCGCGGGCTCGCGGAGCGACTCGACGTGCCCCTCGACGCCGTCGTCGTGGGCGAGGCCGGTCGAGTTCTCGTTGGGTCGCTTGGTCCGTTCGGTGTCTCCACCGTGCACCTCGCCGCCCACGAGCGGCTCGACGACTACGCGCCGATCGCCTGGGGGCGGAGCGTGGCGGAGCTGGTCTCGTCGCTCGGGCCGGAGGCGGTTCTGGCCGCTGGGACCGATCGAGGGAACGAGGTCATGGCCCACGCTGCCGCGATGTCATCTCTCCCGATGGCGGCGAACGTCGTCGCGGCGGAGCCCGGCGACCCTTGGCTCGTCACGCGGGTCAGGTGGGGCGGGAGCCTCCTCGAGGAGGCCCGCGTGCACGGTGCTGCGAAGCTGCTGACGGTTGCCCCCCATGTCGTGCGGGCGGATGAGACGACGCCCTCGCAACCCGAGGTGGTCGAGTTCGCGCCGGCGCTGACCGATGGGGATCTGCTCGTTCGCGTCGTCGATCGCGTCGCGGCCGAGACGGGGAAGGTCGCGCTCCCGACGGCCCGCGTGGTCGTCGGCGGCGGCCGAGGCGTCGGCAGCGCCGAGGGGTTCGTAGTCCTGGAGGAGCTGGCGGAGCTGCTCGGGGCAGCGGTGGGGTGCTCACGCGTAGTCACGAGCCTCGGCTGGCGCCCGCACACCGACCAGGTCGGCCAGACCGGAACCCGGATCGCTCCCGACCTATACATCGCGTGCGGCATCAGCGGAGCCATCCAGCACATGGTCGGGGCCAAGGCCGCGAAGAAGATCCTCGCGATCAACATGGATCGAGACGCGCCGATCATGGTGCAGGCCGACTACGCGGTGATCGGCGACCTCCACGCGGTGCTTCCCGCCGTCGTGCAGGAGCTCCGCAAGGCCGGCGGCGCCTGACGTCGGCGCTGCGGTAGGGTCCCGACGTGAACGAGCTCTCCTCCGTGGCCGCCGTGGACGCGCTCCGGGCGTTCCGGGAGCGATCGCTCTCGCCCGTCGAGCTCCTCGAGGCGGTGATCGCCCGCGCGGAGGCCGTCGAGCCGACCCTGAACGCCTTCTCCGAGACCCGCTTCGACGAGGCGCTGGTGCAGGCGAAGGAGGCGGAAGCGCGGTATCAGAAGGGCGGGCGCGTGCGTCCGCTCGAGGGCTTGCCGGTTGCCCTGAAGGACGAGGCCGAGGTGAAGGGATGGAAGGCGACCTTCGGCTCGCTCGCCTTCCGCGACCAGATCGCCGACCACACCGCGCCGGTCGCATGGCGGATCCTGCGGAGCGGGGCGATCGTGCACGCGCGGACGACGACCCCGGAGTTCTCCTGCGCGCCCTACACGCACTCCCGACTCTGGGGCGTCACCCGGAACCCCTGGAATCCGGAGTTCGCCGTCGGGGGCTCTTCGGGCGGCTCGGGCGCCGCGCTCGCCGCGGGGACGGCCGCGCTCGCGAGCGGCTCGGACATCGGCGGTTCGATTCGGATCCCCGCGTCGTTCAACGGCGTCGTCGGGTTCAAGCCGCCGCACGGGCGCGTCCCGGTGGAACCACCGTTCAACCTCGATCAGTACTGCCACGAGGGGCCGCTCGCGCGCACGGTCGCCGACTGCGCGCTGCTGGAGAACGTGATGGCCGGGCCGCACCCGCGCGACGTCACGTCCCTCCGTCCGAAGATCCGGATCCCGCCTGAGCTGAAGGGGATCGAGGGGTGGCGGATCGGGCTGTCGCTCGACCTGGGCGGCTACCGGGTCGACGACGAGGTCGCGAAGCGGACGCTCGAGGCCGCGGACGCGCTCCGGGAGGCCGGCGCGATCGTCGAGGAGGTCGCGATCGGGTGGGACCTCGAGGCGATCGTGCGGTCGGCCCGGATCCACTTCGGGGCGATCTTCGGCGCGGAGATTGGCGAGGTCGCCGCCGAGCACCGCGAGCTCCTCACCGAGTACGCCCTCGCGTTCGCCGAGGAGGCCGCGGCCGTGCCGCCGGGAGCGTTCCTCGAGGGGCTCCGGCTGGAGGCCGAGATCTACGCGCACCTCGGGCGATCGCTGCAGCGCTACCGGGCGCTCGTCTGCCCGACGATGGCCGTGACAGGGTTCGCCGCAGGCGACGATTACCTGGGGCGAACGAGAGAGGACGGCGGGCCGCTCGACCGGCAGTTCGACGCGTGCATGACGGTGCCGTTCAACGTTTGCAGCCGGTGCCCGGTTCTCGCGGTCCCGTCGGGGTTCGCGTCCAACGGTGTGCCTACCGGCATCCAGGTCGTCGGCCGGACCTTCGACGATGTGGGGGTCTTCCGGATCGGCGCCGCTCTGGAACGTGTCCGCCCCTGGCTCGACGCGCCCGAGCGCCGCCCGCGGATCTGACCTGCGTGTCGGTGCCTCGTGCGAGGCTCTGCTCCGGCCCAGTTTGACTTAGCTAAAGGAGTTAGTCCACAATGACCGTCGTGGACCAGGTGAACGTGCATGACGCGAAGACGCACCTCTCCAAGCTGCTGGCCCGCGTGGAGAGGGGGGAGGAGATCGTGCTGGCGCGCGCCGGTAAGCCTGTGGCCAAGCTCGTCCCTATCGCGCGTCTCGAGCGCCGTCCATCGGGTTTCGCGAAGGGAACCATCTGGATCTCCGACGACTTCGACGATCCTCTCCCCCCAGAGTTCTGGTTCGGAAGCGATTGAGGCTGCTCCTCGACACGCACGTCTTTCTCTGGTGGATCGGTGAGGACGACCAGCTGCCGCGCCCCATCTGGGAGGCGATCGGCGACCCTAACAACCAAGCGCTCCTCAGCGCGGCGGCCGCCTGGGAGATCGTCGTCAAGGCCGGCGGCGGCCGCCTCCGCCTGATGGAGCCGCCAGAGGAGCTCCTGCCTCGAGGGATCGACCGGGCGCGTCTGATCATGCTGCCTGTCGAGCTCCGTCACGTGCTGCGACTCGCGTCGCTGCCCCCGATCCACGCGGACCCTTTCGATCGGATGCTCGTTGCGCAGGCGCTCGAGGACGGCCTCACGCTCGTCACCGGCGATCCCGTCGTGCAGTCCTACGGCGTTGACTTCATCTGGTAGCTCCGCCTCGTTCTGAACAGTCGTTCAGTCCGAGGATATGCTGCGCGCACGGAGGTGGTCGCCCATGTTCCCCATGACCGACGAGGACCGCGAGATCCAGGCCAGGACCCGCCGATTCGTGGACGAGGAGCTGATCCCACACGAGGTCGAGGCCGAGATGAACGACGGCGAGCTTCCTGTGGAGGTGGTCGAGGCCCAGAAGCGAAAGCTCCACGCCCTGGGTCTGCACGCGGTCAACATGCCGCGCGACCTCGGCGGCGCCGGGCTAACGACGTTCCAGCAGGTCCTGGTCTCCGAGCAGATCGGAAGGGTGACCAACGGCCTCGGTTGGGTGCTGCACACGGGTCCCGAGTGGGCGATCGAGGCCCTGAACGAGGACCAGATCGAGCGGTTTCTGAAGCCGATAGTCTCCGGCGAGCGAAGCGAGTGCTACGCGATCACCGAGGCCGGTGCCGGCTCCGACGTCGATGCGATCGAGGCGACGGCTCGCCGCGACGGCGACGAGTACGTGCTGAACGGCACGAAGTGGCACGTGACCTCGTACAACAGGGCCAATACCGTCTTCTTCCAGGCCAAGCTCGTCGGTGGCGAGCACGAGGGCTCGCACAGCCTGTTCGTGCTCGACACCCCCTGGGAGGGGGTATCCGTGGTCCGCGTGCCCGCCTACTCCCACACTTACTCGCACCACCATCCGATCGTCGAGTTCAAGGACGTGCGCGTCCCCGTCGCCAACCGGATCGGGGAGGAGGGCGACGGCATGCAGTTCACGCAGGCCTGGTTCCGCTACGAGCGGCTGATGATCGCGGCGCGCTCGTGCGGCGCCGCCGAGCGGCTGATCGAGGAGGCCACAGCCTTCGCGAGGCGCCGGGTGCAGTTCGAGCGGCCGATCATCGAGTTCCAGGCGATCGCCCACATGCTCGCTGATTCGCTGACCGAGCTTTGGGCCGCACGGCTCATGACCTACCGCACCGCGGAGGGGATCGACGAGGGACTCGACGTCAAGATCCAGCACGCGCACTCCTCCATGGCCAAGGTGTATGCGAGCGAGATGGCCAATCGCGTCGCCGATCGCGCCGTGCAGATCTTCGGCGGCCGCGGATACATGCGCGAGAACGTCGCGGAGCGGTTCTACCGCGAGGTGCGGGTCGACCGGATCTGGGAAGGAACGTCGGAGATCCAGCGGAACATCATCGCCGCGCAGCTGCAGAAGCGCGGCGTTCGAACGCTGGTCGGGTGAGGCGGGAGCCGATCAGCTCTTCGCGCCGGCGCCGAGCTCCTGGCGCGAGACCTCGAAGCCGATCTCCTTGGCGGCCATCTCCAGCACCGTCTGGCGCATGCGGTGCGGGGTGACCTCGCTGTCGTTCATCACGACCTGGATCGCCAGCCCGTCGATCAGCGCGCCGATGCGGAGCGCCAGCTCGTCGGCGTCGCCTTCGGGGAACTCTCCGTTCTTCTGGCCGGTTCGGATGATGTCGGCGATCGAGTCCCGCCAGCGCTTGTCGAGCGTCTCGCGGTCGCGGGCCATCTTCTCGTTGTGCAGGGCTCGGGTCCAGACCTCGATCCAAAGCGCCCACTCGTCGAGGCGTCCATACTCGGGCAGTAGGCCGGGCACCGACAGGTCGATCAGGCGCATCAGCTGTTCCTTGGCGCTCGGGATCCGCCGCACCTCGCGCGAGAGCCTCAGGTAGAACTGGTCGTTCGCGAACGACAGCGCCTCAGAGAGCAACCGATCCTTGGACTCGAAGTAGTAGAGGATCAGCCCCGGCGAGACACCGGCCCGCTCGGCGATATCGGAGATGCGGGTCTCGGCCAGCCCCCGGTCCGTTATGACCTGGGCGGCGGCATCGAGTATCTCCTGATGCCGATCCGGTTTCTGCCGTTGCGCGCCCATCCCTCTCCCGTCGACCTTGAATCTCATACAGGCCGGACCCCCGGTCCGGCCCCTCGGCGATCCACCGCCGGAGTCACTTTACGCCGTCTACCTGCGGTGTCAAACGTCCGGCCCCCGGTCACCGACTTGACTGGCTGTTCAGGAACAGAGATGATTTTCTCTCGGGCCCACCGGTCGGGGGTCACCAGGAGAAGGGGCCAGGAGGAAGGTCATGGCGAACATCTACGACGCGATCGTGATCGGCGGCGGACACAACGGGCTCATCGCGTCCGCGTACCTCGCGCGTACCGGGCAACGCACGGTGGTGCTCGAGGCGCGGAACAAGACGGGCGGCGCGGCGGACACCAGCGCTCCGTGGCCCGAGCACCCCGACTTCAACGTCACGACGTACTCCTACGTCATGAGCTTGATGCCGCCGACGATCATCCGGGACCTGAACCTCGAGCGGCATGGTTACGACGTCGTTCCGTTCGGCCCCTACTATCAGGCGTACCCTGACGGGTCGTCGGTGAAGGTCTACGCCGACGACGCGGCCAAGAACCGCGAGTCGATCTCGAAGTTCTCCAAGAAGGATGCGGACGCGATCGGCGAGTGGGACGAGTGGCTCGCCGGCGTCGCCAAGATCATCGGACCACTTCTGATGAGCGTGCCGCCAAAGCTCGGCTCGATGGCCTTCGGCGATCTGCTCGACTCCGTGAAGGCGGCATGGAGGGTGCGCAGGCTCGGTGTACGGGGCGTCGGCGACGTGACTCGCCTGTTCACGATGAGCGTCGAGGAGCTCCTCGACCAGTGGTTCGAGTCGGATCAGGTGAAGGGAATGCTGACGGTGAACGGCGTGATCGGCACCTGGGCCGGTCCGGCGGAGCCCGGCACGGCCTACGTCATGCTCCACCACTCGATCGGCGACGTGGGCGACGGTCACCTCGGGAGCTGGGGATTCCAGCGGGGCGGGATGGGCGCCGTCTCCGACGCCTGTCGCGGCGCCGCCGAGGAGCTCGGCGCCGAAATCCGGACGAACGCGCGCGTGACCAAGATCCTCATCCGCAACGGCCGCGCGGTGGGCGTCGCCCTCGAGACCGGTGAGGAGATCCGCGCGCCGATCGTCGTCACGTGCACGCACCCCAAGATCGCGTTCCTCGACCAGATCGACCGCCACGAGCTCCCGGAGGACTTCGTCCGCGACATCGAGAACTGGAAGACGCGCTCGGGCGTCGTGAAGGTGAACTGCGCGATCTCCAAGCTGCCGAGCTTCAAGGCGGACCCCGGTTCCGGGCTCCAGGACCACCACACTGGATCGGTGGAGCTCTGCTACTCGCCGGAGTACGCCGAGCGCGCTTTCCAGGACGCGCGCGAGGGCCGCGGGGCCGAGCACCCGTTTTCGGACGGCGTCATACCCACAACGATGGATCCCTCGCTGATGCCCGAGGGCATCCACCAGTTCTCCATGTACACGCAGTGGGGGCCGCTGTCGTGGGCGGAGGAGCGTCACGACGAGGAGCTCGAGGCCTACGCGGACCGTGTGATCGACGAGTACGACGGCATCGCGCCGGGCTTCAAGGAGTCGATCATCGCCCGGCAGGTGCTCGGACCGTGGGACATGCAGGAGGAGCTCGGGCTGATCGGAGGCAACATCTTCCACGGGGAGCTCACGCCTGACCAGCTCTTCCACATGCGCCCGTCGCCCGGGTACGCCGACTACCGCACGCCGATCCGCGGCCTCTACCAGGCGAGCTCGGCAACACACGCGGGCGGCGGGGTGACCGGCATCCCGGCGCTCAACTGCTTCCGGCAGATCCAGAGGGATCAGAGGCGCGGGAAGCTGGGGTTGAAGAAGTAACCTGAGCCGGTTGCGGACGGGGGAGCGAGCCTCGGGGGAGAAAGCGGCGCTCGAGCGCATGCTCGAGGCGCGATCGGTCGCGGTGATCGGCGCCAGCGCCCGTGAGGGCTCGGTCGGGCATCAGACGATGGTCGAGCTGCTCGAGGGAGGGTTCGACGGCGCCGTCTACCCGGTGAACCCCAAGTACGACGAGCTGTTCGGGCACCGATGTTACGCCTCGATCGCGGACGTCCCCGAGCCGGCCGATCTGGCCGTCGTCTCGCTCGCGAACTCGTTGCTCGAGGACACGCTGAGGACATGCGTGGACGCGGACGTCGGCTCGGCGGTGATCTACGCGAGCGGGTACGAGGAGCCGAGCGATGGCGTTCCACCGCTCACGGAGCGGCTCGCCGAGATCGCACGCGACGCCGGCATGGCGGTGTGCGGCGGCAACTGCATGGGCTTCGTGAACGTCGAGCGGAGCCTACGAGCGACCGGCTGGTACGAGCCCAAGCCCCTCGAGCCGGGTGGGATCACGTTCATCTCGCATTCCGGCTCGGCCTTCGTGGCGCTGCTGCACAACGACCGACATCTCCGGCTCAACCTGGCGATCTCCTCGGGGCAGGAGTTCGTGACGACAACGTCGGACTACATACGCTACGCGCTCGAGCGGGAGAGCACGAAGGCGATAGCGCTCTTCATCGAGGCCGTTCGCGACGTGGCCGGGTTCCGTGAGGCGTGCCGGACGGCTGCGGCCCGGGACGTCCCAGTGATCGCGCTCAAGGTCGGGCGCGAGGAGCTCACGCGCGAGATGGTGTCCGCGCACTCGGGCGCCCTGGCCGGTGAGGACGGCGCGTACGAGGCGCTGTTCGAGGCCGACGGGATCCTCCGCGTGGAGTCGCTCGACGAGATGGGTGACGTCCTCGCGCTCTTCGTCGCCGGTCGCCGCGCCGGCCCGGGGGCCCTGGCGTCGATCCACGACTCCGGCGGCGAGCGGGCCATGATCGTCGACGCCGCCGCGGCGACCGGCGTGCCATTGGCGCGGGTCTCGAAGCCGACCTCCGATCGGATGGGCGAGCTCCTAGAGGAGGGGCTGCTCCCGGTGAACCCGCTTGACTTCTGGGGGACCGGCCGCGACGCGTTCGGCGTCATCACCGGGTGCGCGCGGGCCCTCGTCGAAGACCCGGACGTGGCCGCCTTCGTGTTCACGGCCGACCTCACTCACGAGGACGATCCCATGCAGAGCTACGTCGGGATGTTCCTCGACGTCTGGCCCCAGACTGAGAAGCCGATGGCGATGCTGTCCAACTTCGCTAGCGGCATCGACCCGGAGAACCGGCGGGTGCTCGATGCGGCCGGCGCGCCTCTCCTCGAGGGCACCCTCACGGGCCTGGCCGCGTTCCGGCACCTGTTCGCGTACAGGGACCACCGCGCCCAGCCGCCGATCCAGGCGTCGCCGGGGGTACCGGGCCACGTCCGCGACCGGTGGCGCGGGCGCCTGGAGTTGGGCTTGCCCCTCGACGAGCAAGAGGGGTTGCAGCTGCTGGCCGACTACGGGATCCGGACCGTGGAGGCCCGGGTCGTAAAGGGCTTCAGGGACGCGCTCGACGCGGCGATGGAGCTCGGTTGGCCGGTGGCGCTGAAGACCGCCGAGCGCGAGATCCAGCACAAGTCCGAGGTCGGCGGGGTGAAGCTTCACATCGGTGGGGCTCCGGCGCTGAAGGCCGCGTATGAGGAGATGGCCTCGCGGTTGGGCCCGCGGGTCACCGTTGCGAAGATGGCGCCGAAGGGCGTGGAACTGGCGTTCGGGATCGTCTGGGACCCGCAGCTCGGGCCGCTCGTCCTGGTGGCGGCGGGCGGCGTGCTTGTCGAGATCCTGCACGACCGCCGCCTGGCGCTTCCCCCCCTGGACGAGTCGCGCGCGAGACGCATGGTGGACCGCCTGAAGGTCAGGCGTCTGCTCGACGGTGTGCGCGGCCAGCCGCCGGCCCACGTAGGGGCGGTGGTAGGCGCGCTGGTCTCGCTCTCGCGTCTCGCTGTCGATCTCGGAGAGCACATCGGGGCGCTGGACGCGAACCCGGTTATCGCCACCCCGGAGGAGTGCCTCGCCGTCGACGCACTCGTGATCCCGCGCGGGTAGATCCGGGAGCTACGCGGCCACCGTCAGGTGGCGGCGGCCTGCCAGGAACGCCAGACCGTAGACTACGGCGACCACGATCAGAAGCGCGCGGTAGCCGGTCACGACCGCCGCATACTCGAGCGTGCCACCCACCATAGCGCCGAGAAGATTCGCGCCGAAAGCGGCCGCCGACGAGGCGGTGTTCTTGAATCTCTGCGCGAACACGAGGTTCGCGAGGAAGATGGGAGCGAACGCGAGCGCGGTCGCGGCGGCGAAGCGCGGAGCGAGGTCCAGCGCGAGCAACGTGCGCGAGGGCACCACGTAGGCGATCGCGACGGCCACGAGCAGCATCGCGTAGAGGACGGGCGGGCGGGGGAGGCGCACGCGGCGAGCAACCTCGATGGCACCGAGAACGGCCAGCAGGATGCCGGCGAACACGAGCGCGTTCACCACCCACGTGGTCCCGAACAGGAGCGCGAAGCCGACGACGTTCTTCGTCTCCAGGAGCAGGAAGGCCACGCCCATGAAGAACAGGTCGAGGTATCCGCGCAGATCGCGCAGGCGCCCGGCCTCCCGGCGCACGAGCACGACGGCCGCCGCGAGCATCAGGGCGAGCGAGACGAAGTAGAACGCCGGCAGCGACTTGCCCCGCAGGTACGGGAACGGGTGGTCGTCGGTTGCCGGTTCGGGGATCGGCATCTCCGATGGCGTCCACGCGGTAGCGCAGTGGACGTTGCCCTCGCGCACGCCGGCCGTGATGACCGCCTGCGTCCGCGGCTCCAGCGTCTCGCCGAGATCGAAGCAGGGCGCCGTCCCGAACACCTCTTCGACCGTTCCGGCGAAGCGATCGAGGACGTCGGGACGGTAGTAGTTGTACATGGAGAAGACGCCGTCGCCCGAGAGGTGCTCCCGGACGGCCTCGATCGCTTCGCGTGTGAACAGGTAGCTCTCCAGGCGCAGCGACCCCTGCCCCGATACGAGCGTGAGCGAGTCCGGGAGCGCGAACAGCACGAGGTCGAACCTCCGGTCGTCTCGCTCGAGGAACGCGCGCCCGTCGGTGACGTGCACCTCCACACGCGGGTCGCCGTACGGATCGTCGGGGTGGCGCTCGGAGCCGATCTCCTGCAACAGGGGATCGATCTCGACGGCGACCACGTGGTCGGCACCGCGCGACAGGGCGACGGCGACGTCGTTCCCGGTCCCCGCGCCTACGATCAGGACGTCGCCGGGGTCTTCGCGGGTCAGCATCTCGTAGGGGAACAGGTAGAAGGGTTGCAGTGCAGGCAGTTCCGAGAGCGGAAGCATCGTCTGGTGCGGCCTTCCGTTCACTCGCACGGCGATGCTGCCAACATCTGAGGGGTCGCGGACCGTGACGCGGTAGTAGGGGGACCAGAGGTCCGAGGGAACCACAGACCCGATCGATAGCAGTGCGACGAGCGCGCCGGCGGCGAGCCTCTCGCGCCGGTCGCGGGCGAACAGCGCCAGGAACCCCAGGGCCATCGCTATCCCGAGAACCACCGGTCGAACGCCGAGAGCCGAGAGCGCCGTGAACGCGACCACACCCAGGATGCTCCCGAGGATGTCAGCCCGGTATGCCTCGAGCGGCGGAAGCAGGACGAACGTCCTCGCCACGCCCTCGGCGAGCAGAGCCATGACGAGCACCACACCGAGGAACAGGACCGGCATCTCGATCCACCCGGGGAGCGCCGGGGCGCCGAACAGCCCTCCGAGCGCCTTCCCCGAGGAGGGATGCGCGATCGACACGGGGAAGACGACGACGAACGCGACGAGGGCAGCCAACGCTACCGGAGTGCTCGAGGACCGGTCCCGCTCACGGCCGGCCCGCAGGAACCCGAGGCCGATCCCGAGGAACGACGCGAGCAGCACGAAGTTGGTGAAGTAGGAGAGATAGACGACGTAGGCCTGCGTCCAGCGGATCAGGAAGAGCTCGACGAACAGCATCAGGAACGACAGGCCGGCGAGCCGCAGCCGGACCTCGCGTGGGGTCGCGTCGGCGCCGGAGAATCGATCGGCGAGTCGCATGGTCGCCGGAGTTTATCGGGGTGGGCGCGGTGCGACGAAACCTGTGGACTACGTGGCCGGCTCGTCGGCCGGTTCGATGGACTCCGGCCACTCATCGAACTCGCCGATCCAGCGAAGAGCCTCGCCGTCACAGTCCTTCGACCTGGGCCGGGGGTCGGGCGGCCGCGGCCTGGCGTCGAAGTCGAAAACGTGCTCGAAGTTGTGCGTGTTCGCGATCCGCGGAGTGAGGTAGTCGAGACCCCAGTTGTCCGAGACGAACCGAAGGGGCGAGGTGAACTCGCCCTGCGCGTCGTCGACGTACCCCCGCTTCGCGTAGGGGGAGATCACGAGCATCGGCACCCGGAACCCGAGCCCGAAGCTGTCGATCATCGGCGGCTCGACGTGATCGTAGAAGCCTCCCCACTCATCCCACGTGATGAAGATCGCCGTCTCTTTCCACATGTCGGAGCGCATGATCCCGTTCACGACATCGGTGATCCAGTTGTGCGCGTGGCACGTGCTCCAGGGTGGGTGGTCGGAGAGCTGGAACAGCGGTGTGATCCACGTGACCGGCGGAAGCGCGTTCGCGGCGATGTCCGTGACGAGGTCGTCCACAGGCCGGATGTGTTCGTCGAACGCGTCGGTGTGGAACACGTTCCCGACCGCCGTGTAGGCGTTCCAGATGTAGCCGACCTGGTAGGGCTGGGCCGCGTAGTAGGCCCAGTCGATCGTCGCCGCCGTGAGCTGCTCGCCGACGGTGGGGAGCTCGAAGCAGGTCGAGTGCTTGGCGAGGTTGCCGCTCGGATCCATCGCGAGGACGAAGACGTCCTCGCCGTACGCGTCGCACCCCCAGCTCTTGATCCGCAGGTCGCCGTCGAACTTCACCTCGATGTTCTCGGGGTTGTCGATCGTGCCACCCGACGTGCCGGCGATGAAGAAGAGGTGGTTCGGGTACGAGGGCCCCATCGCCGAGGCGAAGAAGTTGTCGCAGAGCACGTAGTTCTCCGCCCAGTGCCAGTAGTTCGGGACGTCCATCCGGTCGTACTGCGAGTACCCGTAGTACGGGCCGTAGATCCCCTGCGCGAAGCCGTCGAGCTCGCCGCCGTTGTGGTTCTTGAGCGCGGCTGCGAGGTCGTGCGGGAGGTCACCGGGCAGCCACTCGGGGCATCGGATCAGCGGGCGCTCCTTGCCTAGGTCGAGGCCTACCGTTGTCCCGTTCGCGCCGGGGAAGCGGCCGAAGACGCAGTCGAAGCTCCTGTTCTCGAGCATCAGGTACACGACCCGCTTGATCGGCCAGCGGGTGTCGCTCGTGCGCGCGTCCGGTCCGCTCCCGGAACGCTCGATCCCCTTCGTCGTGTCCTTGGTGCAGGAAGCGAGCATGACGGCGCCGGCGGCCATCGCCGATCGCGCTAGGAAGTCACGCCGCGAAGTCCGCCTCGTTGGTCCGGCCGCCGTGAACTCCTTGGCGCGGCCCGGATCGATGCTCGGAAGGATCGCGGCGAGCATCGGATCTGCTGCGAGGCGGGCATTGGCGGGCAGCCGTGTAGACGGTTCGTGGATCACGGTCCGCACACCCTACCAAGCCGGTGTGCGGATGCGCGGGAGGTATGCTTCGCTCGGTCGCCGTACCGCAACGCACATGCTCCGACGCCTGATATCGCTCGCGCTCGTGCTCCCGGTGCTGCTCGCCTCCTGCGATCGGGCGGGCGAGGTACCGACGCCGACGCGGTCTTCGACCCCGCCGCCCTCGTCGCGAACCGCCTCGCCGACGCCCGAGCCGGTCGAGCCGCCTGGGCCGCCGAAGGACCCCTACGCGCAGTCGGGCCCAGCGACCGGCGAATGCATAAACGGATGGCGCTCGCCGGCGAAGGGAAGCGCGCTGCACGACCGGCCGCTCGAGGTGATACGACTTGCGACCGGCGTGGAGGGCCCGCTCGTCGTCATGCATCTCCGCTACTTCGAGGGACCCGAGTCGCCTCCCTCGGACAAGGGCTACCTGGCGCTTGTCCAGCGCTGGTACGTCCGCGCATACGCGAAGGACGATCCTGCCTTCCAGGCACGGTTCCTGGTCGAAGGGCGCGAGTTCGGCGACGGGTTGGTGGCCGTGGCCCCCTACGACACGACCGGTTTCCGCTCGCCGGACTGGCGGGCGTTCCAGTACGACGAGTCGAACCCCGATCCGCGGCCGGTCCGTGGGTTGCCCGGCGAGTGGGCCGGCGGCGCCTACGACTTCGTGGAAGGAGGCGCCGGGCTCACGATACCCGGGCTCCCCGAGGTGCTCGTCGGATGCCTCGACGGGAGCTAGGTGAAGTGTTTGCTGGTTCGAGGGCCGGAACAGTACAGTCCGGGCGGATCGGCCAGGAGGTGTTCCTATGAGCACGCTCGAGCGGGACGTCGTCGTCGTCGGCGGGGGCCACAACGGCCTTGCATGTGCCGCCTACCTCGCAAGGAGCGGACTGGACGTCCTGGTGCTGGAGCGACGCGACGTCCTTGGCGGCGCGGCGGCTACCGAGGAGGTATGGCCGGGCTACGAGGTCTCCACCGCCTCGTACGTCGTGAGTCTCATGCCTCCGGAGATCGTGAACGAGCTTCAGCTCAAGCGGTTCGGTTACCGGGTCTCTCTCATCGCCCCCGACTACTTTGCGCCGTTCCCCGACGGCACCTCCTTGACCCTTTGGGGAGACCTCGAGAGGGACGCCGCAAACATCGCCAGGCTATCCAAGAAGGACGCCGACGCGCTCCGCGACTTCGACGAGTACTTCGAGCGCATCGCCCCAATCCTCAAGGACATGCTCTTCTTGATCCCACCCAACCTCGGCTTCCGCGAGATCCCGAACTGGCTTCGGCTGGCGTGGAAGCTCAGGGGTTGGCGCAGGCAAGATCTCGAGGAGCTGGTGCGGCTGTTCACGATCAGCGCTGCCGATCTCCTGGACGAGTTCTTCGAGGACGAGCGGGTCAAGGGCGCCTTCGCGACGCAGTCGGTGATCGGCGCGTGGCACGGGCCGATGAGTCCTGGGTCGGCCTACGTGCTGGTCCACCACTGGGTCGGCGAGATCGACGGCCAGACGGGGGCCTGGGGCTGGGTCCGCGGCGGCATGGGCGGGCTAAGCGCGGCGATGGCCGAGTCCGCGCAGGCCGCCGGCGCCGAGATCCGAAGCGGAAGCCACGTGCGAAGGGTCGTCGTGAGCAACGGGCGCGCCATCGGCGTGGAGCTGGAGGACGGGTCCGTGATCCGGTCGAAGCGGGTCGTGTCCAACGCGCATCCGGTGACGACCTACCTGGACCTGGTCGGCGAGGCGCACCTGCCAGAGGAGGCGGTTCGCCGCATCAAGCTGTACCGCACGCGCTCCGGATCGGTGAAGGTGAACGTCGCGCTCGGCGAGCTGCCGGAGTTTCCCTCGTGGGACCAGGAGGGGAACCTCTACAAGGGCCTCGTGGCGATCTCGCCCTCGATCGACTACCTCGAGAGGGCGTGGGACGACGCCAAGCACGGCAGGCCGGCCGAGCATCCCTACGCCGAGGCCGTCTTCCCGACCGCCCACGAGCCCGGTCTGGCCCCGGAGGGAAAGCACATCATGCTGGCCTTCACCCAGTACGCGCCCTACGAGCCCAAGGACGGGCCGTGGGACGACGCCAAGCGGGATGCTTACGGGAAGACCGTCGTTCGCACCCTCGGCGAGTTCGCTCCCAACCTGGAGGGCGCGGTCGAGCAGATGCAGGTTCTCACCCCGCGTGACATCGAGGAGCGCTTCGGCCTGGTCGGCGGCAACATCTTCCAGGGTGAGATGGCCATCGACCAGATGTTCCCTTTCAGGCCGATCCCGCATTGGGGCGACTACAGCTCACCGGTACGCGGTCTCTACCTCTGCGGAGGCGGCACGCACCCCGGGGGCGGGGTCATGGGTGTGTCCGGCCGGAACGCGGCGACGGTCGTTATCAAGGACCTGAAACGCGCGGCGCTGCTGGGCAGGGCAAAGGGCGGCCGGCGCTAGGGCTCGGGGCGCCTCCTCGCCCGAGTTCCCGCGGCCGAGCTATCTGCGCGGGTTCTTCTTCTCCGGGTCGTAGATCGAGTTGTGCGTGACCCGGGCCGGGACCGTGCCCTCGCCCACAGCCACGTCGACAGTATTTCCCTCATCGGCTACTTCGGTCCGCAGGGTCGCGATCCCGATGACGCCGTAGCGGGGGCTCTTGGTCGGGCTGGTCAGGGTGCCGACCAGCTCGCCGTTCTTGGTGACGGCGGCGCCGTACTCGGGAACCTCGCCGCCCTCGAGCACCAGCGTCCTGAATCGGTTGGGTGGGTTCTTGGCGGCCTCGCGGAGCTTCTCTTTGCCCAGGAAGTCCCCGGGCCCCTCGAGCTTGACGACGCGGTCCAGGCCGATGTCGAAGGGCGTGGCGGCGTGGGGCTCGTAGTCGTACTCGGTCACCACCATGCCCGACTCGATGCGGGCGATCTCGATCGCGGCGTTGGCGAACGGGGTCGCGCCGGCGCCGTGGAGCACCTTCCAGAGGACCTCGGCGTTCTCCGGGGACACGAACAGCTCGTAGCCGAGCTCGCCCGAAAAGCCGGTCCGGGAGAACCAGACGGGCACCCCACCGACCTCGATCTGGTCGGGGAAGAACCGGTAGTACTTCAGGCTCGAGATGTCGGCGGACGTGATCGGGGCAAGGACGTCGCGCGACTTCGGCCCCTGCACCGCCAGGTGCGGCATCTGGAATGCGACGTACTCGAACTCGACGTCCATCCCCTTGGTCGCATCGGCGAAGTAGTCCTTCAGCTCCATGCCGTTGGTCATGACCCAGACCCGGTCCTCGGCTCGCTTGTAGACGGTACCGTCGTCGACCACCAGCCCGTCCTCATCGAGGAACGGGCCGTAGCGCACCTGGCCGATGAGCATGCCCAGGATGTCGTTGGAGTTGATCCGCTGGGCGGCCTTGAGGGCGTCGGGCCCGCGGAAGTCCCACTTGTTGAGGGGTGACACGTCCCACATGCCGACCCCCTCGCGGACGGCCCGGTACTCGGCCTCGACGTCGCCGAAGCTGTCCGTCCACAGCCACCCGCCGTCGGGCGCGAAGGTCGCCCCCATGGCGGCCTGGATGTCGTAGAACGCGGTCTTGATCGCTTCCTCTTCCTCGCCCATGACGCTCCTCCTATTCCCGGCCCTTCGAGGTCCCTTATATACGGAGTCTGTACGACCGTTCAACTCGGGCACCGGCACCGGGCTACGCGGGCCAGTCGGTGTAAACCTCGTGGCCTCGCTTCCGGAGCTCGTTGCCTATCACCACCCGCTGGATCTCGGAGGTCCCCTCCCAGATCCGGTCGACCCGGAGCTCCCTGAACAACCGCTCCACCGGTTGCTCTCGCATGTACCCGCGGCCTCCGTAGACCTGCACGGCTCGGTCGACCACCCGCCCGGCGGTCTCGGAGCACACGAGCTTCACGGCCGAGGCCCTCGCGTGGAGCTCCTTGCCGTCGACCCCGCCTCGGGCCGCCTCCCACCCGACCCTGTAGAGCATCGCCTTCGCGGCCATGATCTCGGCGGCCATGTCCGCGAGCATGAACTCGATCGCCTGGAAGTCGACGATAGGCCTACCGAACTGCGTCCGTCGCTTGGCGAAGTCGAGCGAGAGGTCGAGGGCGCGGGTCGCCGCGCCGATCGTCCGGGCGCCGATCATGATGCGTTCCTCGACGAACCATTCCTTCGTGAGCTCGTATCCCTTCCCCACTTCGCCGAGGATCCTGTCGTCGCCGACCATCACGTTCCGGAACGCGAAGATCGGGTGCTCGAACACGAACGTGTGCGTGTACTTGGGGGTCCGAACGAGCTCGACGCCGGGGAGCGCCTTGTCGACCAGGAACACGGTGGGCTTTGTCCGGTCGCCGTCGACGTGCACGTGCACGAGGAGGAAGTCGGCGACGTCGCCGGAGGTGACGTGCCACTTCTCACCGTTGATCGCCCAGCCGTCGCCGTCGCGAAAGGCGGTGGCCTGCACCTCCCCGGGGTCGGAGCCCGCCCCGGCTTCGGTGATCGCGTAGGCGTCCCGCCTCTCGCCTCGGCAGGCGGGGCGTAGATAGGTCTCCCTCTGCTCCTCGGTTCCCTCACGTAGCGGTATCGACGGCCGCCAGGGCACGTCCCAGAGCGCGCCGGTGGCCTTGCCCCACTGCTCCTCGACCAGGATCTGCTGGAAGGTGTCGTGCCCCTGGCCGCCGTCGGCCTCGGAGTGGTTTATCGCGTTGAAGCCCCAGGCGACGACCTGGTCCTTGATCTTCTTCCAGCTCTCGGGCGTCAGGCCGTCGTTCTCCTCGCACTCGAGCTCGTAGGGGATGAGGTGCTGCTCGGTGAACTCCCGTGCGCGCTGCTGGAGCTCCCGGTCCTCGGGGGTTAGTCGCAGGTCCATGTCGTCTCCCTGTTCGTCGCGGCGGCCGGAAGTCTAGGCTGTTCCCGCAATGGCTAAGGGAGGTAAGGGATGCGGACGGTCTTCGCGGGTGGTCGGATCTTCGACGGCACGGGGGTTTCCCCGGCCGAGGGCGATCTCCTCGTGGAGGACGGACGGATAGTCGAGGTCGGTGCCGGCCTCGACGGCGACGAGGTTGTGGACGCGAGCGGCAGGACGCTGCTGCCCGGGCTGTTCGACGTGCACGTCCATCTTGCCTCCGTGTACGAGGACATCGACGAGGCGCGGACGATGCACCTGCCGTTCTCTTACGGCTTCTTCAGGATCCCCGAGAACCTGAGGCTGACGCTCGCTCTGGGGATCACCACCGTGAGGGATGCCGCAGGCGCCGACCTCGGGCTGAAGCGGGCGGTCGAGGACGGGGTCCTTCGGGGTCCGCGGGTGCAGATCTCGGTGACGATGATCTCGATGACGGGGGGCCACAACGACCCCTGGCTCCCGAGCGGCGCCGTCTCCGCCTGGGGGGTGACGTATCCGGGCATGCCCGACGGCGTGTGCGACGGCATCGACGGCGTGACGGCCAAGGTACGCGAGGTGATCCGCGCGGGCGCCGACGTGATCAAGATCGCTTCCAGCGGTGGATTCCTCTCACCTCTGGACGATCCGTCCCTGCCCCACTTCAGCCAGGAGGAGCTGGACGCGATCGTGGCGACGGCCGCCGATCACGGCCGGTGGGTCATGTGCCACGCGCACGGAGCTGAGGGGGTCAAGCGGGCGGTCCGGGCGGGTGTTCGCTCGATCGACCACGGCACCTACCTCGACGAGGAGGGCGTCGGGATGATGCTCGAGCGGGGGACGTGGCTCGTGCCGACGCTGACCGCCGGCGACACGACGGAGCAGATGGCGAACGATCCCAAGGTGCCCGAGCCCGTTCGCGAGAAGCTGCGGAACCTGGGCCGGCCGGAGATCGACGCGTTCCGCACGGCGGCCGAGGCTGGCGTCAAGGTGGCAATGGGAACCGACTGCCCCGTCGCGCCCCACGGAACGAACCTCCGCGAGCTGGAGCTCATGGCCGAGAACGGCCTGTCCCCCGAGCGGGCGCTCGTGGCTGCGACCTCAAGCGCCGCCGAGCTCATGGGGCTGGAGGAAGAGCTCGGCACGCTCGAGCCGGGCAAGCGCGCCGACGTGGTCGTCGTCGAGGGCGATCCGTTCGAGTTCAAGACCCTCGCCCAGAGGATCGAGGCGGTCTACAAGGACGGGCAGCGGGTGGTGGGGTGATGTGGCCCGAGCGCAAGCGGTTCGCCGTTGCGTTCTCCTTCGATTTCGACGCCGAGGAGGTGTGGATCGGGGAGAACCCCGACAACGCCCGGCGGCCCGGGGTGCTCTCGCAGGGGAGGTACGGCGCAAAGGTGGGGGTGCCTAGGATCCTCGACGTGCTTGCCCGCCACCGTGTTCGAGCGACGTTCTTCGTGCCGGGTCGGGTCGCCGAGCGTCACTCGGAGCGCGTGAAGGAGATCGTCGGTGCCGGTCACGAGCTCGCCCACCACGGCTACCGGCACGTCTCCCCGGCGGAGCTCGACTACCCCGACGAGGAGGCCGAACTCGTGCGGGGGAAGGAGGCTCTCGCGCCCTTCGGCGCCGAGGTCGTCGGCTACCGCTCGCCGTCTTGGGACCTCTCGCCGCACACGCTCGAGCTCCTCGAGCTTCACGGTTTCCTCTACTCCTCGAACCTGATGGACGACGTGCGGCCGTATCGACACGACGGTTGCTCGGTCGTGGAGCTTCCGATCCAGTGGGTCCTGGACGACGCCGCCCACTTCTGGTTCGGGCCCGCCGAGTGGACGAAGAAGATCTCGACGACCTCTGAGGTGCGCCAGATCTGGGAGGAGGAGCTCCTGGGAATCCGGGAGATGGGCGGCTGCTTCGTTCTGACGATGCACCCGCAGATCATCGGGAGGCCTTCGCGCGTGGCTTTCCTGGACCGGTTCGTCGGGTTCGTGAAGAGTCTGAACGACGGGTGGATCGCCACCTGCGCCGAGGTCGCCCGTCGGGTGCGCTGAACCGCTTCAGCGCATGGCGAGGTCACGGCCCTCGAAGCCCACGACGGCTGCAGCGAGCAGCACGAGCGACGCCGAAACCAGCACGACCGCGTCGGCGACGTCGAAGCCGCGGGCGAGCGGCAGCCCGTAGTAGTTGAACGGCGACACGACCTTCAGGTCGTCGAAGAGGTCGACGACCGGTGCGAGCGAGTTCACGAGGTACGCGGCGATGCCGACGGCGGCAGCGACGCCGATCGCGCTGCCGCGGCTCCCGGTGGCGGAGCCGATCGCGAGAGCGAGGGAGCCGAACACGAGGCCGAGCAGGACCACCGTTCCGACCGCCGCCGCGGTTCGCGAGGCCGGCACTCCCACATCCCAGATCGCTCCTGAGACCGCCAGCGACCCCCACAGCACCAGGCCGACGACGAAGACCGCCACGACCATCGCGGCGAACGTGTGGACGACGACCCTCCGGCGCGGCACTGGCGTCGACAGCAGGAGGTCGAGCGTTCCGGCCCGCTCCTCTCCGGCGATGGCGCGCGCCCCCGCTCCGACCGCGAGGATCGAGAACAGCAGCGGCGCCATGAAGACGAAGATCTGACTGTTCAGGAACCCCTCCGGTGAGGTGATGTCCTCGACCTGCCCGATGAATATCGCTCTGAGCGCCTCGGGCATCTCCTCCATGTACTTGTTGAGGGACTCGGCCTGGTCGCGGAGGCTCGGGTAGAAGGGAACGGTGAAGAGCACCATCGCGGCTATCCCGATCGACCACCACATGAGGGCCCGTCTCTGATCGCGCAACGTCTTGAGCAGGACGTTCCTGAGCATCAGGATCCGTCTCCCTCGGAGGGGCTCGTATCGGCCGGCTCCTCGCCGTAGTAGGAAAGGAAGATGTCCTCGAGGCTCGGCTCCTCCGCGACCAGCCTCTCCACGTGGAACCTCGCGGCCGCCTTCACGAGCGCGTCCATCTCCCCCGTCACCGAGCAGCGGACGACGGAGTCGTGCACCCGCACGTCGGAGAGGCCGGCGACGTCGGCGAACGCGCTCGCAGGCACCGGCTCGGCGAACCGGATCTCGATCTTCCGCACGGCCTTGGCCTTCAGATCTGCGACGTGCTCGACGGCGACGAGCCGTCCCTCGCGGATGATCCCGACCCTGTCGCAGACCCGCTCGACCTCGGGCAGCACGTGCGAGGACAGGAACACCGTTTTCCCCTCCTCGCGGATCTCCTCGACCAGCCTGTAGAACTCCTGCTGCACCAGCGGATCGAGCCCCTGTGTCGGTTCGTCGAGGACGGCGAGCTCCGGACGGTGCATCAGCGCCTGCACGAGACCAAGCTTCTGGCGGTTCCCGTGGGACAGCGCGCCGATCTTCCTGGAGAGGTCGAGGTCGAGGCGCTCGGCGAGATCTGCGATGGCGCGCCGGTCGACTCCCCCACGCAGCTCTGCCAGGTATGAGAGGTGATCCTCTGCCGTCATCCGCTCGTAGAGGCGAAGCTCGCCGGGGAGGTATCCGGTGCGCCGATGTATCTCCACGCTCGCCTTGCGGGAGTCGAGGCCGAAGACGCTCGCTCGACCCCTGGTAGGACGGATGAAGTCGAGCGCCGTCCTTATAGTCGTGGTCTTTCCCGCGCCGTTTGGGCCGAGGTAGCCGAACACCTCTCCAGGGGCGACGTGAAACGTCAGGTCCTCGACCCCCCGGGCCAGGCCGTACCGCTTCGTCAGGTTCTCGACCGCGATCACCGCTCGGCTCACGGACCTACTCTACGAACAGTGTGGCCTCCGAGGGCCCGCCGGGGACCCGCATCGTGCGGGCCTAGGGGCCAAGTTCGTAGCCCAGCCTGCGGGGCAGGCGGGCGACGAGGTCGACGACCGGGTTGGGCCGGCGGCCGCGGTCCTGTGCCTCGTCCCGGCGGACGATCGCCTCCTGCACGATCGCGGCGCCTATCGCGAGGAGCGGCTCCGGGGGGAACCTCTTCGGCTCGAGGGAGACGAGCGGCAGGCGCGCGTACCCGTCCTCGATCCCGAGGACCATGCCGGAGAGGATCCGCCCGGCCATGTGACAGGGACCCACCCCGCCGCCGGTGTAGCCCATGCCGTAGTGGACGTTGCCCGACGGGAGGGTTCCGAAGAAGGGGAGGTGCAGGCCCGTTATGTCCATAGGCCCGCCCCAGGCGGCCGCGAGCGGCACCTCGCGGAAGCTCGGGAACATCCGGCGGAAGCTCCGCACAAGACGCTCTATCGAGAGCCGGTCGTAGTCCATTCGTGGACCGAGGCCGCCGCCGACACCGGTCGTGGAGCCGGCGGCGCCGAACGCGATCCGCCCGTCGGGGGTGGTCCGCAGGTAGTGCAGCGCGCTCCGATGATCGTAGATGCCCTCGCCGCCGGTCCAGCCGATCTCCTGGAGGCGCTCGGGTGCGGGCTCGGTAACGAGGATGTAGCTGCCGCGCGGCACGATCGCGCGGTGGAACCGTCGCATCCGCGAGCTCCACGCGCCCGTCGCGAGGACGCCGTACGCCGCACGCACGCGCCCGCGCTCGGTGGCGGCCTCCGCCGGAGGGCCCTGCCGGAACCGGCGGACCGCGGTGCGCTCGTAGATCCGCACGCCCTGCTCGGCGATCACCCGGCGAAGCCCGCGCGCCAGGCGGGCGGGCTGGAGGGTCGCCGCTCGCGGGGCGAAGACGCCTGCGCGGAAGACCGGTGAGTCGCAGCGCGCACGCACCTCCTCGGTCGAGAGCTCCTCCAACCACTCAACGCGGAGGCGTGTCGCCTCCTCGACGAGCGCATGCCAGACCCCATCCTGAGCCGGCGAGGTCGCCACCCCCATGTGACCGTTCCGCGAGTACCACGCGTCGACCCCGTGGCGCTCGCACCATCGGCCGATCTCGCCGATGCTCCGCTCCGCGACGCGGCATGTCTCCAAGGCTCCCCCGGGCCCCAGCGCGTGGACGAGGACGTCGAGCTCCTCCCAGAACCCGTTGCAGAACCCGCCGTTCCGCCCGCTCGGGCCGCCCCCGCAGATGTCCCGCTCGAGGAGGACGACGTCGGTGCCCGGGTGGCGCTCCTTCAGGAAGTGAGCCGTCCACATGCCCGTGTAGCCGCCGCCGAGGATCACGACGTCGGTCTCGGTGTCGCGGTCGAGCGGGGGGCAGGGCGGTCCGGGCTCGGCCGCGAGCGCTTCCTCCAGCCACCAGCTCCGTCGCGCCGGGCGGGGCAGGTTCACGGCCCCAGGTTGTAACCCAGGCGGCGGGGAAGCTTCGCGACCGCCTCCACGAGCGCGTTCGGCTTCAGGTCGGCGTCCTCCGCGGCGTCCTTGCGGAGGATCGCCTCGTTCGCGACGTACGAGCCGATCGACTTGAGCGGCTCCGGCGGGAACCTCCGCGGGCGGTGGCCGACGAGCGGAAGGCGCGTGAACTCGTCGTCGATCCCCAGCGCGAGCCCGGAGAGGATCCGGCCGCCGAGGAGGCACGGCCCCACGCCGTTGCCGGTGTAGCCGTGCCCGAAGTGGACGTTACCCGGCGCGAGGGTGCCGAAGTACGGCAGGTGCGAGCCCGAGACGTCGATCGGTCCTCCCCACGCCGCCTCGAGCGGCACGTCGCGGAAGCTCGGGAACATCCGATGTAGCTGCGCGACGACGGTGGCCACGTGGCGCCGGTCGTAGTCGAACCCCCGACCGGTCGCCCGCGCGAGACCGGGTTGCATGCCGCCGGTTCCGAACACGATGCGACCGTCGGGCGTGGTCCGCAGATAGTTCACCGCCGCACGGAAGTTCCAGAGTGCGACGTCGCTCGTCCACCCGATGTCCGCGAGTTTCTCGGGCGCTGGGGTGGTCGCGACGATGTAGCTCCCGCGCACCGCGAGCCGGCTACGGAACGCCTTCCAGGACGCTGCCCATGCGTTCAGCGCGATCACCGCCCGCCCGGCACGGACCGCCCCCGACGGTGTCTCGGAGACCGTGGTGCGGCCGCGCGCGAACCGGAGCAAGGGCGTCCGTTCGTGGATCCGTACGCCCTTCTCCAGGAGCACCCGCCGGAGCCCGCGGGCCAGCCGGGCGGGCTGCACGGTCGCCTGATCCGGATAGAGCATCCCGCCGTCGAACACCGGGGATCGGCAGTGGCCCCCGACCTTCTCGGGCGTCAGCGCGACGGCTCGATCGGGGACGCCGTACCGGCGGGCGGCACCGACCGTGCCCTGCCACCGGCCCCGCTGGGCCGGCGAGGTCGCGATGCCGACGTCGCCTCCTAGGGCGAACCACGCATCGACGTCGTGGCGCTCGCAGAACTCCCCCACGTCTTTGACCGACCGCTCGGCTGCGCGGCAGAGCGC
>Ga0209751_10000359_pt1 | contig 49033 bp, 47 predicted proteins | sample RifCSP13_1_FD_184019 | JGI IMG/M metagenome (GOLD analysis project Ga0209751, IMG submission 184019) | Soil microbial communities from Rifle, Colorado - Rifle CSP2_sed 13_1 (SPAdes) (version 2) | ecosystem: Environmental > Terrestrial > Deep subsurface > Rock core/Sediment | place: Rifle...
TCTTGAGACACTCCTTTTTATAGTGTCTCATTTGTCTCATTTAGCCTCGAAGATGAGACACTAAATACAGTAAATTTGATACAATACTCCTGAAAGGAACTGTGGGTGACTATGGGAGCGTTGGGTCCCAGACCCACATGCTCCGCAATTTACAAATTGGACTTTAGTTCAATTTCGTGAATTGCAGAGGGAGATTGAGAGAACCCTTTGGTTCGCATATAGTGCAAACGCAGTGCACTATACTACGCGAAGCGTACATCCCTCCCTCTCCGCTGGAGGTCACTTGTTGAATTTCAATTGTTCGATTTGAGCCTTGGCTTTCTCCCATAGTGCCTTTGTGTCCTTGAATGTCAATTGTGCTTCGACCTTTTCAGGCGGCAACCATTTTGTGCCGCTGACTTCAAAGGCCGTTGTTGCTTCTCCTTCACTAACGTATTTCATTAAATAAAAAGCCACGGTCTTTAATACCCTTTCGCCCTCTTCATAATAAAAGTATTTGGTCTCGCCGACTCGCTCTATTATCTCCGCCTTGACTCCGGTTTCTTCCTCAACCTCCCGTAAAGCGGTCTGTTCCTCCGATTCATAAATTTCCCGATGGCCTTTGGGAAAATCCCAGCCCTTATGTTTTGAATGCTGGGTTACTAAAATACGAGGTCCGTCCCCGCCCGACAAAGCCTTCGACTTTAGTCGATGGCGGGCGGGCTCGTCTTGCTTGATAACAATCCCGCCAGCACTAAAAATTCTTTTAATTGCCATCTTTCCTTATCAACAAATATTCCATATAATCCATCCCCCACCCTAAAATTTTGCCATCCTGCTTCAAAAACTCTTCAGCCTTCTTTTTGAATCGAACATAGTCATCAAGGTGGCACTTGCTGACGCTTTCCCAGACATCCCCAATGACAACATCAAATTTTTTCTGACTGGCAAAATCATAAAAATCGCAAATAACAACATCCCCAAATAACTCTCCATACTTTTCTCGGCAGACATCCAAAACATCGGGCAATATCTCGACGGTTAATATACTTTGAACCTGTGGATTGTCTAAAAGGTATTTCTGAACCAAACCTAAGCCATAACCCGCGACTAATACGTTTCCAAATGCTTGACTGGCAATTTCTTTTTGGTCTTCAATTTCCTGAGGAACATTCCACATCACGAGCTCTGGATGGTCTTCACCATCAGAAATCCATAAAAAATGTTTACCTTTTTGCTCTAGAATTTGTGCTCGGCGTTCAGGTAAAGTCATTCTTGCGGAGGCGGAGGATGTATTTCTGCGAAATAGAATAGTGCACTTTGTTTGCACTATTTACGAACAAAGGGCAATCCCCTTCACCTCTCTTTTGCAAAACTAAACGGATGTCTAATTTTGCAAAAGTGCGGAGGCGAGAGGATTCGAACCTCTGATCGAGTTGCCCCGATACTCGTTTTCGAAACGAGCGCACTAGTCCACTATGCGACGCCTCCAAAAGTGCGCTCGGAGAGACTCGAACTCTCAACCGCCAGATCCGCAATCTGGTGTTCTATCCTATTGAACTACGAGCGCATAAGCGAACGTTCTCTTTTTGAATTTTAATTCAAAAATATATCGGCGCGTAGCGCGGCTGATATCCAACTGAGCTACAGGCGCTAACGACGCAATTATAACTTTTGTGCCTCCATTTTTCTAATCCAAAATAAACACAAAAGGATATATCAGAGGAGCCGCCATCGACATGACCGAAGTCGAGTTAGACTCGACGCAGGGTGCCGAGGCGATCTGCTGATATAACTTATGAGAAAATTTTTACTCGAAGTTAATTCGCTTTTGGAGGGTTTGGGCCCACTTATCAAAAAGCGTGTGGACAGGCGAGGGATGAAAGTGGAGATGCTTTTCCAAAAGCTCCAAGAGCGTTCTTTCGGAAACATTAGTCAAAAGCATAATCAGCCTTGTTGGGAAATGCAGATCGGTTTGAACCATTAAAATCCGATCGTCGCCTCTTTTCTCAAACCAAAATGAGTCCAATTCTTCCCACAAAAACGCCCGACCGCCCGAGATTATCCCCATGTTGGTAATTTTGTGTTCAATTGTCTGCGGTGCTGCCGTTGCCAATACGTAAACCACAAAAACAACGGCCATGATTACGCCGATAAAGACATATTCGCCGATTGCGATTGCCAACAAAATAAAAATAAATGCATAAAGGGCAACCTTGGTGAAATATTTTTTGGATCTGGCTTTAAAAATACGCTCCGGGCTTTTCCAGGAAATAATCGCCTTTGCTTCCATGGCCGCTTCGTGTTTGGCGTCCAGTTCTTCTTTGGAAAGAACCCTGTCTGTTTCGTGGTCAAGATGGTGTTCCCTTTTTCTAAAGTTTGGCATTTCTATTTTTAGTGTATCACAAAAAATGACAGTGAGTAAAAAAGCATAAGTTAAGATTACCAGTTAATTTTAACTGTGCGGAGAGGGTGGGATGTAAAACTACGTTTTAGTATAGCTTCGCTATAAACGAACCCAAATGGGTTCTCTGCACCAACCCTCAACAATTTGCGAAATGGGGATGAACCCAATTCACAAATTGCGGAGAGGGTGGGATTCGAACCCACGATCGAGTTGCCCCGATAGTCGTTTTCAAGACGACCGCACTAGTCCACTATGCGACCTCTCCTGGGGCGGTAGGTACAGGATGTACGCTTGTGCGTAGAATAGTGCCTTTCAGTTGCACTATTAACGAACCTTGAAGGTTCGCTCCTTACCTCACCACATTTGGAAATTGGAACAAAGCCAATTTCCAAATGTGCGGTGGGTACAGGATTCGAACCTGTGTGACGCTTTCGCGCCAACGGTTTAGCAAACCGCCCCCTTAAGCCACTCGGGCAACCCACCAGACATGCGATATTTTATCAGAAATCCCGTCCCTACCCAAACCCAAAATGCCTCCGCGAAAAGAATTGATGTAAAATTAGTTGCTTTTGATGAGAATGAAAAAAGAAAAAAAGATCGCCTTTCTGCTAATATCTTTCATCCTCATTCACCTTCTGCTAATAGTCTACTCAAATAGAGGCAAGTTCACCGAAAAATTTGACCCTGTCTACTGGAAGGATAAATACGAACATTCGCAGTGGACTCTGCCTCAGTCAAAACGGGTTTTAGGTGATGAAGGTTTATACATATATGTGGGTTATTTACTGAGCCACGGAGCGAACCCGACTCTTCTAAACGCCGAGGCTCCTCCTTTGGCAAAATATTTGCTTGGTTTAACCATCAGAATTTTTAACAACCCATATATTTTTGGCTTTATCAGCTCGTCTTTTGCCCTGTTGGCTTTTTTCATTTTCTGCCGAATTTTAACAAGAAGCCTCATGATAAGCTCCATGGCAACTACCTTATTTGCGACGGATCCTCTTTTTAGCGATCAATTTTCGCAGGCAATGCTTGACTCAAGCTATCTCCTTTTTCTTTTTTTGCTTTTTTGTGTCTTTGTGGTTCTTGCAAGAACATCCCAAAAAAAAGGACCATTATACTATGCAGCCGTTGGAGGCTTATTATTGGGGCTGCTTTCAGAAATAAAGTTTCCTTTACTCTCACCCGTTCTGGCCTTCCTGTTCTTATTTATTTTATGGAGAAAAAGAAACTTTAAAGCAATTCTACTTTTCCTGATTTTTTCATTTGCCGGATATCTTATTCCCTACCTTACCTATTTTATGCAGGGGCATTCCTTTAAAGGCTGGATTCAGTCGCAAAAATGGACGGTGAACTTCTGGGTGGTAGACTACAGCGTCGAGAAAACTTTTGGCAGTGCTATTACAACCATTTTAGCCGGAATGCAACAAAATTTAGTCACCAGAAATTGGGACAAAGTCATGTACTGGAACTGGGGCTGGCCTTTTGTCCTCATTCTAGGAATAATTGGGCTTTTGAAAACAATAGGCAAAGAACATAAGGAGAAAATCATCTGGCTTATTATTTTCATTTTCACCAGCGTATCCCTAGTTTCGGTTAATATACTGCCTTTTAGGACCCGGTACCTTTTGCCGATCATCCCCTTCTTGTACCTTGGTCTTGCAATGTTTATTCCGCGGTTAAAAAGCCCAATCTTAATTGCAACTTTTTACATATTTATACTTGCTACAGGCTGGTTTACTTCAGTAAAAATTATCTTTCCCACACCGGAAGCCGATTTAAAAGAGATAGTTTATGAATGGCAAAACGGCTTCTTTCAGGATATTTATGAAAGGACAACTGCGGGCACAAAGGCAAAAATCTCAAGAGATAAATTCCACGAACTGGGCTTTAGACGATACCAGGAGGCGCAAATTGATACTGTCGCAATTGAACAAATTAATCAAGAATTCCCAAGATTTAAAAGCCCGCAATCAGTCAATTTAGAGGTAACTTACGTAACCCGCGACCTAGGGTTTTTTCAGGAACATCCCCGGCTAACATTTATAAAGGAAAAAGGACAATGGCGGTTTGAGTGGCAGTGGAATTTACTTGCGGAAAACTTATCGGAAAATGACCATTTTGAGACAACCGTAAACTATGCAAAAAGAGGCACGATTTATGATTCAGGAGGCAAAAAAGTAGCCTACGATTTTCCAAGCTTCTTGGTTTTAATCACCCCGTCGGAAGTTGATAAGGACAAAGAAAAAGAAATGCTGGGCTTCCTTGAGGGCATTTTCAAAAAAAGACTCAGCGATTTTAGAATCCATCTAAAGTATGTTGGAAATAACCTTCCGGATGAACAGGTTTCAATTGCCGTTATCCCAAGAATGCTTAATCAAACAGAACTTAACAAAATCAAAAATTACCCGGGCATTTTCTTGGAAGACCACCCGGAAAGATTCGGAAAAACTAAGGACGCCGGAACTTTCCGGTTATCAAATGGAAAAGTTGTGGAATGCTGCTATCTTCTCTATTCCACAACCAGCTACAACGGAACGAGTGGCCCGGAAAAGGAATTTAATGATATCTTAAAAGGCATAAACGGCGGCAGATTAACAATTTATGATCCCCAGGGAAAGGTCGTCAGGAATATTTTGGAAGTTGCCAAAAAGGATGGAGCAGATGTAAATCTGCCTTATGCAATAGATCTGGAAATATTAAATAAAAGCAATGAGTGAATTTCTTTAACTTAGAGCCACGCCATTTTCCAAACATCTTTGGCTCTCGTCTCCTTAGAACCCGTTTACAACATGAACCTAGGTAGGATCTATAATAATCTATATTCGCTCGCAGAATCCCGTTGACTCTTAGTCCTCGGATGAATGCGCGGAAAGCGAATACATACTTTCGAGGAATTAAAGCATAAAATGCGAGAATATTCTGCGACCTCATGTAAACTTAAAGCACAATACCGAGAGCTTTGAGCCCTCGAAAGTTTATAGCTAATCAAAATACTTACAACCCGTCAGTTATGTTTAGATTTAAATCTCTCAAACTCCATCATCAAATCTTGCTGGCTCTTCTAATAGTCTTTGTAGTTTAGTCCTGTCCCTCCATATAATTAGATGTGGCCAAAATTCGCAATTTTCGGCTGTTAGTATTCTTATTCGTTTTATTCGTATTATTTCAACCAGCTATTATCAATGAAAAACACTTCATTTATTTGGCATATTCCTTTCTACAAGGCAGTTTCTCATTGGTAAAGTTGCCATCAAGTCTCATAGACTTCTCCTATTTCAATGGCCAATATTTCTCTCCTCTTGGACCAGTACCCGCAATAATATTGACGCCCTTTGTACTATTTTTTAAGACAAGCTTTCCTGAACAAATTATTAAATTACCTTTATCGATTATTAATTTTTACCTTACTTATAAAATAGCCACAAAATTGAAACTTGCGCCCAGTAAATCATTCGCTCTTGCAGTATTTTTTATATTTGGTTCGGTTTATACACCGATTGCCGCAATTTCTTACTCCACTTATTTCTCTCAAGTAGTAACAACTTCTTTTTTACTTTTCGCGCTTTACGAATTCTTGCACCAAAGACGCTGGACCATCATTGGTATTGCAATTGCCCTAGCTTCCCTAACAAGGACGACTACTCTGTTTGCCAGCGTTTTCTTTGGAGTCTTTCTAATTCAAAAATCGCCAAGGATTACCAATCTGGCAAAATTCGTCATTCCAATCATTAGTGCATTGATACTTATGATGTCCTATAACTATGCAAGATTTGGCAATTTTTTTGAGACTGGCTATCGATATCAAATAGTTCTTGAGGAATCTGCAAAAAGAAGAGAGCTCGGTTTATTCTCGATTAAACATATAGGTACTAACATTTACTACATGCTTTTCAAAACTCCAGAGCTCCTATCTCACTTCCCATTTTTGAGATTTAATGATTATGGAATGAGTATATTCATTTTATCCCCAGCCCTCTTTCTAATTTTTAAGGCGAAGTTTAAGGATAAACTTGTCAAGGCCAGCCTGATGACAATTTTAGTCACTTTAATCCCTCTTATTACTTATTATGGAATTGGCGTAAGACAAATCGGTTACCGCTATGCTCTTGATTTGGCGCCGTTTCTTTTGATTATTTTAGCCTCGGCGTTCAAAAAGGTAGACGAGACTCTAATCTATTTCCTGACAGTCTTAAGTATTTTTATTGTTTGGGTTTTTACCTTTGAAATGCTTGCTAATTTCTAACCCAGCGCCACGGCCAAACCCCAAGTGGTTTTGGCGCCTAACCTTTTTAAAACTTTCGCCGCCTCCATCATCGTTGCGCCGGAAGTGTAAACATCATCAACGAGGATAAAATTCCGACCTTCAATGTATTTTTTGGCTACTTTTTTATTAAAAGCAAAGGCTCCCCCAACGTTTTTCTTTCTCTCGTCCTTGGTTAGCCCTACCTGAGTTTTTGTCTCGATTATTCGAATCAGTGAATCAGAATATCCGACTCCAAATTTTTTTGCCAGAGTCTTTGCCAGAATTTCTGCCTGATTAAAGCCTCTCCAGTTCTTCCGCTTCGGATGCAAAGGAACAGGCACTAAAATCGAATTTTGCGGCAAATTAAATTTCCAGATTTGCGAGGCAAGTAAATTAACCAGAACCTTCTCGATATCATAAACCCACTTGTATTTGACTTTTTGGATCGCAAGCTTAATTGGACTTTTGTATCGACATGCCACAACTAAGCCGTCAAGCCGGAATCTGCCGGAGCATTTCGGATGGGTTTTGCCGCCGATTGCCTGCCTTTGACAAATCGGGCAGATCGCCTTTTCGACAAACTCGATTTTAGAAAAACACCTATCGCAAATGTATTTTCCGATAGCGCCGCAGGAAACACAGCGTTTGGGAAAAAGAAGATCTAGAAAAGTTAAACCCACTTTTTGATATTATATTTGCAAATGAGAATAGTAAACAGGAAAGCCAGATTTAAGTATCAAGTTCTGGAAAAGGTCGAGGCAGGAATTGTTTTGACTGGAGCGGAAATCAAGTCAATTAGGGCAGGCCGTGCAACCCTTACAGACTCATTTGCCAGAGTTAAAGACGGTGAAGTATTTTTGGAAAATACCGATATAAGACCGTGGATGGGTTCGCAAAAATACTCAGACACAAGAAGAGAACGAAAACTTCTACTTCATAAAAAACAAATCCTTGCCTGGCAGGGGAAAATCGCAGGCGGAAATTTGACCATTGTTCCTCTTTCTTTGTACATCAAAAATAATCTTGCCAAAGTGCATGTGGGTCTTGCCAAATCCAAATCGAAGTTTGATAAAAGAGCTGCATTGAAAAAGAAAACTGTCCAACGGGATATTGAGCGGGAAATTCGGGACAAAAAACTTTGATTTCAAGGCTGATTTCTGGTAGAATTTTCTAGTTCTTATGTCAAAATCCGTAGGATTTTGAAGAGGAGAAATACGACTTTGATTAAATTTGAATCTGGCTTTGTCAGTTCAAATTTTTCCACTTAGGGAAAGAGGAATATTAAGGAGAAAACCGCAGGTTGTCTCCTTAAAGTATACGAGGGGATGTATTGTTTCGACGAGAACTAGCACTTTAAAAACCGCAAGCCGAACATGATTCTAAAGTGCGTTAAACTTTGAATCAAAATTACGTGCAAACAAAAATGCACGACCTGCTTACGCTTTAGCCTAATAGCTTAAGCTAAGCTGTCCTTTTTATCTTTTCTCGGTGGGATCTTGAGGGCAACAACTTAGCCGGGATAGGACTTCAGTTTTGATCAAACTTCAGTCCGAAAATTACAGGTCTTTGTTTGAATTTCGCCTGCTTGTTGGCTAAAGATTCAAACGAGAATTAAAAAATAAGCTAAGCTTGTAGATGTTTTTATCTTGTATTCTTGGACCCGGGCTCAACACCCGGCATCTCCACACTTCGCTCTTCGTTTACACTCAGAGCTTCGCGTGGCAAGCCACATACCAAGTAGATCTCGGGCTATTTTCGGTCAGCGAAGTGTGTCCCGCGTAACTTTAGTGAAGTGGGACTTCTTTTGCTACAATCTTGTTATTGTGTTCTACGTTTATTTATTGAAGCTTAAAAATGGTACATTTTACGCTGGATCTACTGCTGATTTAAAAAAAAGAGTATCTGTTCATAAGTTAGGCAAGGTTTTGTCTACGAAAAACAAAAGACCTCTAAGACTAATTTTTTACTGTGGCTTTTCCAGCAAAGAAAAAGCACTGCGTTTCGAGAAATACTTAAAATCCAGTTCTGGATTTGCTTTTCGGAATAAGCATTTTGTATGAGTCTTCTAGATTTGCCTTTCCTAAACGTTGTGTTTCTTATTGGGCCTTCGGAAAATACATCAGCAATAGGTATTTTTTAAAGGTCGGCCTCTAGGACTTTGTTGCCGACAGCTAAGTAAAGCTTTTTCTCTTCAGCATCCACTGCTAAATCCTGGGCTTTGGCAAATTCCCCAGATTGATAAGCCTTAAGATATACCCCTTCTTTTGAAATTACCAAAAGCGCAGAATTTGCCTTATCAATAACATAAAGGTTATCAATCCCGGAAGAAGTATAGATTTGTCCCAATTCACCAACGGGAAAGGTCAAACCCGAAATCTGAAAACTCTGCGGTTTTGCCTGTAGAAAGTTAAGAATTTCAGCGCCTTTTGTTACCCAAATCGAGCCGTCAATTGCAAACCGTGACGAAGCGTTCGTCGAAAATGCCCCGGCTAAATAATCGCCAGCCTCAACAAATCCATTTTCCACAGGAACGAACTTGGCAATACCCTCTTTTGTCAAAAGGTAAATATTGCCGATGAAAAACTCCATGTCTTGAGCCTCAATTTTCTTAAACAATTCCTTTTTTGCGCCGGTTGCCATATCGATCTTAAATAAATTTGGGTCTGAATAAGCATACGCATCATTTGCGAAAAATGCTCCCAATTTTAGGTTTTCGTCAACATTTTTCGTGTCTTTTGACTTGTTATCAAGATTCATTTTGACCACCGCGTTTTTCGTAACCAGATTTAGGGTATTTTTGGAAATATTGACAGAATTAACCGTTTCTGAGAATTCACCTAAGCTCGCAAAACTCAATTGATTTTGCTGTACTGTTTCTTTAAGCTTTGATGTGATTTCCGATGACAACTTTTGAGCCGGACCGTCTTTGGGAAAAACTTCCAAGGCAAGCTTTATTTGCTTGTCGGCTTCAATGAAATTTTCCCTGGCTTTTGATCTGTTAAGCTCTTCAATGGCTTTACCCTCGTCCAATTTCTGCGATGCCAAAGTTAGATAACTGTTAAATTGTGCCGACTTTTTGCTCTGGAATTTATTTCTGATGGTGACTGCTCCTGAGGCGGCAAGAATAATGAGAAAAACAACCGCCAGAAGCGCGATGTTTCGGCGAAGCGAAAGTATTGCTTTAATATCTCCGCGCTTAAGCTTTTTGAGGTGAATTAAAGTTTTTGCCAGCATAAAAGCTGTCTTTGACGTAAAAATTTTAAGGACGGATTTTGTTTCTATTTTGTCATCGGCTGGACCTAAATCGGCTTCATTTTGGACCGATTCTCGAGCTTCAATTCTCTCTTTTTGAGATAAATCTTCGTCAAAGTCATATTGCGATTTGTTTGGCAAAATTTCCTCTACGCCTTCACCGAAATCTTTGCTTGCTCCCAAAACAAAAGCTGCGGCGATTTCGCTCTGGTCTTCTTCTGCCGAGATATCGGTTGCCAAACCGTCAATAATATCTTCAAGATCAATTTCCTCGAGTAATTTCAGGGGTGCAGTGTCAAAAATTGATAAGAATTTTTCGGTTGCTATCAAAAAGAGCTGTTTGTCCTTTACTCTGCCTGAACCTTTTTGGAATTTAATCTCGTGTGAACTTTCAGGTTCAAAAACCAAAAGCTTAACGCCTTCCCCATGGCGCGCGATGTAGACGGCATCTTTGTAAAATAAAGTATGGGCAAAACTGGCTTTTACTTTTTCCTGTTCCAAAAACTGGACGACTTTTAAGGCTGAGTTTGAAAGTATGGCAAGAACACCTTCGGCGATTGCGCCCTCTTCAATTTTTTGTATTGAAAGTTCAAAAACTTCAGAAAGCAATTTTGGCAAATCCTGATGGTTTTCGGTTTTGACAAGAAAAACACTAACTAAAGTTGCAACCTGTGAATCGGCAAGTATCAGCCTATGAGTAAAAACCTGACACACACAGCTTGCACTTGGCGCACCAGAGACTTTTTGGATATTAAGCTTTAGCCTCTCCATTTAAAAGAAACCTAAAATCAAAAGAAGAACTGCAACTGCAACCCCGATGTGGATTATTGCCAAAAATTTCAAAAGCGGGGAAAGTGAAGTCGGCAAAGTCCTGCACATTAATTGAACCTGCCGAAGAAGCATAAAAGCAAAAACCACATAAAAAATTGCAAATAGAATCAAAAAGGATTTGGCGAAGAAAATGAAATTAAAATTTTCGAAAATGCTGGCGTTAATATCTTCAATCGGCATCTTAGGCAATCACCCCCGGAGGCTCAGCCTCTTCCTTCCTAACCTGCTCATGAATCTCTTGGGCAACCATATTAGGATTTTCTACATTGTGGAATTCAAACTCGGGACGTTCTGCTGCAGTTTGAATATATATATTTCCATAATGGAAAAATGTCCCGAAAAAACCAATAATTTTGGGAGAAATATCCTGAATTTGATTTAATTTTGCATAGGAGGTTTCTTTATGAAGTATTCCGCGAAAATCAATGTCAATCACCCGTTCATTTGTAATAAGGTACACATTAAAATACCAAAAAATAAATTTATAAAAGGAAAATCCAAAAACAAACAGATACCAAAAAATAGTTATCAAAATTAACTGCCTGGGATCGAAAACGGAAAGGGCCTGCAGGCGAAAAATACCCAGAAAAGAAGGGGCCAAAAATGGTAGAAAAATAAAAAGCAGAATAAGCAAAACACTTGGCACAAGTGTCACGATATGGGCCCGCAAAAGCAAAATGATCTTCTCCCCCGACTCCTGGTTTTCAAAATGGACCCCAACCGGCTGGGGGGCAAACATTGCAAAGGGGTTTTTGGAAAAAGTCGTATGAATAAAATCTGCAGCAGACATCAGTCTAATTTTATGCCAAACTAATGCCAAAGTAAAAAACTTAGCTCTCAGCCCTCGGTTATCAACTCTTAACCAGAATCTTCGCCACCTGATCCTCATAAACCTTGTGCCAATTGGCAAAACAAGGGACTTTAAGGTTTTTGGCAATTAAAACAGTTTCAATTTGATATTTACTGGCTATGTCGCAGTTCCCCTGGGCTATCGCTACGTAATCGGCCAAGATATAGCTACCATCATCCTTTCGCCAACCAGTCATTCTGCCATCAATAAAAACTTTTATTTCGGGCGCTTGCCAAATAATATATCCTCCCCAGCCATAATCATTAAACAACCTCCCACTTATATGCTTCTCCTTCAGATAATTAACTGCCTCAACCGGGTAATTATCAATCCGAAGTCTATCCGTGAGTTGCCAGGATTCTAAAGCTGAAGCCACAAAACTCAAGAATATTGCGCTAAAAAAAGCAAGGGAGGGAATCAATATGGGAGCTTTCACCCAAATGTCACTTTCTAAATCAAGTTTAAAATCTAAATTCCTACTTGTAAAAAAGATGAAAATCGCCGCCCAAAAGATCGCAAAAGTCGTCGCCAAAAAAGGCAGGGTAAAAAGAAATGCCGCAATCAGTGCCCATGTTGGTTCAAACGATTTAAATTTCCTGAAAAAAATGTAAATAAATAACAATCCTGAAAGCCCGTAAACTAAATTCGCCGGAAAGTAAAAAACCAATGACTGCCACTCAGCAACCGCCCGCCAGGTATTAGAACCCGCAAGATCAAAAATAGCCGACCGCCATAAATTTGCATGGAAAGGGGTTACCAAGGATCCGGCAAAACCTGCCAAAATGCAAAGGACTCCGAAACTTGCCGCAGCCTTTTTCTTTTTTGATCTTTGCCAAAAATAATCAATAGTCAAAAACGTAGCCATAATCAAAAGTCCAACCATAAACCCCTGATGAAAATTGGCCCAGACAGCAAAAAAACCAAACCAAAAAAGAACGTGTCCTATCCCTCTTGTCATCTTTTTTTCAAGTAAAACTAAAAGCATTGCAAAAAATAGAAAGGAGATCGAACTTGGCCGAACTCCCATGCCGGAGGAGGCAACCAGTACCCCCAAAACGGCTAGCAAAAGTTTCCAGAAATTTAGCTCTTTGGGAATTAAAACCAATACAGAAAAACTGGCAATGGTGCCAAAAAAAATAGCGGTCAGGATATGACCAAAGTTGGCAAAAAGAAACGTAACGGCAATTTGGTAGAGAAAAAAATAGTTGCCGAATTCGTAGCCGGGCATGGTCCATGAAAATGGATCACCCCTGACTATTTCTCCCCCTTTCAAAAACCTCTCCCCAATTGTCAAATGCCAGCCCAGATCCGGATCAATATTAAACTTGGTTAAAATTAAGAAGGATAAAACGAAGAGCAAGAGGTGAAATTTGTAATTCCTGCCCAGTAAAGCTAATTGCCTAATCACCCAATTGCCCACCCTATTTCTGCTCCACATTGTAAAGCGGACTTCTGATTGATATGTAGCCGGGGGCGCGGAGATTAAAGATCGTCTTAAAATCGCCGCCCGCAAGCGTCACTGTTCCGCGATTAGTCCCAAAAGAAACGCTGGCAGTCGATCCGCCATCGCTGTATGCAACCGAAGCTGAAGATACGGAAGTGACCGCTCCGCCTGCTTTTTGGCCTGCCAAATCCCGCAATTCTCCCATCGAATAAGGATTGCCGCCCCAGCAGGAAGTCGTCACCGGTGTAATCCTGCCGCCGTCGACTCCGTCTTTGCCTTGAACAAGCCAGGCATTCAAAATATCGGCCATCTCCTCACCGGTAAGCCATGGATGTGACCTTCCGCACTTGGCTGATGAATTGGAATAGCTTTGGGTGTACCAGCCTTTATAAAACCACGGGGATGAGGCGATTTTTTCCCATGCTTCCGGTGTCCAGCAGTTTCTTGAACCGCATTTTGTGTCCCAGCCGGATGTATTCAGGTATCCACCCGAAGTTGATGAATACTGGGTCGAGGTGGCATTACCGCCTTCTGTGACAACCACTCCGCGCGTTGCGCTAACCGCCTGCTCCCAGGCGCCTCCTTTGGAGGAACCAATATATACCTGACACGATTGGGTCGCGCAAATCGATTTCGTTCCATTATTTGTGTATGCCAAAGCATACGAGCGGGCAGCGACTGCCTGCGCCTTTAAAGCTTCCGTGTTCCAGCTTGACGGCATCTCGGCAATACCGTATAAATACTGCTGGAAATCAACTGCGCCGTAGCCGTCAACCGTAATTGATCCGGGTTCTGAATACCCGTCGGTAATTTGCTTGCCCGGATAGTATTTGGAAAGAATATCCCGAAAATTTTGGCCGTTGTCCGCCCTGCCTTTGGCGCCGTACTGGCTCATGCCGTTCCTGTGGGTGTAGGCACCGAAAGAAAAGCCAGCAAAGGCTGGCAAAAATCCCGGACTGTAAGCCGGGGAGGCGTTAGGATCATCGGTTAATGGCACGTCGCCGACGGAAGTCGTAAATGTCCCTGACTTTGCCGCCAAAATCTCTTCTTGCCTGGTAGTTAATGCTGAAATTTTGCCCTGGACTTCGGACTGGAACGATTTGGCAGAAGCAATTTCGCCTTTTAGAAACTGCGATTGTTTGGAGGTTTGGTCGCGCAAAGCTGCCAGCCTTTTTTTATCGTCTGCCAGTTTGGCAACCCGCTCCGAAATCCCCCTGATTATGTTCTTGTCGGTTTTGCTTGATGTTTGCTGGAAAGCAATCAGCTTTAGGGTTTCTGAAGCGTCTTTTGCGGCAAATATGATCAAAAGCGGTATGTCGACAAAACTTCTGATATAAAAATTGCGCACTGTTGATGCCAAAATCTCCCTCTGCTGACGCAGTTCTTTTTCACTTTGGGTTAAATCAGAAGAGATTTTGTCAAGCCGGCCTGAGATTCCAGAAAGTTCTCCTTCCAGTTTTTTTACTTCCGATTCCAATGGGGTTGTCGCATTTTTGGATGCTTCTAATTGTTTTTGCAAATTGTTAATTTCCTTCTGCAGATCCTCAAGTTCATCGCCCCGAACAACATTGGTTGCCAAGAAAAAAGAAAGGCAAAGTACCAGAAGAAAAGCCAAAAGCTTTCGCATAGGAAAACTGAGTTATCACTAATTATATCAACTGATCTTGCTTTCGTCGCCCGCCTGCCAGCGGCTGAAGCCGCGGGCTTTGTCGGGCAGGCTGGACGGTAAGCGTTTTGCGGATAAAGTGCTCGTACTGAGTTTAGAGTTTACCCTGAGCGAAGTCGAAGGGAAGGACTACACTGAAATTGGGCGGTAGGTTGCGATGCTTAAAGTTTTTCTTCTACGAACTTAACTATTTTGGAAGCCGCCAAATAAGCCTCATTTGCTTTCGGTTTATCAAAAAAAACTAACTCGTCACCAAAAGGGTATCTTGTTTCGACATAATACGGGAACAAAATTCTCGCTAACTTTTGCAAAGACTTAAACTTGCTATCAATTTCTACACAAGATTCCAAGAGCGCCTCGACATCATGAACTTTCCTAAGTTTTTTATTATGGAAAACGATAAATGCCTTCAGGGCTTTTTCGGCCGCCTGCTGAGCGCTAAAACATGCGCCGGCAAATTATTTTGCCTCGATGTTATGTTTTGTCCAGCGAAGGTCATCGCGGGCTTTTTTCAACCATAGCTTATATTCTTCCATACAAAAGCTTGCCCTCTTCTAAAATTTGGGCAAAAAAGCTGTTTTTTTTGGGCAAACTTTTTGCTTCCTGGGGGGTAAGCACTATTATATCTAAAGGAGTACTGGTCCTGATCATTGAACGCATATGCCGCATCCTGTCAGTAAAAGATTTTTTCGTTTTTTTGATCACTAAAATATCAAGATCGCTATCCTCTGTCATTTTCCCTCGGGCTGCTGAGCCGAACAAAATAATTGCCTGGGGTTTTGTCTTTTTCAACCGTTCAACAATAATATCGGTGCTTTTCATTGCCTACATCTTATCATAAATATGACTAAGCTGAACGCTCAAAAACTAAAGTCTAACGTCATAATTTTTAACCTTAGTCTTTACACGTTTTGCGTTAGACGGCAAAAAAACGCTTGCCCTGAGTTTATCGAAGTGCTTGCCCTGAGCGGAGTCGAAGGGTACACTGAAATTAAGCGAAAGGTTTCGATGTTCAAAACCCTTGCCAAAATTTTCTTGTGCCTATTTATCATATTGGGCTTTTTTGCCGCAGTTTTTTCAACCGCCAAAACAATAAAACCCCCGCTGGCATCAGCAGTATCTTGCAGTTTGCGTATCACTCCTGCCCCTTATTCTGTTGGAGGCCAGATAGACATAGTAGTTGAAAATGCCAATACAAATACTAACTATCGCGTATACGTCATCAAAGTAGGGGTAGGTGCACCCGTATATATTGAAACCAGAAACACTGGTTTAGCAAATTTTGCAATATTCCCTCCGTTTACGCCAGGTTCGGGCGGAGATTACCAATTCGCGGCATACGACCCAAACTTTAGCGCATGCACAAATTCAGGCCTTCAAATAAACGTAGGTGGGCAAATGTCTGATGACTGTGTACTTGAGATTTCACCCTCTCCTTACAATGTTGGCAGCGTCATTTCAATTTCTATGCGCAGCGCGACAGTTGGCAACGGGTATATGGTAACCATTATTAAAGTTGGCGGCTCTTTACTATATGACGAAAGACGTGCTGCTTCATCATCAGTTGTCACTTTTCCAAGCTTCACAATCCCTTCGATCGGCGAATACCAATTCGCAACTTCAAATGTACTCACCGGTTTTCCCTGTAAAAACACAGTCAATGGCAAAACAATTTCTGCCGGCGTTTCACAAAGCGTTCCATATTTTGTAACTCCCGCGCCGGGTACTAAATACAATTGGGGATTTGCTACGCTCACTTTGGTTAGGGTCGCTAATGTCAAGGCTGGAGAGAAATACCGGTTCGGGATGGAAGGTGAATGGAGTGGTGAAATTTATATTTCTGCAGGGTTTCGCGATTATGTTTTTACGGCTGATAGCAGGGGCAGAATATCTATCACAAACATCTGCGATAATGGCCAAGCAGATAGGGATTTTCGGTGGCCGTGTGAGGATAAATTTAAAGAAGGTCATTACGTCATTAAGTTGAGAAAGCATTTGGACAACACAATTCTTGCAGAAACTTCTTTTGATGTGGTGACAGATGGGAGCGGAGAAGGGCAATATATTCCTGTCTCCGGCGAAAATCCGTGTAACAAGGATCTTGACGGTGATGGAATTATTGACTGCGAAACGGCAATTGGCAATATCTCTACCCAAATCGGGCCGTTTGCCCAAAAAATTCTTGAAATCGGCGTTGGGCTTGCGGGCGGAATCGCCCTGATTATTATGGTAATTGGATCAATCAGGGTTTTGACGTCTGCCGGCGATCCTAAAAACGTTTCCGCCGGCCGTGAGATGATCATCGCCGCTGTCGCCGGTCTCTTATTTTTGATATTTTCGGTTTTAATATTAAGGTGGATCGGCGTTTTTATCGTATACTAATATGGTTAAAGAAGTTTATGCAGCCTGCAGCGGCTTTTTGGACTGCCTTCGAGGAATTGCCACGCCCGGTCTTAATGTCGGCACAGAAAAAAGACTTTTCACTAGAATAATCAGCGACTTTCTACCTTCAATTTTGACAATCGCCGGTTTTATAACGGTGATTGTCATCGTCATTTCCGGTATTCAGTTTATTCTCTCCTCCGGCAATCCGGAGGCCACGGCCACGGCCCGCGGACGATTGATTTTTGCGCTTGTTGGCTTTGCCCTGATAGTTCTAGCCTATGCCATTTTGCAAATTGTCAACATGTTGTTTTTGGGGACAGGAGTAGCAGCATAGTGCAACACGCTAAACGACTAACGACTAACGCAAAATAATTACTAATTAACCTAATTTCTAAACAATGACCAAATCACAATTTCCAAACTCCAAACAATAAACTCTAGTGGTGTTTTGGTGTTTAGATTTTGGGATTTATTTAGAAATTAGAATATGGAACTTGCCGCCAGCTATAACATCAAAGGCATCTTTCAACCGGCCCGAATTACATCAGGGGGAATCAGGATATTTAGAACCTCCGAGGGTTTTGGCTATCTGGCATCTGATATTCTTTTAATTCTTACCGGTATCGCCGGGGCGCTTTCTTTGATGTTTATTGTTATTGCCGGGATTAAGTTCGTCACCTCCGGCGGCGATCCTAAAAAACTTGCATCTGCAACATCAACACTCACATATGCTATTATCGGTTTAGCGGTCACAATCTTGGCTTTTGTGATTTTACGCATTGTTCAGTTTTTCTTAAGGTCGGCAGTGCCAATAACATGAAATTTCTCGCACAAGCCGTTGGCACAATCAACCCGCCCGCAGGTGCGGTTTCGATTCCGGCAGGACAAAGCGAAACGTCCTTTGTCGCCGGCATAATTCGCGGGGGGATCCAGTTTATTTTAATCATCGGTTTTATTGTTTCCTTCATCTGGATTATTTTTGCCGGCTTTCGCTTCGTTTTTTCCGGCGGTGATGAAAAAAGCATTTCCGGTGCATGGAGCCAGATTTACTGGGGTCTTATCGGCCTAGTTGTAGTGGTGGGTGCTTTTGCTATAATTAGGCTGGTTGAAGCATTTTTTTTGGTCGACATCGTGTCAGGAGGATTTTTGTTGCCGAGAAGATAAAAATTTCAATGCCCAATTGCCAAATTCCAAATTTGGAGTTTGGAGTTTGAAAATTGGAGTTTGTTAAAGAAGGAGGTGAGAAAAAGCAGATGAATAAAGTAAAAAAGCTTTTTGGGCCGCTTGCAGCAGGGGCTTTGTCACTGGCTATGCCGGCTGCCGCGCTTGCACAAGGGACGAACGTAGTGCCCTTAGCGATCCGTCCGGTCAATAATGCCCTAGACGTTGTGCGTGGAATCGTCCAGTTTATTCTGATCGTCGCCTTCATTGCTGCCTTCGTCTTCTTGCTAATCGGCGGCATTCGCTGGATCATAGCAGGCGGTGATGAAAAGGCAGTTGCCGGAGCAAGAGGTACAATAACGGCGGCTCTAATTGGTCTGGTAATTGTTTTGGTTGCCTATGCAATCATTCGCTTGGTAGAGATATTCTTTAATGTCAATATTGTCACAACGGGTGTTACCATTCCGAATATCACCAGCATACCGTAACAGAGCGGCGAAACTGTTGAAAACAATCTTTTCTATTCCACTAAGTCTGGTATGGTTTGTTGTAGGTTTGATTTCACCGGTTTATGCGATAGGAGATCCTGCCCAAATTTCGGATATTGTCGATATTCTTGCCAGAATAATCAGTTTTCTGGCGCCGGGGGCCGCAATTGCCGTTTTTATAATGATCCTGGTTGCCGGATTCCAGTTTTTAACTTCCGGTGGCGACCCCAAAGGAGTAACCGCTGCCCGCACCACATTTACCTATGCCATAATCGGTGCGATTTTAGTCGTCGTCGTCTGGCTGGTCCTGACGCTAATTGAGGCTGTAACCGGTGTTGAAGTCACCGTCGTCAATCTGCCAATCTAAAAAATTTAAAACTTATTTATTTCTCTCCGTCATTTCTCTCCGTCATTCTCGCCTCCGCATGTCATTCTCGCGAATGCGAGAATCACTTAATAATTCCATTGTATAAATCTTTCATCGTTGGGTTTTTTACCTTGATCAAGTTCAGTTTCCATTTTCTGTTCCAGTGTTTTAATTGTTTTTCTCTTGCAAGAGCATCTTTCACTTGGTTAAAAACTTCAAAATACAATAGCTTTTCCAGATTATATTTTTTAGTAAATCCATCAATTAGTCCGTGTTTATGTTCGTAGACTCTGCGAATCAAATTATTTGTAACCCCGATGTATAGAGTCGGTCGATCATTTCCCATGATATAAACGTAGTAATTTCTCATTCGTCTGTTTCATTTTACATAAGAGATCCTCGCCGGAGTTTACACTGATTCCCGCCTGCGCGGGAATGACAGAAGGGCGAGGATGACTCCTCATGGAGTCACTTTTTCCCTTTTCGATTTTATATTTTAATCTTAAAGTATCAGCGAATTAGTTTACATTCCCCAAAGATTATCCGAAAAGGAAAAACTCCCCAAACCAAGGTAATATTTTCTCTTAAGAAAGGAGTGCAAGATGAGTGAACATACCATCGAAACACTGGTCGATACCAGAAAGAGGGTTGTGTTGGACGTAAACCAAGGCAATCTTTCAGTTGAGGTGGCAGCCTCGATTTTGGGCATCTCTAGGCAGGGACTGTGGAAGCTAAGACGTAAAGTTGATGAGTTTGGTCTGGGGAGTGTTGTAGGTAGAAAACGTGGCCCCAAGAGCTATCACCTGCCCTACAACAGGACACCAAGGTGGGTTGAGGAGACAGTCGATGATCTCTTTACCAACTATGGTGTCGGAGCAGACAGACTGGTTTGGTTACTTGAGGATATCGGGATTATCGTATCGAGAGCCACAGTCTACAGGATCCTAGTCAGAAGAAGGCTGATTGTACCAAAGAGCAGGGAGAGGCGGGGTCCGGTCACTCTTTACGTCAAAGGGTATCCCGGAGAAGAGGTCCAGATTGATACTACCCAGCCGCTGGGTAAGTCTGGACCAACCCTAATCTCGGCAATTGATGACTTCAGCCGTCATGGCTTTGCTGATTGCTACTTTGGCAACAAGAGTATCCAGGCAGCAGAATTCCTAAAACAGATAGTCTGGTCTGCACCTTTCCCGATTACAGCAGTTAGAACAGACAACGGCAGTGAGTTTAAGAAAGACTTTATTAAGGCTTGTGAAGAGCTTGACATCAAGATCATCAGGAATCCGGTTCGTCATCCAACCTCAAACGGCAAGGTCGAGAGATTCCACAGGACCATCGAGGAGGAGTGTTTCTGGAGGGTCGGTGCAAGACCAGACGATTTGGATTATGCTGGATATTGGTTATCCAGATATCTTGCTTGGTACAACACCAAAAGACGTCACGGAGGCTACGGCATGGAAGGCAGAACACCACAGGAGCGGATCGAGGACTTCATCATCAATACACCGTCATATCTTGAAGGTGTCGATGTAAACGAAACTCTGATACTGTACAAAATTTGCATACCTAGGTTGTTATGTATATAATAATATAGCTTAAGGTTGGGGTTGGGTTTCTTGTCCATGCCCCGGCCTTTTTGATTTACTCCAGTCAATCATCCATACACTAAAATAATTAGGTTTATTTACTGTAAAGTTTCCTTGGATTTTCTTACCAATGATTTTTTCAAGTGTAGTTAAAACTGGCTGTCTCACAAGGTCACGGTTATTAGGGGCTAACCCGCCGTGAAGTTTTAATGCTTGAGCAATGAGCCCGGAAAGTACATCCGCAACCTGCAGTTGTAAGCATGATTTCGAATCAAGAGGAAGTATCGTACGCGGAAGCTTTCCTGTTTTTACGTTCCAATTGAAAGTTGGCTCAAAACTATCGGGGACGAAGATATAATCTGGTGTTCTTACACAATAAGTTGCGTATAGTTTGAACGCTTTTAAGTATAAAGGAAATTGGCCATCCGGATCTCTTTGGTACAAAGGATCTGCTCTATCGGCTACTATTGCTATGAAGCGAAATTTTGTTTTCTTAAATAACGCCTTGACTAAATCACAATAAAGCTCTTGATTTTCTTTTGAAATATAGTAGTGCTTAAGTTCAAACTCATTGTAGGTTCTTGCAAGATTATACAGTTCATCAATATTCTTGCTTTTTTTTAAAAAATCTACACGTGCTATTCGATTTCTAATCGAGAGATTTTTGATTTGGCTAGACACTCTCTGTAGAGCGGAGCAAAAGTCTTGATTGTCCATTATTTCCAAAAAACCACAGACAAAATGTCGGTCTGACTCTTTTCTGCCAGACTCGTCCATAAATACAAACATTGGCTTTTTTTTGTTCATCGAATTATTTTGCTTTAAAACATTTTTTTTCAAATTAAGTTTTTATTATTTTCTCAATATCTTCTTTTCTATAGCGCCTGTCACCGCGTTTGCTGATTATAATTGCTTTTAGCTTTCCGCTTCTATCCCAACGCCTTAGAGTTTCCGGGTTTACGTTTAAGATCTCGGCTGCCTCTCGAATCTTCAAGAGCTTGTGTAATTTTTTGGCCATCGAATTAGACTAAATTATACACCTAAGTGCTATAATTGAACTTCATCAATACGAAATATGGCAATAATACTTTCGAAAAACGGAAAAAGTGCAATCAAAATAAATAAGACACCCTTCGGCTTAGAAGAAAATATACAGCAATATATTTACGACAATCCGGAAAGTATCCCTCTATACGATATAAAAGAGGAGGTACAGTTATTAATCCTTGCACGCGAATTCAGCACTCAAAGCGGGCCAATCGACGCAATTGGAATTGATAAGGAGGGTGAAATATATCTTGTTGAAACCAAACTCTATAAAAACCCGGACAAACGTACAGTTGTAGCACAGGTTCTTGATTATGGCGCTTCATTATGGAAAACACACACAGACTTTGACTCATTCCTTTTACAAATCAATAACTCCGTTCAAAAAACATTTAACCAAACAGTAAGAGAAAAAATTCAATCATTTTTCTCCTTAGATGAGACCGGAGTTGAATCTATACTTTCAAATATGAGCACGAATTTGAATGAAGGGAATTTTAAATTCGTTGTGCTTATGGACACAATACATGATCAGCTAAAAGATTTAATTCTTTTTATGAACCAAAATAGTAAATTCGATATTTACGGTGTAGAGCTTGAGTATTACAAACACGATGATTTTGAAATTATTATTCCAAAACTGTTCGGGGCCGAAGTTAAAAAAGATGTCCCGACCAAAAAGTATGACAATACGTACGTTTCAGACGACGAATTCCTCGCTTTGTATTCATCAATCGGGTACGAGGGACAAATCCGTGACGTTTTAGCGCTGGATAAGGAATATAAGGACGGGGCAAGCGTGAGCGAGCGGTGGAAAGCAAGAAGAACGCCAAAAACTATTAACTTTTCTTATGTTTTACCTGGGAATAAGCTGGGTAGTTTCGTGATATGCCTTGGATATAGCAAAGGATCTCCCAGCGATACGATAGATTTCTGGTTGTATGATAAAACAATCGAAGGCAAAGTATTGAAGGCGATTACTAACGTATTGAAAATCCCGACTAAAAAACTTCCACCTAGCTCAAAATACGGGGTAGTAGCACGATTACCATTGAAAGAATTTAAGAAAGATAAATTAATTAGCTTTTTCTCTTCGTTAAAAATAGATGATAAACGGTAATCTGACTTAATCCAAAGAAAATATGATCTTATCAAAATCAGAATATTTATTGTTTCTAAAACACCCAGCTTGGTTGTGGCTCAAAAAACACGACGAGGGTAAACTTCCTGAACCGGATGAGCAATTGCAAGCATTATTCGACGCGGGCCACCTATTTGAAGTGTACGCGGAAAAGTTGTTCCCGGAAGGAATTAAACTTGGTTTTAAAACCTACGATGATTATTTGAAACTCCCATATAAAACTCAGCAGGTTTTGGATAGAGGCGAAACAACAATATTTCAAGGAAGATTGGAAGTAAATAATATTACATGCATTTTTGATGTTTTAGATAAGGTGGGAACAAACGAATATGACCTTATTGAAATAAAATCAAGCAGCAGTGCAAAAGTTGAACACGAATATGATTTAGCATTCCAGCTGCAGGTTTTAGAATCCTCAGGTGTAAAAATCAGAAATATAAAAGTGTTGCACGTAAACAAGGATTTTATTAGAGATGGGGATCTAAAACCGAATGGGCTTACAGCTACTACTGATATTACCCAAAAGGTTAGATCTTTGGAAGCTGAAACTAAACGCAATATCAAGCAGGCGTTTGAGGTGATTGAGTCTAGCGAAATGCCAAGCATGTCGCCCCGTTATACCGGGTTTGGTGCCGTTCGTGAATGGCTGGATATTTACACAAGCATTCATGGGGAACTTAGTAGTCACCACATTTACAATATTACTTCCCCAAACGCACAGGCGTTAGGCCAGCTTGAAGACCTTCACATTGAACATATGAAGGATATTCCGGAGGAGTTCAGTTTGAAACCCAAACAACGGTGGCAGGTTAATGCACATAAAACCAACAAGCGACACATGAATGTAGCTAAAATCAAAGAATTTATTAATTTGTTTAAATTTCCGCTTTACTTCTTGGACTATGAAACACTAGGTAGCGTAATCCCTCCGTTTGACGGATTAAAACCTTATCAACAGTTACCTTTTCAGTATTCTTTGCATATTCTAGAAACCCCAAAAGCAAAACTATTACACAAAGAGTATTTACATGCAGAAAATTCAGATCCAACTTTACCACTTATTAAACAACTCAAGAAAGACATCGGTACCAGTGGAACTGTAATAGTATGGAACGAAAGTTTCGAGAAAACCTGCAATGATTTAATGGGAAGTTTGCAATCTGATTATTCGGAATTTCTGTCATCAGTAAACGAACGCATCAAAGATTTGATGATGCCTTTTGCAAAAGGCTGGTTTGTTGATAAAGAGTTTATGGGCAGTGCTTCCCTGAAAAAAGTTTTACCTGTCTTGGTTAGTGAACTTTCGTATCACCATTTAGATATTCAGGAAGGCGGGACAGCACAAAGTATATGGATGGAAACTTTCCTGAATGGTGGGAACATAGAGCAGAAAGATGAAATTATCAATAACTTACGTGAATATTGCCAACTGGACACACTCGCAATGGTTGAAATTTACAAAATACTCAAAGAAATTAAGTAAATAGGATGCAGCCTGCCAAACTGCTTTCAATAATCTTATTTCCCTGGAGAAAATATAACGAATTTTTTGATAAAAACTGTTAGGGAATTTGAGAACTAATCAGACATGATTTTTTATTATGAAAAACCAAGTCCTAAGGGTAGATATATTTGATCGATTAGCGGCTAAAATTAAAGTACATGCAGCGCGCTTTATTGCCACAGTAAAGAATTATTTTAAGCATCTACTTTTTCCAGTCTATCTTTTTCCAATTAAGCTTATTACCTACTCCATATATTATTTGGTTGTGTTTGTAATCAAGCTTATTTTTGCCCTAATCAGCCTTATTTTTGAAAGCATTGTTTATCCGTTTAAGAGTCTGAAGCATTTTCTAAAATCCATTTTCATAGCCGGAGCGGTTTTGTACATGTTTGTATCTTTATTCGTTATTACTGACTACTTAACAAAACAATATGGTTGGTGGGGTAAATTTTTTTGCGCGGTTGGAATTCGGGATAAACTTCAAAATTCTGTAGTTAGAGTAGTCGGTGGGTATTCGGAAGGATCAGGCTTTTTTATCTCAGATGATCAAATTTTGACTAACTTCCATGTTATCGCAGATGAACCAAACCCCAAAATAATTTTTCCAAATGGTAAATTTGTAACACCTGTAAAAATACTTGGCAATAAAGAGGCGGATCTGGCTCTTTTATTTATTGAAAATAAGCAAAAAGACTTAGTGTTTCCGCTTCCGGATAGAGTTTCGCTTTACGCAGATGAGCCGATTATAGCAACCGGTTATCCCCTAGGAACTGATTTAAGTGGGAAAGCAACAATGCTTAAGGGAAACTTCATTGACTATCGACAATCCAAAAAAACACCGGTTTCCTATATCCAAACAAACATTAGTTTAGTAAAGGGCATGAGCGGAGGTCCTCTTACAGATCAGTGTGGTGAGGCAGTTGGAATCAATACAATAAGTCTTGCAGGATTGTCATTATTCATAACCGCCGATCAAGTAAAAATACTGGTACCAAGTTTCACTGATCAGGCTATTACAAAAATTCAGGTTGACCCTTCAATATCACCAGAAGAAGCAGTTAAAGCTTTTTATACTTATCTAAAAGCCAGAAGAATGGAGGATGGTTTTAAACTATTAAGCCAAGAATACCTTAAAAAAACCAACTTTGAGGAGTGGACAAATAGGTTTACCGATATTTTAGATGTTGACGTAATTATTTCCAGAAAATATGAAGACACCGAAGATACTGCTTTTGTTAAATTCTCAACAAAAAACTGGGTCGATAGTGAAGCCGAAATACACTATTATGAGGGCACATGGGTAACATTAAAAGAGGATGGTGTTTATAAAATGAGTACAAGTAAAATATTGGAAGTGGATAATCCGCCTTGGGATTGGTTTTACGAATAGAAATAATTATAAAAAAGCAAACGACTAAGGTTTGTCTAAATGGCACTAGAAACCATCATAATACACCCATTCATTGCGAAACCACTTCATTTCTTACTGATGCCTTGGCTCAAATACAACGAATTTTTTGATAAGGGCTGCCAGAACATTTGGGGTCTTTCTCCAACCCTGAAATTTACATTCATTTATTTTGGCTTGTTTCTCGTCGATTTGTTTATCTCGGGGCTATTTACTAAGAACACACAAGAAACAATAGAATTCTTCTTCACCCTTGGAATAATTGCACTCTTTATTGTCTGGGCTGTTTACCTGCCAATTCTTGGAATAATAATTACCCGAAGGGCTTTAAAGAAAAGTTATGAGTTTGGAGCAAAAACAATTTCTTATTTAATAAGAGAACCAGAGCAAACGGAAAAAACAGAACCTACCGAACCAAGCAATTTAGAATTGGTAACCCGAGGACTCAAAACTTACTGGAATTATTACCTCATTAAAACAATTTGGAAACATATTGGTTTTCTTGAAGATATAACTAGCACTTACCCTTTTTCTCTACTTTTCCAAAACAGAATGTGGCATGCAAGACAGAAAAAATTAAGAAATCTAATATGGAAAATTGAAGCTACTGCAAGCAAAGCAAGATTACCTATTCAAATCGATGAGATCGGGATAGAATCGTATTTTCATTTTTATGCTCACTTTACCAAAACTAAATATTATCCGATTAAAAAACTTGAGAAAGCACTTCAAAAACATTTCGGAACTATTTATGTTCGCAAACAAGGTAAGGGTATAATTCAAATCAATACGACTATTGGGGAGGAACAAGGTAAGTCATGAATATTTATCTGGACATTGATGGAGCAAATTTATGATCAGAGGTGATAACCCAGATAACCCATTCCCCTCTAGTTGGGTATATCCGCCGCTTTCGCTTCTTAGAGATGAAGAAAAAACTGACGGAAGAAACATTAGAAAGACTGTTTCAACCATAGAAAAAGTCTTAAAATCAAAAGATATTAAGGCTAGAGTTGAAGAAATAAATGTCGGGCCTACAGTTATACAATATGTCGCAATTGCAGAAAAACATAAATTGGGTGAAATTAAAGAACAAACGAAATCTCTTGCAAAAGCTCTTCAAATTTCCAGTTACCTAATAAGAATAAGCAGAATACCAAGTTACTCGACACTAATTAGCAAAAAAGGGCAAGGCGAGGTATTCGTCGGAATAGAAATTGCCAATGATCATCTTATTCCCGTACCTTTAAAATCAATATTGTCATTAGAATCGATGTATCCGAATAAAAATAGGTTAGTAATCGGGTTGGGACTGGATATTAACGGGAATATAATAAAATTTGATTTTCAACAGGTTATGTACACTCTGGTTACGGGTAATTCCGGTTCAGGCAGAAATTCATTTTTAAGAATGATTATTTCAACACTTCTTGTTCGGACAACTCCAAACGAAGTAAGGTTGTTAATTTTTGATCCTAATAGGCAATTATCCGGCTTTAAGAACATTCCTTATCTTTTAAGTCCAATTACTGGTGATTCAGACCCTTTTTTCTCAGTTTTATTATGGGTTATTGACGAAATCCAAAGACGTCAAACACTGTTTAAGCAAGTGAATATAAGAGCTATTGCCTCATATAATCAATTATCCGGACACCAAAACCTACCTAACATAGTTATAATTATTAATAACCTTACCGATTTATCCAAAACAGACAGATCACCTTATGGTTTTATCTCTAAAATTATTAGCGATGGGCATCTTGTTGGTATTCATTTAATTATCTCGGCGGAAGCTATTTCTGAATCCTCTTTAAAACAATTACCCGGTAATCCGGTTATTATTACTTTCCGGACGTCGACTGCCAAAGAATCCGTAACTATTCTGGGTAAATCGATTGCGGAACGACTGCTTGGAAACGGTGACATGTTAATCAAAGAATCTAAAGAGATAAAACCCAAGCGGATACAGTCAACATTTATCTCACCTGCCGAAATTGAACTACTTGTTGATTTCATTAAAAATAACAATGAGCGATTGAATGAAAACGGTAAGGGTTTAAATTCTTGAAGACAATCTTGAAACTTTAGCGATTCTTCTTAAATTAAACAAATTCTATGGGCTTAATTTTCGCTCTTTTTTACAAAAAAGTCGAGAGAGATAAGATGCAATTGAACTTATTTGACTTCTTTTAAAAACTTCTCCTGAGAAATTCCGGCTCTTTTAATCTGTGCTCTCAAAAGATTCGGTGCGACTTCTTTATGCAGAGGTATTGAAAGTGTGGGTGAAGCTTCCTTTTGCAAAATGGCGTGATCTCCAGAAGTATGCGAGTGCAGATATCCAAATTTTTTGAAGGCTTTAACCGCAGATTCCCCGGATATATTGGCAAATCTGCCTATTTTTTAATTCAAAGCAAAGTTTGAAGCGACCGACGTTTTTGTAAGTTCCGCTTGCGGTTCTACTTTTTTGGTAGTTGCTTCCATATAGGCTCTTATCGCTTTTTTCGCATTTGCCAAAGCTTCTTTTTTTGTTTTCCCCTGACTCATACAACCATATAAATTCAAAACGTCCGCAACGTAACCATTGTACTCTTTGTCGAAAGTCAATTTAATTACATAATCGAGTTTACTTGTCATAGCGGCTTTTTATTTCAGCTTATTATAGCACTTTACCGGGCTTAATTTTCGCTCTTTTTTACAAAAAAGTCACTCCTTCATTAAAATTTCGGAAGTGCAAGCGAGACAAAAGGAGCTGGGCTGATATAACTTACTTAAACTGCACGGATAAATTTACACCGAGGGCGCTTGCAAGTTTTTTTAACAAAGAAAGCGATGGCGTTGTCTTTGCATTCTCTACCCTGGAAATTACCGATTGTTTTGTTTTAAGCCTATCAGCTAACTGCCCTTGAGTTAATCCCTTTTCGATTCTTGCTTTAATGATTGCTCTGGCAATCTGATATTCAAGCTCCGATTCCTTTAGGGCTTTTCTTACTTGGGGATCTTTTAATAATTGGGCTCTATGGGTTTTCCAATCCATACTGCAACTTTATCACAATATTGTGATATTTGCAAGAATCAAATATTTCTGGATTTGTAATCCTTTAACCTATCTTGCGCAATCTTTATTTCTTTTTTGTCTATTTTTTGTTTTTTCTTAAAAAATGCATGCAGAAGCAGAAATGATTTACTGGTTTTTGCAACATAAAAAATTCTTATATTATCTCTTCCCACTATTCTTAATTCCCAAAGGCCGGTACCCAGTACTTTTTCTACTTTGGGCGGTCCTACTTTGATTCCAAATTCTTCTAATAAATCTAAAGCATTAGCCACTTTGGACTTTGCTTTTGCATCCAAACCATCAATAAATTCTTTGACTGAATATTTACCAGTAGTTGTTTCGTAATAATCAATTTTCCATTCCAAATCCATGGTTTCATTTTAGCTTATTTTGTGGTTATTGTTGGTCAAATTTTAGTGCTTCTCTGTGTTCGGGACAAGTTCTTTTGGGTTCTTTGCACATGTACTTTTGGCTTTGAAGTAAAAATATCTACGGGGTAAATTGGGCTTCATTTTCGCGCTTTTTTACAAATAGGCATTTACTCCCACTTGAAGGTGCGGGCGGCGGCAATGTAGGCAACGATGCTCCATGCCAAAAGCCCCAAAAGCTGAGGGAAAACCTGATCTATAGAAACTCCCTCAGTTGTAATTTTTCTAATCGCCGCATTAAAAAAAGCCAAAGGCAAGATTTTTACAAAAGGCTGTAAAGCAGCCGGCAAATTTTCAATAGGGAAAAAAGTCCCGGCCACTAAAAATTGAGGGAAAACTATTATGTTTGTTAGAGGAACAACGGAGTTTTCATCTGTTGCGACTCCTGCTATAAAAAGTCCAAACCCCATAAAAGCCAAAAGGCCGATTATTGAAAGAAAAATGATCAACAAAATGGTAAATAAACCGTGTATTAGGGTAAAATCAAAAACCCAAACACCTGCAGCGACAATAACCAATGTCTGGGCAAGAGCAACTATAACTCTTGCCATTCCCTGTCCTACGAGAATCGTCAAGCCCTTTGTCGGAGTTGCAAAAATTCGCTTCAGAACTAAAGTCTTTTTCAAAAAAATAAGTCCAAATGCGGTATTATTGACGGCTGTTGCCAAAATTGCAAAACCGATCATGCCGGGCAGGAAAAAATCGATGAATTTAAATGCCCTTCCTGCGACTTTTTCAACAGATAAATTTATTGGTAAATCTTTAATACCGGCTAGACTTAAGTTTTCTTTGGCAATCACACCCGAAACGATACTTTGGGCAACCTGCGCCTGATTCTGATTGGCCTGTGAAATTAATAACTTCACGTCACCCGAACCATTTTCGGTTATTAAAACCGCTGTCAATTTTCCCGCCGAAAGTTCTCTTTTAAGATCCGCAGGAGTACCTTTTTGAATACTGACACCTTCGATTTTGGAAATATCGCTATAAATTGCAGTTGACTGGCCGTTTTCAGGAATACCTATTGAGATACTTGCGCCGCTTGGGCCAAAAAACCCAAAAGCAAAAATAAACATTAAGGGAAAAACGAAGCCGAAAAAAACAGTAGCCCGGTTTCTAAGCTGAGCACGAAGGCCATAGTAAGCTATTGCCAAAAGTGGCCCAATTTGGTTTGGAGATTTTGTTTTCATATTACTCTTCTCTTAACTGTCTGCCTGTTAAATTTAAAAAAACATCCTCCAATGTTGCCTTTTTAATCTCTTTCTCCCTTCTAAAGCCTGTTTTTAAAAGCTCATCAATCAGCTCGTGAGGCGTGCCAATTTTTATTATTTTTCCGTGATCCATAATAGCCAGACGGTCACATAATTTTTCCGCTTCCTCCATATAATGGGTCGTAATAATTACCGTTTTGCCCATCTTATGAATATTTTTAATTTCCTGCCAAAGATTTGTCCTGCCTTGGGGGTCAAGTCCAGTTGTCGGCTCATCAAGAAAAACAATCTTTGGGTTATTAATAAGTGTGGTTGCCAGAGAAAAACGCTGTTTTTGGCCACCTGAAAGTTTTTGAAAGTAGGACTTCTTTTTATCCTCAAGTGAAAACTTTTTAAGAATGGCAATCGGATCAATTTCTACCTGGTACAAACTGGCAAACATTTTTAAAAGCTCAACCAAAGTAAGGTCCGGGTAAAATCCGGCGGCCTGAAGCTGGACGCCAATCCTGCTTTTTACTTCCCAGGTATTTTTTAAAATATCAAGTCCGTCAACCTCTATTTGACCGGATGTCGGCTTCCTTAAAGTTTCTGCAATCTCAAGGGTGGTAGTTTTTCCGGCACCGTTTGGCCCAAGTATTCCGAAAATTTCTCCCTCATAAACTTCGAATGAAATATTATCAACGGCTGCCAAATCCTCATATTTTTTGACAAGGTTTTTGACTTTGACTGCGGCTTTTTTTGATTTTTTACTCATGGCAAATACGAAAGTGGAAAGACCATTATGCCCCTAAAACAAAATGCAGTCAATTGATGAAGCTTGTTATCTCAAGTCCAAAGTTTTGGAAGAGAATTTAATTTTTTTCGATTTGATCACAACCTGACGTGGGCCGTTTTCTAAATATCCAGCGTCAAGACTTTCAAAACCGTTTTTCTTGATAATCCCCTGTGCTTTTTTGATATCTTTTTTGGGCAGAAAAATAGCATAGTCCTGCCCCATATTTAACGTTTCATAGATCTCGTAGTCCGAAAGACCTGCTTGTTTTTGGATAAATTCAAAAATTTCCTGCAGCTCAAAAACTTTTTCGATAACGTAAGTAAAGTTTCCCCTAGCCCGCATGATTTTGCGAAGACCATGTCCGGTAATATTGGAAATGTAATGAATGTTGATTTTGGCATCCAAAAGATCCTGTACAAGTTTTGCATAGATATTGGTTTTTGTCAGAATCGCTTCGCCATACATTTGGCCATTTGGTAATTTAGTCGCGTAACCTTTTGGTAGTTTTTGGGCAACTGCCCTTGCAAGCGACAAGCCATTACAATTGATACCATTTGACTTAAGAAGTAATATCCTATCCCCCGCTTTTAGGTTTTTGTCGAGGATTAATCTGGATGACGGATTTATAATCCCGATTGCTGAACCACCTAAATCAACCGTATCTTTTTCGACAATACCTTTAAGTGTTGGCGTTTCCCCACCGCCCCACGTAGCCATTGATAACTTGCAGGCATCACGCCAGCCGTTTACAAAATCCTGCATCCGCTCTTTATCCTGAAGCCAGTTATTGTCTTCAATTGCCCAATATGCATGAACAACCCTCGGTTTTGCGCCAACCGTCACAAGATCATTGATGATTGTGGCGACAGTGTCATGTCCAATGACATCGTAGTAAGTTTTACCGGTAATTTTTCGCATATCATCCGCAACCAAATTTTTGGTGCCGAGGCCTTCAACAACAGAGGCAAACAAGGTCTGACCTTGCTGCCAGACAAACGCCGATTCGCCTCTGGTTGCTGTGATTTCGGAAAACCCAGCTTTTTCCTTAATTTGTGTCTGGCGCGCATAAAGTTGAGCCATCTTCTTAATTGGGTCTTTAGTGTAATAATCGTCGCCCACCTGGGCGTAGGAAATTTTGTTTTTCTTCACCTTTGTTTGGCGAATTTTATCATGCCTTCAAATATAAAGCTTCCCTTGGCTTCGACATTACCGCGTCTCCAGTTAGGATGCTGGGTGATGTCGACAATTTTTTCCGGATGGGGCATTAAGCCAAGGATTTTCCCTGTAGGATCACAAATTCCGGCAATCGCTTTGAGAGAGCCGTTGGGGTTATCCGGATATTTTTGGGTTTTTTGGCCATTTTCATCAACATAACGGCAGAATACCAGTTTTTGCCCCTCTATTTTTGCAAGGTTTTGGGCTCTCGCAAAAAATCTGCCTTCACCATGGTTAACGGCAATATCCAAAGTCTTACCAACATATGGATCAAGAAATTTAGCTTGCGATTTTTCAATTTTTATTTTGACAAAACGGCATTCGAAATGACCGCTTTCGTTTTGCGCCAAAGTTGCATCCATTTTCCCCAAATTGCCAAACGGCAAAAGCCCTGTCCGCACCAATACCTGAAAGCCGTTACAAACTCCCAGCACTAATCCTTCCTTATTTATATAGTCTTTTAACTGGTCTTTGAGAAAGGAGATAAGCTCAACCGCCAAAATTTTACCGGAGGCTACATCATCGCCGTAGGCAAAACCACCGGGCAATGCCAATATTTGGTAATTTTTGAGATTTTGACTTTTGTCCCTTAACTCGTTTACATGAACATACTTTGGATCTGAGCCAAATTTTTCAAAAGCATAAAAAAGCTCCTCATCGCAGTTGGTGCCGTCGGTAATTAAAATTGCTACTTTTGGTTTTGCCATTAGTGAAATATTTCCTCCATGGGTTTCTGCCAAGACGATTTGAGTTGACTTGTAGAAACCTCACAGATTGTTTTAGATGCCTGATTGACGCTAATCGATTGTTGTTTGACTGTCCGGCCGAGTATTTGGAAAGGGGCGTTGCCAAAAAGTTTTTTGGCAACTCTTTCATCTTGCACCTCTACCAAAAAACAGCCGGTGGTTTCCGAAAACAAAACGAGGTCCGTCCCCGCTTGCTTCGAATTGCGAAGCATTACGGGCAGGCTCGTTTTAAAGGAAGAAAAGTCAACTGATGCACCGCAGTTTGCCCCAAAACACATTTCGGAAAGTGCTGCCGCCATGCCGCCTTCTGAAATATCATGACATGCCAAAATCTCGCCCGACTGAATTCCGGAAGTTATAGCTTGCAAAACTCCTTTTAGATTTTTTGTATCAACTTTTGGTACTTTTCCCGATCCACCGGTTATATCAAAATACGCCGATCCTCCGAGATTTTTAAAATCCAGATTGCCAACCAAAACTATAGTCGATCCAACTTTTTTGAAATCGGCACTTTGCGTTTTTTTTATATCCGGTATTTTTCCAAATACAGAAATCAAAAGAACGGGCGGGATTTTTAAAATTTTGCCGTCGGGATACCGGTAAGTTGAGGAAAGGCTGTCTTTACCGGAAACAAAAGGCATACTAAGTGTCTTTGCCATATCGAAACAGGCATCGACGGATTTATCTAAATCGGCTAAAGATTCGCTGTCCGGAAACGGCCAGATAAAATTGTCAATTAAGGCTGCATTATTAATATCTGCGCCAATTGCGACAAAATTGGAAACCGCCTCGGCAATTGCCCAAACGCTTCCCCAGTAAGGATCGATTTTGACCAAGGCCGGATTCAAACCGTGTGAGATTGCCAGTCCATACGGCTTTCCTAAAATCGGCTCTAGGATAGCACCGTCATTTGGGGCAGAATAATCCCATCCGCTCAGAGGAGACAGGGCATTTTTCCCCTGAACAGTATGGTCATACATTCTGATAATCGGTTCCTTTGAACAAACATTGCCGTGCGCCATTACCTTTGGCCAAATTTTTGCAATATCAATATTTTTTGAGGGCAACTTTTCTTTGGCCGTTCTTTTTGTACTTTTGCCGACCATTTTCCTTTGCGGCAGGCCGTCATGCAAAAAATTCATCGGAAGATCGCAAACCGTTTGTTTTTTGTATACCACTTTTAATCTTTTATCACCTGTAAACTTTCCGATTTGCGCAATCTCAACGTTATAAAGTTTGGCAAATTTGGCAACTTTTTTGAGATTTTTGGGGTCTTGCGCAATCACCATTCTCTCTTGAGACTCGGAAACAAAAATTTCCCAGGGAGCAAGCCCAGCATATTTTAAAGGAACTTTTTCCAGATAAACTTCGGCCCCCAGACTTTTTGCCATTTCACCGATTGCCGAAGAATAGCCGCCGGCGCCGCAATCGGTAACTGCCCTTATCAAATTTTTTCTAGAAAGTGCCAAAACCAAATCTATGATTCTTTTTTCTTCAATGGCATTCCCGATTTGCACAGCCGAGCCCAAAACATCGATGGTTTCTGCTGTCATTTCTCCCGATGAAAAAGTCGCGCCATGAACACCGTCCCTGCCGGTTCTGCCTCCGATTGTCAAAATTAAATCACCCACTTTGGGTTTCCCTTTTTGGGCTTTTGATTTTTTGATGATGCCAAATGACCCGACTGCAACTGTCGGCTTTGCGCGAAAATCTTTGTGAAAGTGGAAAGAGCCGTTGTTTGTCGGAATCCCGACGCGATTGCCGTAATCGCGAACGCCATAAACAACCTTTCTCAAAAGATAATCCGGCGCAAGACACCCTGGCGGCAATTCTTTTGCAGGAAGATCTGGCGGTGCAAAACAAAAAATGTCGGTTGAGGCAATCGGCTTTGCTCCCAAACCTGTTCCCAGAACATCGCGAAAAACTCCTCCGGAGCCGGTCATGGCTCCACCGTACGGTTCAATTGCCGAAGGGCTGTTGTGAGTTTCAACCTTGCCATTGACTGCCCACCCTTCGTAAAAATCAATAACGCCGGAATTGTCGACAAAAGCCGAAACTATTAATTTTTTATTGAAGCTTGCAGTCTTTTTGATTCTTTCAAACAAGGGCAGCTTTTCTTTTCCATCGACAACCAATTTTGCCTTAAATGTTTTATGGACACAGTGTTCTGACCATGTTTGTGCCAAAACCTCAATTTCGCAATCGGTTGGATCACGGCCGATATTCTCAAAATAGTTCTGGATAATCTTCATCTCCTCGAGATTTAAAAATAAACGATCTTTAGAAAGATCCATTAGCAGATCATCATCAAAATTACTAATGGAAATTTTTTGAACCGATGGAGTTTTGCCAGAGATTTTTAAAGTTTTTGGAGGAACTTTAACAACATGCTCTACCGATTCGTTTACCAAAAGACGTTTTACAATTTTTTCAATATCTTCTTTTTTAACTTTCCCATAAAAAACGTATTCCCAAGATGAATCGGCAAATTTTAGAGGAATCTTGCAATCAGCTGCTGATTTCAAAAGCGAAGCTGCCTCAGGATTCATTACTCCGGGTTTATAAGCAACTTCGATTATTTGAACGGCATCGGTAAAAATTGGGCGATTGATAGAAACTCGCTGATCAATCGGCTCAAACAAAACTGTCTCGGCAAATTTCTGCACCTGGTCTTTGGAAATTCCTTCGAGTCGATAAATTTTGGCTGTACGGATTTTTTTGATGGAGTTTATATTGAGGGTTCGTTTTATTTCCGCAAGAAGATCCTGACCTTTCGGGTCTTTTGGAGTTTTTGAAACTATTCTTACTTCATAGATCATTTGGTGTAAAATCTTGCTACATCGCGCCAACCGATATCAGTGCGGTAATGTAAATTATTACCTTCGACATCGACTAAAGAAAGTGCATTATAGGCCATTTCTCTCGCCTGTGCAACATTCCGGCCTTCACCTAAAACGTAAAAAAGTCTGCCGCCCGCCGCAACCCATCTGCCATCTTCATATTTGGCACCTGCCCCGAAAACAGTGGCTTTTTTTAATAATTCACCAAAGCCTGTAATTTCCTTACCGACTACTTCAGAATAATCGCCCGGATAGCCTTTAGATGCAGCTGCAACAACCACCCGATATTTATTATCTTTTTCTATTTTAGGCATCGACCCTTTTAGTGCTGCAGCAACCAACTCGAAGTAATCATTTTTGACAGACGTTAAAATAACCTGGGCTTCAGGGTCCCCCCATCGGGCATTGAATTCGATAACCCAAACCTTGCTATTCTTGTCTACCATCCCGCCTAAATAAAGAACTCCCACGTATGGTCTTTTTAACTTAGACAATCCCCGGACGGTTTTTTTAATGATCGATTTGACCTGAGCCTCAACTTTTAAACTCACAATGCGCGGTGGAGAAGAACATCCCATGCCGCCGGTATTTGGACCGTGATCTTTGCCAAAAACCCGTTTGTGATCCTGCGCAAAACCGATTATTTGAAATTGTTCATTGGAAACTAAAGCAAATGCCGAAAATTCCTCACCGTCAATGCATTCTTCTACAAGATAAATTTGGCCGGCTTTGCCAAAATTTTTCATTTGTTTTATGGCAGATATTGCCTCTTTTTTGTTTTTTGCAGAAATTGCGCCTTTGCCGGCTGCAAGTCCGGACGCTTTGATAAACCAATTGCCATCTTTTTGATTTTCAATGAATTTAATACCTTCAAATTCTGAACGATAAATTTTAAAAGAAGGCGCAGGAATATTGAATTGTTTCATAAATTTCCTTGCCCAAGCTTTGTCCCACTCGATTTGTCCTGCTGATTTACTCGGACCGAAAACTTTGATGCCTGCTTTAGTCAAACTATCCGAAAGTCCGCAGGCTACTGCATCGTCCTGCGCCACATCAGCAAGGTCAACTTTTTCTTGCTTTGCAATTTCGACTATTTCGGATGTATCGGTAGTTTTAAGATGAGGAAAAATTTTTGCCGGTTTTTTTGAGGATATCGGAATTAAGTCGTTCCCCGGCACGACAAGAAGTTTTTTTACGTGTTTGCTCTGTGTGTATTTCTGGGCAAGAGTCGCCGCTCTTCCGCCGCCGTCAATTACGAGAACTGTTGCTGCCATAGACTATTTTACGAAAGTTAGCAGAGTTTTTGCAAAGATTCGACGTAAATCCTATTTTCTACTTTTTTAAGCCTTGCATATAGAGAATTAACGGTATCGTTTTTGTGTACTTTAACAAATCCCCTTTTAAGAACCGGCCCGAAATCAAATTCCTTGGAGAGAAAATGGATAGATGATCCGGCATAAGTAGAATTTTGGCCAAGAAAATTTTGGACCGCTTTTTCGGCCAATAATCCTCTGTTCCAAAGCGCGCGCGTACCGTCGGGATTTTTGACACTTCCATTGATAGTTTGCGGCACCAAGCCCGGATGCAGATTCAAAATGCGGTTTTGAAATTTGGCAATTACTTCGTCTGATACTATCTGCTTCCAACCCGCAAGGACAATATAATCGGGTTTTATCGCCTCAAGAATCACAAAAAGATTTTCTTTCTTGGGACAAATGGCAATTTTTAAACTGTGTTTTTGGGCTCTTTTTATGCCAAACGCTTCTTTTGAATCGCTTATGGCAATGGCAATTTCGGCATTTAATTTATCAGCCTCAATCGCGTCGATTATTGCCTGAAGATTGCTGCCTGTACCGACAGTAGAAATTAAAACTGCCAATTTTTTCATCAAAAATTAAAAAGGACAGAATTACTTGAATAATATATCAGATTTTATTCCGAGCGAGAAAACTATAGCATTTATTCCGTAGATGAGAGTTAATCTAGCGAAGCGAAGGAAGAAAGTACCACGGCCTTCAAGCCGTGTGTAGTTTATTTATCGAATGATGATTTTGTAAGAAGATTACTTCTCGTCTTTCAGGTAAAGGCCTAAGATCCCTAAAACCCCTGCAACTAAAAATAACTGCGTGGGAGCAATTGAGGTGATATCATTTTGGGTTACAGCCTGATAAACCGCAACGAGAATAATAACGACTGTCGCGCCTATTAAAACCTGCGATAACGTGTTTGATTTAGAGCTTTGGATCAGGGCTTTTTTGGCCATACAATTATATAATTGCACTCTTTTTGGGAAATAGTCAAATTATGAAGATTAAAAACTTTCTGGGAAGATGGTAAGCCAGATTCTGTTCTTGCGGCCATCTATCTCTAAATGACGATTGTCACTCAGTCCCGCCTTTTTTGCGGGATGCCCCTACTTTGGATCTCCCGGAAGCATGGTAATTCGCCAGCTGGCGAACGATCCATATCTGGGTTGCAGCAGGGAGGATTGCCCGTTTCACACCTACTCGTCTCTGTTGCTCTCCCGAAAGGTTAATTCCTTCCGAGCCCTAAAAACCGCATGTAGGTAAAGCTTTTAGGGACTAGCAGTCACCTGTCCCGGCTTACGCCGAGCACCCCGCTTCCAGCTGTCTGGACTTTCCTCCCCGCCAAAATTGCTCCTTGGGTCGTGTACGAATAGTACTGAAAAGACCCAAGGGAAAATTAGGCGGGGTAGCCGTTCTTCTTCCCAGAAAGTGAAACTACATTTTACCAAAATCACGCTACTTTTTCAAAGAAATTTACCTATTGAGGAGGATCTACTGTTCTTCCATATCATCTTCAAATTTTTGATCCTCGGAAAGAAGCTCGCCGGCAATGATTTTAGCAACCACAACCAAGGGGATTGCCAAAAACGCACCTAAGATTCCTGCAAGTTTGGCACCGATAAGAAGGGCAATGATAATTACAGGCGGCTGTAGCCCAACAACTTTCGACATGACCATCGGCACCAGTAAATTATTTTCAATCTGCTGAACTATTAAAAATAGCGCGGCAACTGCAAGTCCCAAAATAGGCGCTGAGGCCAGACCAACCAGTATTGCTGGAATCGAGGCAATTATTGGACCGACAATCGGCACAATTTCCAAAATTCCTGCGACCAGTGACAAGGGCAACGCAAAAGGAATCCCCAAAAGTCGAAGTCCGACATAAGTCATCACCCCGACTATTAACGACAGCGCAAGTTGCCCCCTAACCCACCTGCCAAGACCGTATTCAACCTTGGTAACAATATTTGCCACCAATTTTTCCTGTTTGCCGGAAAAAGGAGAGGTTACGAGTTTTATTAATGTTTTCCATTCTAAAAGCATGTAGAAACTGAGAACAAATAATGTCAGAATCAAAAATATACTTGAGAAAATGGCGGTTGAGATGGATATAAAGTTCTGGGCAATTTGGCTGATCTGTCCCTCAATTGCTCTTGAAATATTTTCCGTAGGTATTTGGTGAAAGACGAGAAAATTGTTTACAGAATCAATGATTTGAGGAGTCTTGCTGGCAAAATCGCTTGTTTGCTTAACAAGAGGAGGAATAATTGTCCCCATAACAAACCCGATTACAAAAATTACCAAAATGTAAACCAAAATCACGCTTAAAACCCGGGGGACTTTTTTGGCAGTTAACCAATCAACGGGTTTTAAAAGTGCAGACACGATTAAGATGGAGAAAAAAACCAAAATTATTATTTCTTTAATCAGGATTAGAAACCAGATTCCTATCACAAAAAGGGCCGTAAAAATAATTGTCTTATAGGAAATCTCGATCCTAAGCGAAGTTTTTTCTTCTTTCATTTTCTTTAGTGTACCAGAGGCTCACCGTTTTTTCTAATGATTTGCCAAAATTTTCTGAACTTATATCAAAAAGTTTGATGTTTTTAAATTTAGGAAACCATGTTTTTTGTCTTCTTACAAAAGAATGAATATCGCCTTTAAGCCTCAGGAGCGATTCTTCATAGGAGTTCTTATCTAATAAATATTTTGTAATCCACCGGTACTCGAGACCCAAGTTTTCCAGCCAATTATAATCCACTCCATTTTCTAGAAGATCTCTGACCTCGTTAATTAGTCCATGATCAATTCTTTCGGCTAGCCACCTGTCTGCTTTTTTGAATAAAAATTCATTGGGGGCAGTCAAGCCCAAAAATAAATATTGGGAATTGGGAATTGCTCGCCTTGAGCGAGTTTCGAGTCGAAAGGGGAATTGGGAATTGCTTTCATCCTTGATCTCTGATCCTTGATCCTTTTTATGAATAGCTATTTCAATTGCGCGGATTAAGCGGCGTGGATTTGCCTTATCAGATTCATTCATCGATTCGGTGCGGTTTTTACTAAGTTTGAAGAGCTTTTGATAAAGAGCATCAGTTGATAATTTCTCAAGCTTTCGACGAAGCTCCGGATCAGAAGGAACACCAATCGAGTCAATTCCCTCAAACAGGGCTTTTATATAAAAGCCCGTACCGCCAACTATAATCGGAAGCTTTTTTTTATCAATGATTCTACTGATTGAACTTTTGGCAAATTCTAAAAAATCCGCTGCTGAAAATTGTTGTCCCGGATCAGCAAGATCAAATCCATTAATCCTGACTCCGTTGACTATCCAATATCCTGCATATTTCTCAACTGTGTCACTAAAATCAACCTTACCCGATCCGATATCCAGACCTTTATATACCTGGCGGGAATCGGCAGATACTAACTCGCCGTTATATTTCCTAGCCAAATTAATTGCGAGGCTAGTTTTGCCGGTCTGCGTCGGCCCATAAATTACTAACATCATACACAATCCAATTTGAAGAAAGCGGGATTTTCGGATATTTCTGGAAATAACTTACGTTTATGCTGAAATTCTCCCGCTCATGGGGACCATAGGCAACATAATTAATTTTGTAAATTCTTATCAAATCCTCTGCTTCTTCACCACCCTGATATATACGCTCAACATCCGCAGCCCTTTCTAAATAGTCAATTCCGTGACTCCAGAGCCATCCATGGAAACCAACCAAAGTAGAGCGGCCGGAAAGTGCTGGAATCGGGTGATTGTGAACAGGCGCTGTTACAAAAATAGAATCTTTTGCTGTTAAATTTTTAACAGCCTGTGCAACTTTTAAATCCTCGCTCGTAAAAATCTGATAGTAGGTAACTTTCGTAAAAGTCCTGAAAATATCCAGTCCCCCTGAAAAAATCATAAAGAATACAAAGATCGCTCCAATAAATTTTTTAAATGTTGATTCTGAAAAGAACTGATCATGCAGAAAATAGGCAACGACAATACAAGATGCAAAAAACCAATAAATTAAAAGCTTGCTGTTATCAAATTCCCACGGCTGAAAAACGAAAATATTTGAAAGTGCAAAAATTGCCGCCGCCGGAATATAAAGAAAAAAGAAGTGACGGTTTTTTTTATAAAGCCAGAATAATGATATTAAAAGCACCGGTCCGAACAGGCCAAGATTTTTCAGCCAAAACCAAACAATATTTTCCTCACTGGCCCAGCCGTAATCAACTTTGGCAAATTTTAAAAAGTTGGTATCTGAGGAAATCGAATTAAGCATGGGCAAAGCAACCAGCACTGTCGCCGCCGCAAACAAAAACCATCCGGGAATTTTTTTCTTGTCCTTTCTGAAATGCAAAGCCGTTGCCGCAAAAAAGAAAGTACTGATTATAAAGATCACAAAAAGACTGTGTGCCTGGACCAGCGGCAAGATCCCTGCCAAAAGTCCGGCAAGAATCAAAAATGACAAGTTATTTTTAACAAAACCGCGGTACAAAAGTGCAAAAACGGTTATGGTTATGGGAAACGCAAAAAGAAAACCTCTTTGGGGTAAAAAATAGGCAAGGTAAGTGTTAATCCACCAATAACCCTGGTCTTTAATATCCGTGTATTCCCTCGGCAGCGAGATTAAAAAATCAAAAAGGCTTTTTTGGGAATTTTGAAAATCGGCTAATAGAAAGTGGAATCCCAAGCCGCCGTTTACAAAAAACAATAAAAGCGCCAAAAAAACTACCTTTTCATTTTTTATAAAAATCCGGATAAACAACCTTGCAACATAAATTGCTATTATTCCCATTACAAAAGTTGTGATAAACAGTGAAAAATCGACACCCGTTACTTTTGCAATCTGGGAAGTTACAAAGTCGGCAAAAATCGGATAATTGGGTTTATCTGCAGGATAAACGGGGTTTTGGGCAAATACCTGCCCCGATTCCAAAAATTTATTAATAAATCCCAAATGAAAAACCAAATCGCCATAAAGATTAACCTGGCCGACATACCAGCCGTCAGGCCTGATAGTTAACATATTTTTAGCGAAATGTAAAAATAAAAAACCAAAAAGAAAAAAAGTTAAAAATACAAAAAATTTGTCTTTGCGCATTTTCTAAAAGGTATTATCAATGTATACTGCAAATAATGCCACGGCACTTCCTTCTAATTCTAGCAATTATTACAATTTTCTCGGCAGCAGTCCGTCTCTTTCGCATAAACGAACCCGCAAGGTATTATTTTGATGAAGTTTATCATGTAGTCACTGCAAGGGCTTTTGCCCAGAACAACCCTGCGGCTTATGATCCATTTGCTCCGCCTCCTGAAGAAGGTACTGCCTATGACTGGCTTCATCCGCCACTGGCTAAATTAATTCAGGCATCTTCGATAAAAGTCTTCGGTGATAAGCCTCTTGCATGGAGATTACCTAGTGCAATTTTCGGGACTGCACTTATTTTGGCAACGGCAATTCTGGCAACTGTGATGTTTGGCAAAAAAGCCGGACTTATTGCGGGGCTTATTCTTGCTTTTGAAAACTTGACGCTTGTTATGAGCCGGATTACCATGAACGACATTTTTATTGCATTTTTTTCCGTTTGCGCCTTTATCTTTGCCGCCATGTATTCGAAAAAACAAAATTTGATTTGGATTGTTTTGACGTCGGTTTTTTTGGGACTCGCAATTGCCAGTAAGTGGACGGGCGTTTATGCGTTGATTATTGTTTTTGCTTTTCTTTTTTTCGTAATGCTCAAAAATCAAAAATCTCTATTGCCGCTTTCGTTTTTAATTATCATTCCTTTTTTTACCTACCTTGCTAGCTACGGGCAGTTTTGGCTGCAGGACCACAAAATTTCCCAATTTATAGATTTGCACAAACAAATCTGGTGGTATCAAAACAGAAGTGATCTTGCGCATCCTTATGGAACTACTGCCGTATTTTGTACGCCTAAAGGTCTTGACGGACCAAAATCATGGTGTCCGTGGATATTGGATATAAAAGGAGTTTATTTTTCATTCGAAACTTACGGACCAAAAAACGGTTATATCTATGCTTTAGGCAATCCTTTGATTTTTTGGGCCGGACTTATTGCCATCTCCTACTTAATTGGGAAACTAATCTCCGAGCGCAACGGCAAATTAGTTTTAATTCTCATGGGCTATTTTATCTTTTGGGTTCCCTGGATTTTTTCGCCGAGACTCTTATTTTTATATCACTATTTGCCTTCTTTGCCCTTTTTGACGATAGCTTTGGGAGTTTTACTTAAAGATATTTGGGAGACAAAGTTTAAATTTTTCACAATTTTGGCAATCTTAATTTTTGCTTTATCGTTTTTCTACTTTTATCCGATAACATCCGGATACCCGATTAATCCGCAACTTCTGGAAAAATTTATGTGGTTTAGTACCTGGCGCTAAAAAATTAGTGCACCGCAGAACGATTTATCCCCGTATGGTTTATCAACTGATCAAGAACGTGGAAACGTCTTTCTTTTTCGGCGTGGTCGACATCGTCAGAAAAAGCTTTGGTCGCGGCAGTATTTGGACGGGCTGAGTATTTGGCAACATATGCATAGGCAAAATTTACTTTTTTGGCCAAATCCACCGTATTTTCGAACTGCTTTTTTGCCTCGCCCGGAAAACCAACAATTATGTCTGTTGAGATCTGGGCTCCTTTAATTTCCTTCTTGATTTTCTCAACTAGCTTCATGTACTGGCTTCTCGTATACCATCTGTTCATTCGTTTTAAAACATCATCATCCCCTGCCTGAACGGGTAAATGGATATTGCGGTCTATTTTTGGATTTTGGGCAATCATATTAATCAGCTTATCCGAAAAATCCCATGGGTTTGAAGAAATAAACTTAACTTTTTTGATGCCTTTGATTTTGCAAACTTCTTCTAAAAGATAGGGAAATAAAGTTGGAATTCTATATCTTCCTAAATGCTTAACCATTACCGGTTTGACAATTCTTCCACTTGGAAGCTTATACCCGGCTTTTGTATTTTTAACCAGATCCGCGCCGTATGAATTAACGTTTTGACCAAGCAATGTCACCTCCGTGCAGCCATGTTTTGCAAGTCCTTTAATTTCGGAAATTATATCCCCAAAGGGGCGGGAAACTTCACGGCCACGGGTAAAAGGCACCACGCAAAAGGTACAGAAATTATTGCAGCCGTTTGATATCGGAACCCAGGAATGCGATACGTCATTCCTTAACGCAGGGTAGTCAAAACCGACTTCCTCTAGCGGTAAAAACTCATCAACTTCCGGCATCCGGCTTCTTAAGGTTTTTAAATATTTGCCGGTTTCATCGTGGGCGGCCATACCGACCATACAGCCGGTTATAACTATCTTGGGCTTTATCCGCCGGCCGGCGGATTTGACTATATTTTTAACAAGTCCTGTCACTCTGTCTTCTGCCGATTGCCTGATCATGCAGGTGTTAATCACAATCTCACCTGCTGATTTCATCGACTTTGCCAGACTATACCCGCGGGCAAGATAATAACTGGTAATTCTCTGGCTGTCGGCTTCATTCTGTTGACAACCGAAAGTTTTAATAAAAAATGTTTGGCTTTTCATCTTCCGGAAAGAACAATTTTAACACAGAAATACTCCGGCTAGAGAATCTTAGGGAAAAAAATAATGAAGCCAACAATAATAGCAGCGACTGAGAGAATCAAAACTCCTCCTGCTGCGCAATGCTTGGCCAATTTTGCTCCGGGGTGATGTTCGGGGTGCAAAACATCACATGCTTCTTCAATTGCGGTATTTATGGCTTCTGCGGAAATTACAGCAGAAGAAATCAAAATAATCACCAGCCACTCATAGGCAGAGAGTTTATAGATTAATCCCAGAACAATAATGAGAATTGCGAAAGCAATATGGATTTTGAAATGAGTTCCTTTGTTATAACTGTAAATTATACCCTCAATTGCAAAACCAAAACTTTTTACCTGATGGACGATAAAACTGTCACGACGCTCCATGTATATTATCTTAACACGAGCCAAATTTAATTGACCCCGCCTAAACTTAGCATTCACCTTTTGGGTATTATTCATACACGGTTCATGCTGCGTTTTTGACGGGGTCTTCGTTAAGTTTGGCAAGCCAAACTTTCCTTGACTTTTAGCCTCAATCGGAGTATATTCCAGGCTGAAAAGGGAATCTGTCAGGCAAGAAGCTTGGGCTTTTTAACGGGCAGATAATTTTAGATGGAGAACAAACAAAAAGAAAGAATTTTACGCGGAGATACTTCGGTTTCTCACAGTTCTGACGAATATATCACAGGTAATCTCAGACAAATACAGGGAGAAGTATACGCGGTAAACAATAGCGAAGTAGATGTTGATTTCTATTCACCTCAACATATCGAACCAACGACTTACTCTACTAATGTTGAGATTGGTACTCAGTCAAGTCCGTTAACCTCTGCCGGCGAACCTAAAGGGGCTGACTCTGCTTTTGCACTAAGCATCCTCTTTGCTCGGATTAGAAAACTCAAGAAACCGCCCAATTCTACTTAATTAATCTTTTGAGGGTTTTTCCCGCAGTAAAGCCGGGGAGCTTGTGGCCGGCGATTTTTATTGAGGAACCGGTTTGAGGATTGCGGCCGGTTCTTGTAGTCCTATTCCTTACCTTAAAAGTACCAAAGCCGGAAATTACAACTTTGTCACCTTTGGCCAGTGAATCCCGGATGTTTCCGAAAACCGCGTTAACCGAAGAAAGCGCCGATTTTTTAGTTAATCCTACTTTTTTGGATACTCTTTCTACTAACTCGTTCTTTGTCATCTAACTTTGGGATTATATATCAAAAAAAAGACCATGGTCAAATTACTTTGCAATATCAACTGCCCGGGTTTCGCGAATTACCGTTACTGTAATCTGCCCAGGGTAGGTTAATTCTTTTTCCAGTTTCTGGCTGATGTCGTGGGCTAAGGTTACAATTTGTGCGTCATCCAAGACTTCGGGGTTCACAATAACCCTTATTTCCCTGCCCGCCTGTATCGCATAAACTTTGGCAACCCCGTCAAAGGTTGCAGCTTTATCTTCAATTTCCGAAAGTCTTTTGATGTATTCCTCAACCGATTCGTGTCTGGCGCCAGGCCTTGCACCGGAGACTGCATCGGCAAGATGGACTACAACCGACTCGACAGATGAAAACGGTTCGTCCTCATGATGCTGGGCAATACAATCGACAATTTCTTTTGGGAAATTCCATTTTTTGGTAAGCTCGACACCCAGCTGAACATGGGTTCCCTCTTTTTCGACTTCCGTTTTACCAATGTCATGGAAAAGACCTCCTGTTGCACATATATTTGCGTCTGCCCCGACTTCCTGGGCAATTTTTTTGGCAATTTTGGAAGTTTCGATTGCTGCTGCCAGCTGATTCTGGCCGTAAGAATAACGGAATTTCAATCTTCCCAATGCATCTGTCGCCACCTGCGGCAGGTTATAAACTCCAACCTCAAAGGCCGCTTTTCTACCAGCATCGGACATATCATCTGAAACCTGGTTCTTGGCTTTTTCCACCAACTGCTCGATTCTTGTCGGTTGGATTCTGGCATCTTTAACCAGCCATTCCAGGGCAAGTTTGGCAATTTCCCTTCTTACCGGATCAAAAGATGAAATACGCACTTCCCCCTCGATATCGCTGTCCAATTCCACATCAACTCCGGTTGCCAACTCAAATGCCCTGATATTTCTGCCTTCCCTGCCTATAATTCTCCCCTTTAAATCATCGGATTCAAGCTTGACCGTAGAAACCGTGTACTCGGCAACCCAGTCAGTGGCGCCTGCAATCATCGCGTTTACCAGTATTTCCTTGGATTTTTCTGCGGCTTCTGCCTGAATTTTCTCCTCGGCCTCTTTAATCTTTTTGGCAATCTCATCAGAAAGCTCTTTTTCTACGTTTTCTAAAATTAATTTTTTGGCTTCTTCGCGGGTTAGGGATGATGATCTCTCGAGTTTTTTGACAAGATCTTCTCTTGTCTTTTTAGTCTCCTCTTCTTTCTTTTCAAATACCTCTTTTGTGCGGTCGAGTGCCTGCTGCTGTTTCTGGACTTGGGTAATTCGCATGTCCAGATTGTCTTCTTTTTCGGCAATCCTTTTTTCAAGCGCCAAAGATTCCTGCCGAATTTTTGCTGCCTCTTCTTCCGCACTCTTTTTAATCCTGTAAGCCTCATCGCGGGCATCCTGGATTATTTCACGGGCAGAAGCGGAAGGGACGGAAAAATCCCTGGGTTTGCCCACAGAAACGACCACCCTTTGCGTGGCTCTGCCCGAACTTTTCCTTTTTTGGTCACGATCGTCCATTAATTAGAACCTGTTATTTAATTAGGGAAGTTTGCAAACAAGAAGACAGACCTAAAACTTAGGCCTTTTTTAGAATTTTAGAAAAAAGAAACTTGCCGTTTTTCATTTTTTTAAGAAAAACAATCTTCTCGAGATAACTTCCGATTGTTAATTTTAAACTTTTTTAACAATTTGTGCAATAACCTCATTTATCGTTTTTGAGTCAAAACCGCGGCGTGCAAGGTGTTCGTAAACCTTTTTCTTTAACTTGTGGTTTGTCAATTTTTTCCAAGATTGCAGTTTTTTCTCAATAACTTTATATCCTAGGTCTTTCTGATTTTTTATTTTGGAAATCGCTTTCTCGATAATTTCTTTGTCCACTCCCTTATTTATAAGTTCCTTCCTTATTACATAGGGCCCCTTTGGCTGAGAGCCTGTTCTTGCCTTAACCCACCAATTTGCAAATTCTTCGTCGTTTAAAAAGCTTTGTTTTTTTAATCTTGTTATGACTTGTGAAATCACCGGACTTTGCGAGGCTTGGTTAAATTTAATATTTTCGCTTCTTGCAATTTTTTTAACAAGGAAATCGCAAACTTCTTTTTCGCTTCTTGGTCTGTATGATAAAAACCTTAATGAGGCGTCAAACAGTTTACCCGCTTCATTTTCCTTAATGAGTCTTTCGATATCACCTTCTGACAAACTTTTGCCAACAGACAGCATATTTTTGGCAAGCAGATTTTCGTCCGCGGCAAAAGAAAACCGTCCGTCAACATAAATATTAAAACGGCCTTGCCTTCTTTTTTGGGGTTCGATTGAAGTTACTTGAGGCACTCGCCTAGACTGTCGCCACGCTTTCTAAAATTTCATCGTCTTCGGATTCGGAGTTTGCTTCTTTTTTAGGTTTTTGCGGAATCCCTTTTTTAACTTTGGCCCAGATTTCTTTTTCCAGTGCGGCATATTCTTTTTTATGTTCTGCAAAATATGCCTTGGTGCTTTCCCTTCCTTGGCCTATCATTTTAGTCCCCCATCTGAAAAAAGATCCGGATTTGGTTATTAAACCGAGTTCCAGCGCCACATCCAAAAGCCCGCCTTCTTTGGAAATTCCTTCCTCGCCCATGATGTCAAATTCGGCAACGCGAAACGGCGGCGCCAGTTTGTTTTTGACAACTTTGACCCTGTGTCTGGTACCGATTACCTTTTCGCCTTCTTTAATGTTTTCGATTTTTCTAATATCAAGCCTGATTGATGAATAGAATTTAAGTGCCCTGCCGCCGGGGGTTACCTCCGGATTGCCAAACATGATGCCGATTTTTTCTCGCAACTGATTGGTAAAGATGGCAATGGTTTTCGATTTGGAAATTGCCCCTGTTAATTTTCTTAAAGCCTGCGACATTAAACGGGC
>Ga0209751_10000368_pt1 | contig 48159 bp, 78 predicted proteins | sample RifCSP13_1_FD_184019 | JGI IMG/M metagenome (GOLD analysis project Ga0209751, IMG submission 184019) | Soil microbial communities from Rifle, Colorado - Rifle CSP2_sed 13_1 (SPAdes) (version 2) | ecosystem: Environmental > Terrestrial > Deep subsurface > Rock core/Sediment | place: Rifle...
CCTGGTTTACATTGGGAATGTCGTCCCCCCCAGAAGGACAGAGCCTTTCCAATATGAACCAGGGGCAGGACGCCCAGGTAGCCCGTGGATCTCCCCGCCGCCCGAAGAGGGTGCCGAGGACATAACCATAACCGTGACCGGCGATGGAGGTTCTGGGGGCGGATACTACCAGGACGACTACGTGCCCCAGAACACCGGCGGCGTTACCCGCGGCGCGGGCTTCGGCGGCGCGTATGGCCTCGTGAACTGGAGATTCTAATGCCACCTGCGCCGCCAAGAAAGAGACCGCAACCACAACAGCCGACGCCTGTCGCTGCACCTCCGCAACCCGGAAGCAGACCGCTTGTGTCCCGCGGGGTTGCACAACCCCGACGTGGACCCGAACCGGCCCTTGCGGCGCTCACTCCCCGCGGCATTGTTCGCATGGAACCGCCGCCGCAAGGGGCGGGCTTTGGCGGATATCAGCAACACGATCCCAATAACCCCCTTTCTATTCCGGGCTACGAGAAACTGACGCGCAGCGAGCGCAACCTTATGAATGCGCTTCAGGGCGTCGCTGAGAACCCGGTCGGTTCGTGGATCTTGGATAAACTCGGCACGGGCTGGGTGGGGAAGGCGCTTGGCGTTCTGGATGTAGGCGCCGAGAACCTTGAACGTTTCGCGGGATTTGGCGCCCAGGCGCTCTCCGCATTCGCCAATCCCGCAGAGCGGGACTTCTACGAGAACCTCGGCGCTGCTTGGTACGCCGGCGGTCTTTCCGCCGACATGATGAACCTGCCGCAATGGACGGAAGAGGGTGTTGAACCCGCATCTCCTGAAGTCGAGGCTCTTCTGCGACAGGCTAACGTTCCCGGACAAGAGGTTCTAGGACCCGTTGGAACACGGAAGCGCCTTGTAGTTCCCCAAGACCTACCGGGCGTTGCGGGGCTTGTCGGCGCGCGCCAGCGGATCACACAACTCGTCGCCGGCGGCATGACTTATCACGATGCCCTCATCCAAACCCGCGAGGAGTACTACCAGGATATTGGTGCACTTGCCTTTCGGGCACAGCTCTACGATGCTTTCGTCCACATCGCCGGCGACCCGCTGAATTACATCCTTCCCCGACTCAAGCCCTTCGAGAGAATTCGCCTCGCGCGCGAGTATCTTGCCTTCAATCGGGCCGTGCCGGAAGCGGCCGAACTCGCCGCCCGCGGCCTGGACGAAGCACAGACCGCACTGAAATTGACCGAAGAAGCCGGCGATGCAGCCAAGATCGCCGAGGCGACCGCCGAGGTGGCGCGCTTCGAGGGCGCGGTGGAAACGGCGCAAGTGACGAAGCAACTTGGTCCATGGGAAGAACGCTTCCTGCGCGTCACGGGGGGCATTCCGGGCGTCGAAACGAAACTCCCCAAGGCCCTTGATATCCTTGCGACTCCATTCAAGCTGACGCCGCGCGCCAGGGCGTCAGAGTTCGTCGTCCAGATATTGAACAACGTTAGCTCATATGTTCTAGCCAAGTCGCAAGACCCAATCGAGATCATCAGGGCGATCACGCGCTCCACGGATGGTGCGATGGGACGCGAGTTCGGCCACATGGTTGTGACCTACGAGGGACGCCAGGTGATGGGCGTCCTGAAGGCCTTCAAGGCGTACGGCGACGATCTGCTGATTGCCTACCAGAAGACGGCCTCCTTCGAGCAGCCCATGCTGACCCTCGCTGCCCAACTCCTGGGCGAGACACCGGCGAGTCTCATGCAGCGTATCAAAGTCGGCGAGGCGCTGGCCATCACGAACCAGATTGCGGATAAGCTTCAGCAATTCCCCGATGCCCAGAAACTCCTTGCGCCCCTCTTGGCGCAAGGCGGATATCAGGCATTGGGACCGGAAGTCATCCAGCGCCTGGGTTCTGTCTTTGGCGATACGGTCCTGTACTCGCCCGAGGGCTTCCGTGCTGAACTCCTGAACAAGTTGGTGGACGTTGCGGCGCAGCAAGCCATCATCGCCTACGGTGTGTCGGCGAAGGGACCACTGCTTCAGTTCACGGATGCGATCAAGGCCGCCGAAACGCTGGCCTTTCTCAAGACCAACCCTTCCTATCCGATCCGCAACGCATTCAACAACTTCGCCACGATGATCGCCCGCGGTTCTTTCGGGATGTCGCCCGCTGATGAGTTGGCGAAGGTCTGGACGCGCATCGGTATTGAACCGGCCCGGTTACGCTCCGGCGTAGGCATGGCGGGCGAACTCGGCGCTGAACTTACACAAGACGCCCTCTCTCGCGGGATGCGCTTGTTGGCAGACGCCGAAAAAGGCAAAGTCCCGTGGCTACAAAACATCACGGAGTGGATAGGCGGCCAGAAGGGCTTTGGCATGGGCCAGGCTGCCCAGCACATGGAGCAGAGCGCCTCCTTCCGGTCATTCACCACGGGCTACCTGCGCGGTAACCGCCACTTCTGGGTTGATACCGTCAAGGACCAGATCAGGGCATGGGACCCACGTCTCCTGGAGTCTCTTGGGCCTGACGAGACCGCCGCTATCATCGGCAAGGTGCAGGATGCACTCTCCGACAAGGAACTGGACGCGATCTTCTTCTCGGACAACCTCAATATCAACTGGGGTCAGGCCGTAGCCCAAGCCGAAGACAGGTTGGGCGGGGCCAAGATATGGCACGTGATCGACGATGAGTTCGAGCAGGTGGCTCGCGCTGAACTGCTAGAGGCTGCCGCCCGTGGTCCGGATGCGCTTCTGACGGCGAAAGAAAGCCTCGTGGGACGCATGAATCAGGTCCTCGACGAGCGTCTGGACGCCGCCGTGCAGAACATGATCGACGAGGCGCAGGCGCTTACCGAGACAGAGAAGATCGGGGCTTACCCCAAGATCTGGACCGCCATCACAGACGAATTCTGGGGCGGCATGCAGAAGACGATCTCCGAGAACGCCGAGATGGCGGAGCTCGCCCGCAGGGCGACTGACCCCCAAGCGGCCTCGGTGATCTGGCAACAACTACGGGCGCAGTCTGGTTCGTTCTGGGAAAGGACATGGACACGCGTCGAGGCGCGTCTGGAAGGCTTCTCGCGCGGAGCCAAGGCCATCAACCTGCCCAACTCCGACGCCCTTACGGGCACGTTCCGCGAGTGGCGTCGTGGCTGGAAGGACTACTTCAACTTCAAGTCTAAGGCGTGGGACAACTACTGGGAAGCACTCATCGCGGGCGAGACCCCGCGCCGTACGGCCGAAGAGATCGTTCTTGAACTCGACCAGCGCTACGGCAAGATGATCGAGCTAGAGGGGGAATACATGGGGCGCATGGACCAGTCCGTCGCCTCGATGTTGCCGGCGGAACAGCGCGGTGCATACCTGCAATGGCGGGCGTCCGTCGCCAACATGCGCCAGGCCGACAAAGAAGCGGTACGGGCGTTCTATCAGCAGTTGCAGGGCATGACCAAAGAGGAGCGCTATGCGGCGTTTGCCGCTGAGAACCAGAGGCGCGCCGCCCGTCTATCGCTGATTTGGGACGAGGAGAACCGCGGCCTGGCAGCGATGGCTGGCAATGCGCAAGCGGGCGCGCCCTACCAACAGGCCGCACAACAAGCTACCGAGGCGCTGAATGCGGAATACGACGTGCTCAACAAGCGTCTCTGGGATGCAGCCACGCCGAAAGCGGCGCACGATGCTATCAAGGCGCGGATGGCCGATATCGACGACAAATTGCGCCCCGTGCCCGGCATGGTCGCAGGACCTACCACGCAGCATGCGGCGCTGCCCAATTTCCACACCGTCGTGCCGCGCCAGTTGTACATGAGCACCGGTGTGGACGAACTGTGGTACACGCGCGGGCGCGAGGTGTTCGATGCGCTTTCCGACTCCTTAGAGGTCTTGGCGCGCAAGAAACCGTTGCGCTTCGGAAACATGACGCCGGACGTGCAAAATATGTTGCGCGCCAACATCGAAGGCCTCAAGGGCAAGATGGCCGATGCACGCTTCGCCTCCACGCGCTTCGGCGAGTACGTGCGTGACTCGGCGCTGTTGAACTACTCACGGCGCTTCAACTACAACACCTGGCTGGGCGCGATCTTCCCCTACGAGTTCTGGTTCACCCAGTCGGTGATGAAGTGGGCACTGCATTCTCTCGACCGACCAGCGATGCTATCCACTTACCTGCGAACACGCCGCTTCCTTGACTCGGCTTACGGCCCCAACGAGGAACGCCTACCCACACGCCTGCGTGGGCGCATCAAGATACCGCTGCCGTTCCTGCCCGACTGGCTAGGCGATGGCGTGTTCGTCGATCCGTTGCGTGCAGTACTGCCTTTCGACAGTTGGAACCAGCCATTCGAACAATTCGCCTCGCAGACCATGCGTGATCAGGGCGCAGCCGAAAGAGTATTGCGGGAATTGGTCAATGATGGCAAGATAACGCAACAGGATTACAACCTGGCCCTTACTACGCGCACCGGCCCGGCGTGGGAACGCGCCATGGTACTAGCGCGCCAGGACGATGCCGAGGGGCGGCTGAACGGCTTCGACTTCATGTCACTCTTCACATCGCCGCATGCGCCCCTTCTGTGGGCGTACAACCTGGCGCGCGGCGAGCCGGAGCGCATCGGACCAATCCTGCCTTTCTCAAGGACTGTGGCCGGCGTCCAGGGCTTGCTGGGTATTCCGCCCAGCGAAGGCCTGAACAGCGTCGGGGCGGCGATCCGCAAGTCGCTTGGGCTACCCGCATTCGACCAGTGGGAAGACTACCGTGTAGACCGCATGCTGGCGAACATGGCTGCCACGGGTGACATCTCGTCCACCGAGGCGCGCCGGGCCATGATCGAGCGCAATGGAGAGGCTTTCGAAGAGGCGCAGCGCCGCGCGGCCATCGAATACGGCGTGTCGGCCATGGGATCGACGCTTGCCATCCCAGCCGCTGCCTACCCGCCAGGCGAAGAGCGCATGCGGGAACTGGCGGTAGAGTACCAGGGTGCATGGAAAGCCTACGAAGACGGCGACGACGACGCCGTGAAGCAGTTCTACGACCAGCATCCGGAGTACGAGGCGCGGCTTGCACTGTATGACTCGCCCGACGAGCGCATGCGCACGTTCTTGGCCGATGAACTGTGGAACGCATGGAACAACCTGCCGCAGCTCCACCGCGATGAGGTCAAGGCGCAATTGGGGCCGGAGTTCGTGTACGGCTTCCTCAATCCCGAGACGAGATCTACAGCGAACGTCCCCGTAGACACCATGGGCGTCTGGTTGAAGTTCATGGGCGGAGATCCACCCGGATCGATGACCGTGCGTGGCGGGCTACCGCCTTTGACCAGTCCAGAAGTCGCCAATCGCGTGCAGGTTTTCTACGACATCCGCGAGCAGCGGATGGACTACAACGACACGCTTTGGCCGCTCCAGCATGACTACTTCCAACTACAGGAAGGCCAGGCACGCAAGGACTTTCTGCGGGCTCATCCCAAACTGCAACAGTACTGGAATTGGCGGCGGGACTTCATGTACCGCAACCCGGACCTGGCGCCCTACCTGGAAGACGACCCTGCCCGGTACCCGAAATACAAGTCCGAAGCCGAACTGCGTGCAGTCCAGGCGGCGCAGCCGAACTACACGGCCCAGGAATGGCAGACGCTTCTCGGTGGCGCGGTTTACCGCCTTGCGCGCGATACGGAACCGCTGCCGCAGGCTGTGCTACAGCGCCTTGAGACCGTTGCTAAAGAACTGGGACTATCCATTGAACAACTGCAATCGCTATTGCAGGATTGACAAGTACAAACAATTCCACTATACTGACGAGGAGGTCACAAAGGAACATGGCAAACGAGCAGGAGAGCACTCAGGAGCTTGCGGAGGCCAAGGCGCCGCCAACGCCCCAGCTTTCGCAGGTTTCAGAGGTTCAGCCGCCTTCGGCCCCAAGCCTGGACGTAGGTTCGCTAAAACAGGAGCTCGTTGAGGCGATCCGAGCTGAGCTTCGGCAAGAAGTAGAGCGCACAGCGCAAAGTCAGAAAGATCGCGCCTTTGCCCATGTGGGTAAGAGCCTGGAAGAGATCAAGGTCTACCTGGAAGAGGCGAAGGGCGACACGAAACAGGCTGCGCGCAACATCATGCTGGATCAGCTTGCGTCTCGCGAGCAGACTTCCCCGGCGGATCCTGGCAGGTCCAATGAGGAAGTTGAGGCGGACACGGCGTCGATCCTTGACAAGTTCAAAGTGCCCTACGATGACGCGGGTTTGGCAGACCTGGCGACCAAGCAGTATCGCAGCGCGCAGGAATGGAAAGCGACCGTAGAACGGTACGCGATCCAGTTCCAGAAGCGGGCGAAACCAGCGAACGTTGCGCAGGCCGTGCCGGAGAAGGCGCCGTTGGAGGGGTTACCGAACTCGCAAACCGAGGAATCCACATTGATCGCAAAGCTCGAAGCGATGCGCGGCAGAACTCTGTCGCCCGCCGAGCTGAAGGAACGCGAACGACTGCGTAGCGAACTTTTCAAATTCACGCCCAGGCGGGATGACGTCTAATGCCAACCTTCACCTGGAAGGATCTCTCTCTTGTTGGCAAGGCGGAGATGTGCCTAGAGCCATTCGAGCTCTTGCCACAGGAACGAGAGGCGGTCGTCGAGGAGTGGTCGAAAGAGACCTATCCAAGAACGCCTGACGGGATGACTGCGGCGCTGGCCGATCTGATGACTCTCTGCCGGCGCACGCTTCTGGCGCGCACGCGGCCACAAGAAACCATCGAGGCGGCGCCGCTCACCCCGGAAGAATGGGCTGAATTGGAAAAGACGCAGGATGAGCCTTCCTTGCATCTCGAACGGCGCGGACTTCTGCTCACAAGACTTCGGGCGGAGCAGAGGATGAATTGAGATGACCATCCAAGTTGTAACCGCCGCAGCCGGCGGTCAAGCACTGTCCAATTCAGTGCGGACGCAGTACGTCGAGGACTACCTGGAAGGCGCACAGATGGTGCGTTTCTACGACCAGCTTGCGTCTCCCATTGGGAAGAACCTCGAAGAGTTGCAACGCGGTACCAGTGTTCAGGTTGAGTTCCTGAGCGAGATGCGCGTGGCGACCTCAGCCATTTCCGAGGTCGTGGACATCACGCCGCAGGCGCTACGCGATGCGACCGCATCCCTCACACCGACCAGCCGCGCCGATGCGTTGCAGGCCTCTGAGTTGATCCTGATCCAGGCCTACACCAACTACGGCGCGAAGATGTACAGCAAAGTTGGGCGGGGCATGATGGAAGCCGTCGAGGTCTTGGCGCGCGACGCTGCGACGCAAGGATCCAACTTCTGGCGTGGCGGCACGACCAAGGTCGCTGCGAGAAGCACGCTGGACGCCGGCACTTCCGGGCACCGCGCGGACGACATCATGTTCAACAGCATCGCCTCGCGCATCGAGACCCTGAAGGTGCCGGGCTACAGTGGCTTCGCCAATGGCCCTGGAGCTACCTGGGGTGCGTACACCCATCCGTACGTTTACGGTGACATCCGCCAGGGCGGGAACGTTGTGTCCATCGCCCAGTACCAGAAGGCGGACATCATCCTGAACAGCGAGTTGGGTGCACTGGGCAAGTTCCGCCTCGTGATCTCGCCGTGGGCCAAGGTCTTCGGCGGGGCTGGCGCAGCCAACGCGGCAGCGGTCGAAACGACGCTGCAAACCGCAGTGAACGCCCTGGCGACGAGCATGAACGTTGCGGCCGTCACCAACCTGACGACCTTCGGGCAGGGTTGGCTGTCGATGAACACGACCGCCGAGAGCGGCAACACGCACCAACCGGAAGCGGAGCGCGTGTTGTACGTGGGTCACACCGGTTCGACCGTGACCATTCTCGGTGAAGCCGACAACGGCGGGTTCCGCTTCCCGCATGCCGCGGGATCCCGCGTCACCAACGACGACACGGTGTACACCATCGTCTTTGGCGGACCCGAATCACTGGCGAAGATCTACGCCACGTCCGTAGGCGAGTACGGCCAGATCGTTGGCCCGAGACGGGACGGGTTGGTGGATCAGTTCATCAGCCTCGGGTACAAGTGGTATGGCGGGTTCGGCATCCTGGTTCAGAGCCGCATCATGCGCGCCGAAGTGTCAAGCCAGGGTGACGCATAAGCACGACTTAGCGAGTGGGCGGTAGGCTTCTGGATCACATCAGCGCCTGCGCACGACATCATCGCGAAATGAGTCGCCGCCCACTTTAGAGCATAGACTCTAGCAGGAGATTGCAATGGCCGCAGGAAATAAGACCTACCGAGGTTTGGCCGTTCCGTTGAACGGCGAAAGCGAGATCAAGCAAGTCACGGCCGCGACCGACATCCTGACCATCACGGGTGCGTCTGGACAGTCCGGGAAGTTCCTGGTTCTTCGGAACAGTTCCGAGTCCGAGATCTTCTCCATCTCGTCTGCTGGCGCGCTTGCGGTTACCAGCGCCAACCTGACGATTGCGGGGACGCAGCGCGGCTTGGTCTTCTCGGGTGTGCCCACGACCAAGGCGACAACCGGCTACACCAAGGGCCAGTTGTTCATCATGTGGCATGGCTCGATCCCGCGCATCGCCATCTGTACGTCAACCGCCGGGGACATCCTGAAGTACCGGGCCGTCAAGAGCAAGACGCTTGGTCGCCTGACCTAAGAGTCGGGCAAGCGCCAATCAAATAGGACCACAGATGCGCACTTACATCGCCGTCACGAGTTCCTCCCAACAGTATGTCTCTGGACTGATGACATGCTTCGAGATGGAGCGAAGTGACGGCGATGCTTTGTACCCCAGGTATGACACCCAGGGCTACGTGGCGCGTGAGGAGCACGCCCGCATGTTCCTGGGTGAGCCGTTCGACGCCATGCTGTTGCTGGACGCCGACATGAAGCACCAGAAGGACGCCCTGGAACGGTTGCGCTCGCATGGTTTGGATATCGTCTGCGGTCACTACTACAAGCGCAAGACATCCCCCATGGAGAGCGCCATCCTGGAGCTGGATGAGGGCTGGCCCCTTCTGCCGATGTTTGATCCGCCCAGGGAAGGGCTGCACGAGATCGGCTCGGGCGGCTGGGGCATTGCGTTCATGTCGCGCAAGGTCATCGAGGACGTGGCCGCCAACATGCCCAACGGAGACCCCTTATTCTCGGCGGGGCAAGTGCCGTGGGCAAGTCCCGGCGAGACGTTTGGGCCAGACGTGCGCTTCTATCTGATTGCCCGCAAACTCGGATACAAAGTATGGCTGGATGCGTCCGTCCACAGTGCGCACGCGACGACGATCTGGCTGGATCACGGCGCCTACGACGCGTTGCGCGAAGACGTGGAACTCGGCAAGGAAATGGAAGACCGATTCGAGGAACGACTCAGGAGGTACGGAATGTCTGCTCAAGCTTACCGCCAGCGTTTGCGCATCCTGGAGGCTTATCGCAAGGGGTTCGTCAAATCGACCGTGAACCCGGTGAAGAAGGCCCACCAGGACAACCCGTCGCCGCAATCGCAGGCCGATCTCGCGAATGTGTCCATTCAGTTGTACAAGATCGACGGCCGACTCGAAGAGATCCGGGACTGGATCGTGCTGGCGGAGAAGTACCCCCCTATCGAGTACCCAGAGCAGTTGCCCGTCTTGGGGAGTGTAGAGAAGATTCAGGAGGCATTGCATGACCGGAAGACTCCAGCTGGACCCGGCTACGAGGAAAGAGTGGATAAAACAAGGAAAGCTGTCTATTCTAATGAGTCCCAAGAGTTCATCGACGAACTTTCCGCCCGCGGAGACCCAGGAGCAGATCATCCGGTCGTACTGCCTGGTGGGGGCGACGCTGGAAAGGGCGGACCTGCGCGGAAAGAACCTGGACAACGTAAACCTAACCGGCGCAAGCCTGCGCGGGTGTGATCTGTCCGGGTCAAGCTTACGGGGTGCGATTCTCGTCGGGGCTGATCTGTCCAGGGCGTGCTTGCATCTGTGCGACTTCGAGGGAGCCGATTTGTCTCTCGCCGATCTGTCGATGAGCTACCTTCGGGCGGCAAACTTCACCAGGGCGCGCATGTGGCACACGGTTCTGAAGCGTGCCACGTGCAAGAATGCCCTGTTCTTCGACGCCGATCTGCGTGGTGCGGACATCCTGGGCGCCGAGATGCTGGGCGCGGTCTTCGACGGAGCGCGCACGGACGGGCTACAGAACATCCGCTGGGCCACGTTCCGCTGGTTCCTGAGCCCGCTGGGCGGCAGGCCGTCGTACATCCCGTTTCCGGGGTGTGAGGTCTTGGAAGAGTCGGCCATGGGCCGCTACACGCGCCAGGAGAACGCCGGCCGTGTATCTCGCAACATGAGGGAGAAAACATGAACGCAGGAGAAAACATGAACGCATATGAAACATGGGCTGGCACCGTGACACCGCGCCCATGGAAGTTGACGCCATTCGGTACGGACGAGATTGTTATCTGTTTTGAGACAAGGCCGAGATTATGGCGTCGTTTCTGGTATCGTGTGTTCTTTGGGTGGAGATGGGAGTGGATCGATGAATAACGAGGGTATTTCCCTAAGCGCCCTACAGTGGCGCATCCGCGAACTCCAGAGCATGATGGAGGAGAACGAAGACCAGATCAAGAAACTGGAAGGGGCAGCCGTCAAACTAGAGGGACGCCTGCAAGAGGCGTGGGACTGGATGCACGCCGTCGAGAACGACGGCAGCTACGGCGAACGACGCGAACCGGGTCACGCCACGACTACGATCAAGTTGCCGACATTTGGCGATGCGGACAAACTGCAACAGGCCATTGCGGATCGAGGCAAGGTTATCGCCGGGCAGTTCGACGAGAAGACCGCCAAGGACGCGCGGATCAACCGCGCACGCGATGACGCGCAATCGGCCATCGACGAGATCGCCGCGATGGTCGGCCGAGGCGATGTATGAACACGCTTCTCTGGCACTGGTACCAGTCACGCCCGCACATCTGGTTCCTGCGTCTCCGTCGCCGGGTTCCTGCGGCAGTTCTGGGCAAGTCGTGGTCTCTGAAACAGGTCCAGGGGTGTGTGCTGCCGGGGTGGGGAGAGCTGGTTGAGAAGTGCTTCCAAGCATGCCTGAAAACCGGCACATGGATCTACCAGGTGAAGGAGAAGTACGGCGCGCTGCGCTTCTACATCGGCAGCGCGCCGCAGTGGGTGAACAACTTGATCCATTGGGCCGAGGTGGATTCACAGAAAACGTGCGAGATCTGCGGCCAACCCGGCAGGGCGCGCGGCGAGTACTGGATCAAGACGCTGTGCGATGCCTGTTTGTTCCCGCCATATACCGTTGACCGGGACGACGTGGTGATCAGCGATGGGTATCAGACGATCTCGAAGACGTGCCCGACGTGCGGCAAGGACGCGATGTCGGTTGTCCGGCCGGGCAAGTTCCAGTGCGGGAATTGCGAATGACGACACGCTTTGACATTGCGCGCAGGGCTTCGCTTACGGGCGCCAATCTTGAACGCTGTTCTCTCAAGGGCAAGCGCTTCGTCGGCGTGCACTTCGACAACGCCAACCTGCGGGCGGCTGACATCTCGCGGGCGATCTTCATTCAGTGCAGCTTCCACAAGACGGACTTCAGCCGCGCCAATCTCTATCTGGCGGAGTTCCAGGAATGCGATCTGACGGGTGCAGACCTGAGTATGGCCTACCTAAAGGGCGTGTTGTTTCGTGGTTGCATGCTGGCGGCGTCGATCTGGCGGCGGGCCAACGCCAAGAACAGCCTCTTCGTGAACTGCGACATGACCTTGGCGGATGTGGCATTCGCGGAGTTTCTTGGGGCCAAGTTCGACGGCACGACTACCGAACTCATGCGCAATGCCAGCAAGGCGACGTACATCTGGTGGAGTAACCCGCATGGCGGGCCGGCGTCTTACGAGCCAGTTCCTGGGTGGCCCAAGATGACTGAAAGCGCGCTGGGCACGATCACGTTCCAAGAGAACGCGGCAAGGGAGAAGATAGAAAATGAGTAAACACTGCGCATACTGTGGGCGCTTTTCTAATGATGGAAAGCCATGTATTGGGTGTGGGGCGTCTGACCACGCGCCGTATCGCAATACGACGCTGGGACCGCGCAACCCGTGGTTCCTAAACGGATTGGTGTGTTGGACAGAACGCGTGGGGGTTCTCGACCAATGTGTGCGCATTCATTGCTATCGAGGATCGCAGTACGTCTGCACTCTGCAATTCACCGAAGAGATCATACGGAAGAATGTGCCCGAAGGGACCGATGGTGTGGACTTTGTGTGGGCGACTATGACGCACAAGATGGGAAAACTTCCCAAAGAAAAGATGGTGTTGATCCATGCGAATTGAGATCGGCGACTGCCAGTACGACAAGAACGGCTTCCCGACCCTGGGACATCACCGCGCGGTCGTAGAAGCGATCACGAACCGCGGTAAGGGTCCGCAAGGCGAGAGCGAGCAGGAGTGGCTAGCGCGCTGGCGCGCAGAACACAACCGGCATTACCTGGAGATCATTGCCCGTCTACAGAATGACCGCCTCGATCCCAAGAACATGGTCGCCGCGCACGCATTGCTGGTGGGTGCGGATCTACGCAGGGCGGACTTGCGCGGTGCGAACTTGCGGGGCATGAACCTGACCAACGCCAACTTCAGGGGCGCGGACTGCGAGGGGGCAGACTTTACCGGTGCAACACTCATCAAGTGCGACTTCTCGCGTTCCTGCCTGCGTCTGGCGAAGTTTGAGGACGCCGATCTATCCGGCTCCGACATGAGTATGGCCTACATGAAGGCCGCCAGCTTCCTGGATGCCAAGATGTGGCGGGTGTGGCTGCGGCACGCGATGGCCGAGAGCGCGCAGTTCTTCGGGACAGACATGACGTTCTGCGACGTGCGCTACGCCGACTTCTGGGGCGCGCGCTTCGACGGCGCTATCACGGACCACGTGGCGCACAAGGACAAGGCGAGCTTCGTCCGCTGGTACAACCAGGCGACGGGCGAGTGGGCGCTTGAACCGGCAGAGGGCTTCGTGGTCGTGTCTCGCAACTTTACGGGCGCGATGTCGTTTCAAGGGAATAGTGCGCGGAGGGCCGATGGCTGACATTCTTTGGCGACGTTTCCGGTACTTCATGAGTCCGCAGATGGATCTCTACGAGACCATCGCGCCTCATCTCGCGGACGCACGTGTGCTGGAGATCGGATTTGGTACCGGATTTGGTACACTCCAGTTCACGCCTTTTGCGCGGCACATCGCGGCTATCGAAGAGAACCCCGAGGCGGTGGATTTCGCCAAGAAGCATCTCAAGGCCGCGAATATACAATGGATACACGGAGACGCCCGCACGTGGCGGAGCAACACCCTGTTCCAGGCAGCGGTGATGATCGAGGCGCTGGAGCACATCGTGGAGTGGCAGGCAGCGCTTGCGAACATCGCCCTCAATCTCGTAAACGGGGGTCATCTCTTCGTGTCGGCCCGCAACGCCCACGCCGACCTGCGCCGGAACTGGCTCCACGAGAGAGAATGGACAGCGCGCGAGTTCCGCGATGCGTTATCCCTTTCATTTGGACGGGTCCAACTCTTTGATTGGACACTCAACAACGAACAGGACGAGACCACGCGGTTGACGCCGCTGATTGCGGTGGCGACGAAATGAAGAAAGACCTGCACGACGATCACCCATTCGATACATGGAAGGAGATATACCTGGCATGGATAGCGTTGATGTTGACATCCCTCGTGCTGCTCGTGATCTTGTATTTCGTGACGCGCTGAGTGATACATTTGTTCTAGGAGTCGTCTTGGCGCGCGCCGGATCGAAGGGCGTGCCAGGAAAGAACGTGCGCCCACTCCTGGGAAGGCCACTCATCATGTATACCATTGATGAGGCCAAGGCGTCGCAGTACATCGACCGCATCGTGGTGAGCACGGACGACGAGTTTGCGATGCAATTGGCTCTGGAGAGTGGATGCGACGTTATCTTGCGGCCTCCGGAACTGGCGCAGGACAACACGCCCTCGCTCGATGCGCTGCGGCATGCCGTGGGCGAGATAGAGACGCGACTTGGACGCGAATGCTCCATCGTCGTCGAGCTGCGCGTGACCAATCCATTCAAGACGGTTGAGGATATCGATGGCGCAGTCGAGAAACTCCAGATATTGGCCGCCGACAGCGTGATCGGCATGACGGTGCTTGAGGACCATCACCCGGCGCGCGTGAAGAAACTGGTCAACGGCAAGATCGTGGACTTCTGTGTGCCCGAACCGCAACACGGGCAAAGGCGCTTGCTGGAGCCGAAGGCGTACATCCGCAACGGATCGATCTACTGTGTTCGGCGTGGCTCCCTAATGGGACCCAACGGCCGGCTGTTCGGGCACGAGAATAGCCGCCCCTGGCTCATGCCGCCAGAAAGGTCGGTGAATATCGACACCGAGGTCGATTTCATTCTTTCCGAAGCACTGATGAGACAGAGATGACGGCATGAAGATCCGCGGCGTCTACTACGGACCTGACGCGAAGAACAAAGACGGAGAAAGGGAGACGCCCCATCTCACGGGCAAGGTGTTCTTTGAGATTCGCTGTAGCGTGTGTCACCACGGCCTGTGTAAAGATGTTATTGTGGCCAAGTCTCCGCGGCGTAGACAGAACCTCGTTTTCATCGCCCCGTGTCCCAGATGCCTGGAGGCGGCGCAGGAGCGCAGACCAGTCGAGGTGCTGCCGATGCGAGAATTGCCCCACGACTATGAAGAACTGGAGAATCAAGAATGATACGCTTTGTGGCCGAGATTGGTTCGATGCACGAGGGAAGCCCCGCCCTGGCCTGTGAGATGGCCCGCTTGGCGAAGTGGGCGGGGGCGGACATCTTCAAGATGCAACTGGGCTGGCCCAAAGACGACCCCGTGCGCCACGTCTCCTATGAGTTCGCCGGGGCGGTGGCAGACTACTGCCGTCTCATCGGGATCGAGTTCATGGCCTCGATCTGGAGTGAGGCGGGACTGGACATTGCCCAGTCGGTCGGGATGAAGCGCTTCAAGATCGCCCACCAGATGGCTGACGATCCACTCGTCGAGAAGGTGCTTCTGGGCGGTGCGGAGACGTTCGTCTCGGTCACGACCCCCATTGACCACGGGCGTCCGTGGCGGCACAATGTGCGCTGGATCTTCACCACGGACCAGTATCCGACGCTGAAGGTCGAGGGCATGCCCCCGTCGTTCCATCGCTACTACGGCTACAGCGACCACACCCACGGCATCGAAACTTGCCTGCTGGCTGTTGCGCGCGGGGCACGCTACATCGAGAAGCACTTCACACTCAACAAGGTTCCGACATCGGTGCGCGATAATCCATTCAGCGCCAGCCCCGAGGAGCTCAAGACGTTGGTCGAGATTGGGAGACCACTATCGAGGGTTGCCATTGTCTAAGCCTGGGAGTATACCGGAACTGGAGCGGCTGGCCTACAAGCGAGCCAGTAAACGACAGCGCGCATTCATATTCACTGGGGCAGGCGATCAGTGGACGCTTCACAGAAACATCAGCGCCCTGGAGGAAATCCGACTGCTTCCCAGGGCATGTGTGGACGTGTCGCGTGTAGATACTTCGACCACAATTCTTGGAGAGCGCCACGCATTGCCTATCCTACTTGCCCCTACCGGGGCAGGTATACTTGTTCATTGGTCTGGCGAGATCGGCGTCGGACGGGCAGCTCACAATAGCAGCGTGACGACGATCTTGAGTACCATGTCGTCGATTCCCATCGAGATGGTGGCGGGCACGGGATGCGATCTATGGTTCCAACTGTACCCACAATCGGACAGAGACTTCACGGATCGTCTCCTAGACCGCGCCCTGCGCGCTGGCGCCAAAGCAATCGTGGTGTCCGTAGATCAGCCCGTTCACGGTCTTCGTGATGCGTGGAGACACATCAAACTTCCGAGGTGGGTGAAACCACCGCATCTATTCGGAGTCAAGAACCCGGCCCGCGGGGGAATATACCACCCGCGCTTGGCGCCGGACTTCACATGGCAAGACCTAGAGCACATCTGCAAAGCCGTAAACGTCCCGGTGTGGATCAAGGGCGTTCTTAGACCAGACGACGCGATTTGCGCCCAAGACCACGGTGTATCCGGCGTCATTGTTTCCAATCATGGGGGGCGCAGTCTTGACGGATTACCGTCTGCAATCGATGTACTACCGGAGATCGTCGCGGCCACGTCGCTGCCCATTATCGTGGATGGCGGCATCCGCAGAGGGACGGACATCATCAAGGCCGTGGCCCTTGGGGCGTCAGCAGTCCTGATTGGGCGGCCCTACCTCTATGGACTACTCGTCAACGGACAGAAGGGCGTTGAATTGGCCATCGGTATCTTGAAGCGAGAACTCGAAACATCGATGGCGCTGCTCGGCCTGACCTCAGTAGATCAGATAGACAGGAGAACATTGTATGAAGCTACTGTTCACCGCTCCGGTTGACTTCAGTCATTGGATCGTGCGTGACTTCGATGCGCTGATCAACTGCCGCTGGCTTGAAGTTTGGGACCGCAAGAACCTGCCGCGCGGCGAAGATGTCTCGATCTGGGTCGTGAATCCCAAACAAGGCTTCATCGTGGAAGAGGACGCACTGGACCACTTTCCGGCGCTGAAGCTCTTGGTGACACCCTCGATTGGCATCAGTCATGTCAAACTTGACATATTGCAAGAGCGCGGCATCGCATTCCGGTCTCTGGCGGATCGACGTGAAGACCTAGAGAAGATCACTGCTCCTTCCGAATTCACCTTCCTGTTGCTGCTGGAGCGCCTGCGCAGGCCGCCGGCGAGAGAACTTGACGGCAAGCGTGTCGGCCTCATCGGGCGTGGACGGATCGGACGGAAGCTTACGTCCTATTGCACCCTGTTCGGCGCAGATGTGTTCTACTACGATCCTTACGTCGATGCTCCTGGACGGCGCACGTTGAAGCAGATCTTTGCGACTTGTGACGCCGTGATCGTGTGCTGCGCCTCGACGCAGGAGACGCGCAGCATCATCAATGGCGGCTTACTCAAGAGGATGAAACCGCAATCCATATTGATAAATACCGCAAGAGGTGATATCATAGTGGAACGCGATCTGGTTGCTTTCGCCAAGCTGAGGCCCGACGTGCGCATTGCCGTTGATGTCGTATCGGGCGAGGAGAACGGCGCCGCTGACTACAATCTCTTGCGCAGGGCGGGGATGCTTGTCACCCATCACGTCGCTGGTGAAACGGTGGACAGCCGCACCAAGGCAGCTAAGATCGTCTACAGCATCGTACAGGAATGGTTGAATGCCCAGAAAAGGGACAGTCGGTAAAGTAACACGCGCCAAGATGTGGGAGGTCGTCAAGGCCACCACGAAGGATGTTATTGGCATTGGCGGCGAAGGCCGTTTCATGAAGTTCGGATCGAGTGGCGCATTCACGACACGCGATCCTGGTCTAGCGCGTTCCATCGACAAGAAGTACGGCCGCCGTGGCGGGACCGGGGAGGTAGTTGTTGTGGAAGTAGACGACGAACGCCAGTTCGAGCGCGGGCATCGCTACGTCTTCACCATGCCCGAGATGCCATGGAAACGCAAGGGGCCGGCCGAGAAGCCGGAGAAGTGGTACGAGAAGACCGGGCGCATTCTCGGCTCATTCCGGTCATACCCCAGGGTAGACAACGCCGACTACGAAGCGAGGGAGACGAACGATGGCTAAGCACGGCTACCCAAGTGGGCACACGAAGCACAAGATGCCCGGCGGCCACATGATGCGCAACGAGGAAATGATGGACATGGCCGGGATGATGCAGGAGGCGCGCAAGAAGAGCAAGCCCAAGCGCAAGGGCAAGGGCAAAAAGGCGAGAAAGGGAAAGAGATGATGGCTAAGGCATCCATGAAACCCGGCGGCGGCGGCCGCTTCAAGAAGATGGCCCAGTTCGCTGCCAAGGGCCGCAAACGTGCCGCGAAACGCGGCAAGGCGAAAAGGTGATGCCTATGGCAGAGACGACATCCGATGAACTTCAGGCGCGGTCGCTCCAAGGCAAGGGGATTGTAGCCGCTACCGATGTCATCGCTGTCCCCAACAACAACTACCTACACTTCGTCCTGAAGAACAACATGGAATCGGGCTATGTGGTGGTGTCCGGCTTTCGGGCAAGCGCCACGACGCGCTGTTGGCTGCGCAAGCGGTTGGATCCTTCCGTAGCGGGAATGACAGAGGTTCCTGTACTGTGCACGGCGCTCGGAGACGGCATTTCGTGCCCAACGGGCATCAAGGCATACAAGAGGGTCGTCAACGCTGCGCTTAGTGGAGATATGGCTGGGCAATTCATCATTTCGAAAGACGTTATGTCGGTGCATGGGCCGCTGATATGGTTCATCCTGGCGCCGGGTCATTCCTTCGGCGTCGAGATCAAACCCGACTCGGGCGGTAGCACGGACGTGGGAGTAACCATCGTGGCCTGGCATACGACGTAAGGAGGGCTTGTGACAACGTTGTCGCAGATCATGCTTGGCGTCTACACGCGCCTCGGGATGCTAACGGCTGGTGACGCCACGGGCGGCTCGACGACCACCATCGTTGATAGCGCCCTGGGTGGAAGCGACGACGACTGGAGTGGGGGGGCGGCGTTCGTGATCCGTGACGCTGGCGGGGCGAGTGCCGCCCCCGAGGGGGAGTTCAAGCTTATCACCGACTACACCGCATCCTCCGGCACTATTACTGTCGCCAGCGCGTGGTCGGCAACGTCCTCGGTTGCATCAGGGGATGTGTACGGACTGACGACTTCCGAGGTCTCTCCGGCGCAGATGACGCGGCTGGTGAATGAGGCGCTGCGGTCCCTGGGCGTTGTGCCGCTAGTGGACACGACCACACTCGACTCGACGGCATCGCAGACGGAGTACACCTACGCCCTGGCCTGGAAGCAGAACCCGCCGCGCCAGGTGGCCTATCAGGGGCGCACAGGAGACGCGAACGACAACCGCTGGATCACGATACGGGACTGGAAGTACATCCCCGCTGCGGCCGGAAGCACTGGGCTCCTGGTCCTGCCGCAGTTGCCGGTCGGGCGCGATATACGAATTGTATACGACGGTATACATCCTGTAGTCAATGCCTTCAGCGACAAGATCAACGAATTGATCGCCGAAGACGTGGTTGTGGCCGAGGCCTGCTATCATGCCCTGTTGTGGCTTGCGGGGCGCGAACAGTACACCAATCCGGGACGTATCCAGTCTCTCAACCAGGCGACGCAGGAGCGCGAGATCGCGCGAGCGCGCCATCCGATCTGGCGGCCGCATCGCGCGGGCAAGGTGAACATCCTGCGCAACTATGTCGATCCGGATGAGTTCACTGTGCCGCAACCATGAGCGTAACCATCAACGTTGCCTCGACGAAGAACCCAACCCACCATTTGTCCTTGTCAGACGGCACAACCACGGTGGGATTGATCCTGCCCGACGGTGCGCAAGGTATCCGCGAGATCCCGTATTCGCCGTCCACGTTCAAGACCTCCTCGGGCGGAACAACCTACTCGGACTTCGAACCGCCGTACGCCTTCGAACAGCAGGACACGTGGGAAGGTGGGCGCGGGCTGGAGAACTTCCGCAAGGACAACACCCGCTTCTACGACAGCGCCAACCTGTGGACGATGACACCGAATTCGGCGTTTCTGGCGCCGCAGTGGTCGTTCGGCACGGACTACCGCTTGGCGGACCAGACGATGCCGGGCAGCGTGACATGGACATCGCTTGCAGGAGAGACGCGGTATCTGGCCCGCTCTTTCTCGGCGACTGTAACCAGCGCCGACAAGGTTTACCTGTGGGTGCGACGCATTGGAACGCCGTCCCTCTCATTGCAAGTTGACTTGATGACGGATAGCGCCGGCGCGCCTGGCACTGTGCTACAAACCGCGTCCGTGTCCTTGACCATCGATCCCCTGAGTGTGTTCCAGCCGTTTGATTGGTCCGGTACTCAGGCTCTTATCGGAGGCACAACGTATTGGATACGCATCAAGTCGAACTCGGTAGACTTCTCGGCCAATCACTATGAGGTCGCCACAAGCACGACCGTGGGCACAACCCTGAAATCCAGCGATGGTTCGTCGTGGTCGGCGGCATCGGTTGGACTGTATTTCCGCATGGTCGGTTCTGACACGCGCCAGAAGTGGCATCTCTTCGAGTACGGCGGCGCGTTGTTTGGAGCGACACAGCCCTACTCCGGTGCGGCCGGGCAACTGTTCATCAATGGCGACAACGGCGCAGCGGACTCGAACTCGGGAGACAAGACACTGCTCAACGATGCCACGAAGAGCTGGACGACCAATGAGTGGGCGAACGCTGTAGCGCTCATCGTTGCAGGGCCAGGCAAGGGCGAATTCCGCAAGATCAGCTCCAACACCGCCACGGCACTGACCGTCTCTCCGGCGTGGGACACGACTCACACCACGGCCAGCGATTACGTCATCATTGGTTCATCCAAGTGGACTGAACGCGCAACGACGGGGCTGACGGGCCCCGTCACGGACGTTGCCGTGGCGCAGGGCGTCATGTACCTTGCGCAGGGCAACGCGATCAACATCCGCCGCCACCGCGAGTACAACAGTTCCGGCACATGGACAATCAGCGACTACGCCGACGATGGGACCAACAAGGCGGACTTCCTGGAGACATTCTACGATCCGGTTGCCGGGCCGGTGATGTGGACTGCATCCAACAGCGATGGATCCGGCAATGTCTCGATTGCCCGCGCCAATGCCCAGACATGGGGCACCAGCCTTACACTGGGGACGGCGATCCAGATCGGCACACGTGACAGCAAGATCACGGGCCTTGCGATCTACAACGACATGTTGTGGGTAGGCAAGGAAGAAAGCCTGTGGTACGTCCAGAACGACGTTCCCAACCGGTTGGATCTCGGTTTACAGGCGATCCGCTCTCCAGACAACTGCAAGGCCATCGGGGCGCAAAACCTGTTCCTCTACTTCAACTGGGCGCACTCGCTGGAGAGGCTGTATGGCGGCACCACAGACGATATCGGACCTTGGCGCGACGCCGGCTTGCCTTCTTCGCGCCAGGGCGTCATCTCTGCCCTTCTGCCTGCCATCGCGTGGCTCTTTGTCGGCATCGACGCCGGAGACACGGGTAGATCAAGTGTTCTAGTCTACTCGGGCGGATGGCATGAGATCTTCCGTGCCTGGGAGACCGCCCGCAGGATCGACAACCTGTACTGGCAGTCGGTCCTGGGCACTGTCAACCGCATGTGGGTCAGCGTGGGCGGCGACTTGGTGTGGCTGCCGTTCCCGCGCGTAAGCCTCAACCCGCTGCGTGATGGCGACATGACCTTCCAGCATGAGGGGCATATCGTGTCGCCGTGGATGGACATGGGCTTTCCCGAACTAGACGGGTTCGCCAAGAGCGAGGGCGTGCGCGCGGACAACCTGTCGATCGCAGAGAGATTGACCGTTCAGTACCAGACCAACAGCGATCTTGATAGCACGGCATGGACTACGGCGGCCAACTTCGTGGCAGATCCCGGCGCAGACGCCAACATCAAGTCGGGCGGTCTAGCATTCAAGCGCTACCGGCGGCGGATCATCTTCTACACTGGCGACAACACGCAGTCACCGCAACTCTTGGCGACCGTCCTCAAGGCCATCAAACGTGGGCCGGTCAAGTACCAGTGGATCGTGCGCGTGCGCGTCCGTGATGCGGCGCGCACGATCACCGGCGCGCCGGACCACGACGCAGATACACTTTTGGCGCAACTCAAGACATGGGCTGGCGCCGTGACACCGCTGACCATGCGCGCCGTCTCCGCGCTGTCGGCCATGGATAACAAACTCGTCTTCATCGAGCCGCCGACGCTTGTGCGGCAGTTCATCAACACAGTCCTGGGGTTCTTCGGTGGCAAAGCGGAATTCGTCATCCGGGAAGCTTAGCCCCTACGTCTGGAAGGTCCCCCGATCGAGGCCGCCATTCGAGGTCTCGACCGCGCTGCCGGACGAGCGCCAGGGGGAGGACCTTGTTGGTCTGGTGCAGGGCCAGCCGGCGACGGACATCGAAGAGAGGTTGTACCGGGCGCTGAACAAGAAGTACGGGCCGGAGAACGTCGAGTTTCAGCCATCGTTCATCGCTGGGCGCAATGTGCCCGGAGAGATCAGACCGGACTTCGTTGCGTACGGCGGCCTGATCTACATCTACTATGCGGATGGAGACTACTTTCACCGCACCACGGAGCAGCGCACGCGCGATGAGACGAGTGACGCCATACTCTTTGAGGAGCTCGCCGGCGCGGCGGCATTCCCGATCCGCATATCCGGTGACGACCTGTCCAATCAGGAAGACGCGAATGAGGCAGTAGAGGATTCGGCATGAGTTTGCTTGGGGATATCCTGCTCAAAGTCGCTGAGGGGCGCCCGCTGACGGGCGACGAGCGCACCAGTCTGCGCAATCTCGGCAATGCAGCCGGGAATGCGGGCGGGTTGGGACATAACATCAAGCCCTTGACGGGCAACGTGAGCCACCTCACGGCTGGCGGAGCGGTGCTTGAGACCGACGGGATCAAGCTGGTGCGGGGCCAGATCGTCGCCGGTCGCTGGGAAAACGACGGCGACTTCAAAACGGGAAACGATCTTGCCTCGGCCGCGACGACTTCATTGGCAGTATTCTCCGTGGCCCAGACCTACAACTACGAGCTGATGGGCGCTGGCGATCTGCTTCTGGGCGACAACTCATCTCTCAAGGCAAATATCCTGTGGGATGCCAGCGCGGGTCAAATTCTCTTTAGGACCGGCACGACGACAGAGGGGTACATATCCACCGCGGGCAAGGCGGTCTTCGGCGGCGGTAATGTGGTCCTTGATTCGGGCGGCATCACGCTATCGCCCGGAACTCTTGCTTCAACGTTTGTGAAATGGAAGGACAGCGACGGACAACTTCTGGGATATCTCCAGGTGCAAACGTCCCTGGGAACACCCAACAGAAAAGGCAACTTCAATCTCTGCGCAATGATCGAGCCTAACACATCGGGTCTGTCGCTGAGTGATGCGACGCAGGCGATGGCAGCTATTTCCGCCATCGAGGGGAGCAGCTCTTACGCCTACCTAAAGGTCGGCAGCGGAACAAACAAGGGTCTTGAGTTCTTCCATATCGGGGCCACCTTCGATAACTTCATCAACACAGTCTTTGAAGCCAGAACCAGTGGCACCGCCGCCGCCGGATTTGGGCACAAGATATTCTTTGATCTTGAGGACGCCGGTGGCGCTGGCGCAGCGACTGCCGCTGCAATGTCCGTGTCGTGGACAGACGCCGCGGCGGCGACCCGCACGGCGGCAATGTTGTTCCTTGTCGCGAATGCTGGCGCATCGGCGGCAGAGCGACTTCGCCTCGGCGGCACCGAGTCCGTTGTCAATGACCTTGGGTCCGATGTAGACTTCCGCATCGAAGGCGACACCGCCACCAACCTACTCGTTCTTGACGCCGGGCTAAACGCCGTGCAGATCGGCACGACGGTTGCCGGAGCCATTGCGGACTTCCGGGCGACGAGCATCGTGCTGAATGAGGCGGGGGCCGACTTGGATGTGCGGGTTGAGGGAACAGGCACGATCAATGGGATATACTGGGACGCCAGCGCCAACAGTCTGGGCATCGGCAGAAGCGACCCCACGGCGATTACGGCAGGCCATATCCTGCACCTGTTCAACGATATTTCTAATCGGGGCGCTTCCATTGCTATGACGCAGTATTCTGGGGCGGCGGGCACAGCCCCTGCGTCATCCATCTCGGCCTCCTACATTGCTCGTGGCACCGTGGCATCTCCTTCCGCAGTGCAATCGGGCGATGTCCTGGGCGGCTTATCTTTCACGGGTCACGATGGCAGCGGTTTTGTAACTGCATCTCGCATCCGAATCTTTGGATACGCAGCAGAGAACTGGACGGGATCGAATAGAGGGACCTACATCGCATTCGACACGACCAAGATCGGTACCAACACGAGGGCGGAAGCCCTACGCATTATGGACGACGGAACCCTAAAGCTGTCCAATGCTGCCTCATGGACCGCTAACGGAACAGCGGCGGTCTCCTTGACCAATCTGGGACCTGCGGGGATCGGGACCTCAACCGTCGGCCAGTGGCTGACTATCGTAGATAGTGCCGGAGTGACCTACTATATTCCCGCGTGGACATAGGAGACCAAGATGCCCAAACCGACCAAGAAAGACTTTGTTCCACGTAAGTATCGCTTCATCAGTCTACTCATCACGGTGGACGCCGACGACAATCCGACCGGCGAGCTCCTGGTCGCCGTGTACACCAACGACATACGTGAGTTGGGCAGAGAGATAATCACCATCGACGCCCAATCGGACAAGAACGATGTGAAGAGACTGCAACAGGTCATCAAGAAAATCCTCCAGGCATACGAGCAGGAGACTAACTATGAGAGACTACCTAACTAGGTCATCTTCTAGCCGCCGGAGTAGTTTCTATAATAGTCACATAAAGGAACTATTATGACCAAGAACAAACCAATCCCCGCTGGCGTTACCGAGCGCAACGTGCGCCTAGCAGAGAACGAGATCAGCGCCTTGTATCAGTTGTTGGATCAGGTAACCGTGAAGGGTGTCGAGTCGAAGGCAGCCGTCCTAGGGATCATGCTAAAGCTACAGGAAGCGATGGGGGTGAAGCAGATACCAGAAGCCCCGCCGCCTTCCGATGAAGCGCCATAACTTCGTTGTAATCCGAGACAGCAACTTCGTAGCCCGCGGCAACGAATGCGCGGGCTAGCTTTTCGACGGTGGCAGAACTCAACGGCCTGTCATGCGGGCAGAAGCCATCGACGCGATCCGGTCCCCGCACAAGCAACCCCCACTTCATGCTGTCGAATGCGCAGAACTCCAGGAGTTCGGCGGCGATCTTCTGGCCCTTTGCGCGCCAGTCGTCGTTGTCCTCGATGGATTGCAGGCGAAGGACGAACTGCGAGAGATCTACGATCTTCTGGCTCATGAGAGAGACTCCATGTGAATTACTCCTGTTGTCGCAGCCACGCGGCCAGCGTTTTCAATGCGGCCAGCACAGAGGCGTCGGACACCAAATGGGCGGGAGGGGATGGCTCCTCCATAAGTTCCGTGGCCTCGGCGTTGATCCAGCCGGGGATTGCCCCGCCGTTTGCAGGAGATCTCCAGTGCACGAACCGCAGCCAGCCCTTGTACTCGGCCATGACGTGGATCTGTGAACCCTGAACCAACCGCCCCAAGTTCTGGGCGGTGTCCCGGAAGTTATCCCGGACGGTGGTTGAACTGACCTTCACCCTTACCCAGTAGTTTACGGGTTTCTCTGGCATGTCGTTGTCTCCTAGTGGTACTTGCAATCGAGTTCGGCGTGTTCTGGGAAGATCTCTTTGCCGCACAGCTTGCACGTGTGCGGCGCTGGCGGTTCGGCTGTCTCATCTACGGCATCGCGCTGGGCATACCATTCCTTTTCCTTGCGCTCCATGGCCCGCAACTTTGACGCCTCGATGCAGATCATCGCCCGAGCGGCGAATGGTGCAATTCCTCTCCATTTTGCGGAGATGCGCAATCTTTCCATGGCCCGGATGATGAGCTCGATATCGCCGTTCAGTTCGCCAAGGAGTTGCGCCGCGATGGAGCGCAGATGCTTGCCGCCGGGGCTTTCCAGGGGGACGAGTGTATCCATGCTTAGGATTTCTGCGAGGCGCGCCGTCGTCTGATTGTCTTTGCGGCGCCAGGCGCTTGGGCCAGCGGCGTAGGCCGCCCATCGATCCCGACTGCCCCGATCACCAGCAGCGCCTCGTGGCTCGTTCTCACCACCGCGTAGTGGTCCTTCCATGTCTTTTGGAACTCTTCCTGATCGTTCTCCAAAGAACTGATCGAGGTCTTCACTTCCAGGAGCCATGTTCTTTCCTCGTTAGTTCCTAGCGGGACGACAACAAAGCAACTACTTGCCCTATGCACCTGCTGGGATCGCTCTTGAGCATGCCCGGTGTGTATTCCAAAACACACCATCCGCTTGAGGTGGCCCAGTTCATCTTCTCGCGGTCCTTCTCGAAGCCTGCGCCCCGAGTGTGGCGGCCTCTTTGATAAACCGACCCATGCAGTTCGACGGCGACTTTCCACTCAGGCCAAGTCAGGTCGTAGCGCCAACGGCGATCCGGGTTCAGGCGAGCCTCTCTTTCCGGGGGCGGCATGTCGGGCGCATGGACTTTCCAGTAGAACAGAAATGTATCCTCTAGGTCGCTTGGCTCTCTCATGCCTGCCCCGATTGACCAATAACCGTACCGTAAATCCCGAGCACCTGGCCCTCCTTGGGCGTGTAGTCCCCACGAAGGCAGCGCCGCACGACCCACAGGCCCAGGCCTACTTCGGCCACGATCTCCCCCAGCGTCTTGCCCTCGGACCTTAGAGAACGAACACGGGCAACTACATCTGGCGCAACCCTGGGGCCACTGACCTTTCCGTATTTGCGGGCGCCCTCGTCCTTTTCTGCCTGCGTTCTGCTGTCCTCGAATTTCTCGGCCTTTCCATGCCTGCCACCTTGTAGTCTGGCAATCTCGCACTGTACGTCTACCAGCTTCTCGACATCCGAGCCAGTCATGGCGCAGAAGAGCCGAATAACCTCGGTCGGAAAACCGCATACAAGGAAATGCACCAGATTATCGGCCTGGGACTGCTGATCAAGGTCCGCAACATCCGAGAAGTCCTTTTCCCCCACCATCACGCCACATTTCATGTAGGACAGCGATCTCGTTCCCATCAGTGCTTGCTCCAGTAGGCCGTGAGGGCTATTCTCGCCAGCTTCCCCAGCTCCTCGTCTGTCTTCTCGGTCATCGCCTCCTCCACCAGCGGGTACAGCAGGTCCAGGGCATCCTCGATGTCCTGGGCGGTGATCCAGGACCCATCCGTGCTCTTGGCGTACACCTTGAGCTTGCTGCCCATGCCCGTCGTGACTACGCTCCACTCAGACATCTTTCGGCAAACTCTCCGGGGCCGCAGAACACCCATTCATCCGGCGACGGCATTCAGAATACTCAGCATGATGAGTAAAATTACTAGTAACGCCACAGTGCCGCAAAGGCCGGGGCGGTACTCCAAGGGCATCTCTCAGTCTTCTCCGGGGAAGATGCGTGCGGCCAGCAACAGAAGAGCTGTCACAACGGCAATTCCCGCGATCAGACCGACGACAATCCCCACGAACACGAGGGCTATCCCCACCAACGTCGGCGTCATTGGCAAATCTCTCCTAGGTAGGGATCCAACAGCGCCCGCGTGTCATCGAACTGAAGCCCGATCACCGTGTAGATGCCGGGGCGCGTACTGTCGCCCCAGAGACCGGTGTTGAGTTTCTCGTCGTAGCACACGCCGGCGAGCACCATGTCTTCCCACGGGATGGCGCCGTACTTCTCGACGATCCCCATCCTCTCGGACAAGTGTCCTTCCCAGAAGCGGTCGATCTTGTCCGCCTGGCGCTCCTTGATTGCATCACGCAGGAACAAGTCGGCGAAGGCCTCGTAGGCCCACGACGCGTGCAACTCGTACAGCCGGTAGAACAGGCCGCCACGCGCCAGTCCCTCGATATCTCCCCAGAATGCCCTACAAGCTATCTCGTCGCCGTAGTTACACATGCCCGCCAATATCTCGGTCGCGGCAGCGGTCGTGTGCGATTCAAGGAACTCACTCGGGGCCTTGATGAAGTTGCCACCCTGCACGTGGACCAGTTCATGCACGAGGACGGACAAGGCAGAGGCCTCGTCGTCCCACAAGGGTTCGGAGAACAGACGCTCGTTGAGCACGACGATGGGCGGCGTCATGCTTGGCACCGTCCCGGCAACCAGAAGGGAACGGGCGCCCAGGAGAGGGGCAAAGAACGCCTTGCTCGGATAACGGGCGGTCCCGGCCATCCGTTCGTACTCGAACATTGGCACGATACGCAAGGTCGTGTCTAGCAGCCAACGGGAATTCGTGGTCATGCCCCAGGTCTGGTCCGGGTCGTAGACGCGGGACTCGATGTAGTCGGGGTCGAATGGCACAAGTTCCCCGGCGAGTTGGTGCGCCTTGAGCGCGAGGAGTACATCCCGCTTGATCGCCTCGGGGATAGGCTGGTTCAGTCCCCACACGACGCCAGCGACGAGGGCGGGGGGTAGCAGAACCCGCAAGACGGGGCGCAGAAGGACGCGCCACGTTGCCACGGCGTATCGCCACAACAACCGGGCTAGTGGTACGAGGGCCTTGATCCCAAGGGTTCCGAACAACGCCTTCGCCAAGTTGACTACCAATGCCTTCATGTCAGCCTCCCTGGATAGTAATACCCGTTCTGGTCGTCATCCTCGTCGTCGTTGCCACGGTCGGGATGATTGCCTGGATCGCAATCTTCGCCGCCATTGCCTTCGCCTTTGTTGCAATGCTTCCTGGGCTCTTTCGTCGGCGGAACGGCCGTCGGTGTAGGCTCGTCGGTCGGCGGCATTGGCGTCGGCGTGATGGTGCCTTTCGCTGTCGGCGTTGGGGACGCCGTGTAGCACTCGCCCCACTCGCACGGAATGATCGTGGGCGGCCTACCCGTAGGAGTAGACACGATTTCGGTTTCCGTGGCTGTGGGGGGTTCCTGGCGTCGCATGGTGGCTGTTGGGGAGGGTTCCTCAAAAGGTGTAGTTGGAGTGGCGAAAACACTGGTTTCTGTCGGTAACTGACACACGACCTGCGTCGGTGTCGCCGTCGGCGCTGCGGTCACTTCCGGCCGACACGGGGACGACACGACAGCAATCTCTTGGTCGGCGTTTGAGGCCCACAAAGCCCCTATGACCAATGCACCCAAGAACGAGATCGCATAGAGTACCCCATAGAATGGCAACCGTCTCACTATCTAGTCCTCCATTCCTGCCAAGAGTGACGCGACGCCGAGCAGTAAGACGAGGAGAAACAAAGCTTCGGTCATCATGACCCTCCCCATCTGCTTGTCTTGTGCTTGCCTTCGACGACGGTCCAGAACATCCAAACCGCCACAATAGTTCCCGACACGAGAACTACCTCTACCAGAGTTGCCGCAAGAAATATTGCAAGCATTGTCCCTACTCCTAGTGTTGCCAGTAAAAGTACAGCGGAGAGCCGCACATCTCGCAAGGGCCCCATGTGCCACCTTCGTAGTCCACGACGTTGACTGGTGTATACCAGTCGCACACGTAGCACCAAATCAGTAGCAAGGCTACTCTCCATCGTCGTTCTCAAGCATCTCATAAAGGAACTTCTCGCGCTGCAACGTGGCCGCCAGTGCGTCGTAGACATCCGCAAACGGGAAAGCCGGATCGGTAACGTCGGTGGGGGGCGCTGCGCGTATCGCATCACGATACCACTCGTACGACTCAAGGACGCTGATGCTTTTATCGCGCGATTGCGGTTTCATGGCTTCTCTTCCGGGCCATAGATCTCGCGCCAATCCGGATGCCGTTTGCACCATACCTCGCATAGCGCCTGACCATCGGAATGAAACACGCCGACGAGTTCTCCGGGCGCTTTGGCGGCGATAATGGTTAGCCCTGTAATGACATCGCCCGTTCCTTCTTCGTACGGAACAAACGCCGGCATCTCGTTATGTTCCCAGAATGTGACATCTAGCATCCATGTCTCGTTCATGTAAGCCCCGCATCCAGCGCCGCCTTGAGATCCAGGGCGCTTTTCTCGTTCACGGTCAATTCCACGAAGCGCGGCACTTCGCCGCCGTCGTTGACGAACCCCGGCTTCGCCCGGTTGCGATCCACGCCACCCTTGATGCCCCACACTACAGCCTTCGATGTGTGCTGCCAGACCGTCCAACTCTTCCACGGCGTCGGCAGTAGCGGTTCGTTGGCCGTGGTGTAGTTCGCCGCCCACAGCGGGTGCTCGGCAAGCGCTGGCGAGTTGGCGCACAACTTCTTCCAGTAGTAGGCCGATGTGTAGATCAGCGGACGCCGCAGCCAGCGCGCTTCGATCTCCTGGGCACAGCGCAACACACGTAGCGCCAGCGGCTCGCCCAGTTTCTTAGCCTTATCGTCCTCGAAGTCCAGCATGGGCGGCATCCAGTCCGAGCTGGCGGCCAAGGCGATCCTGGTGAAATGGATCGCCTGCTGCACAGGATCGGCCGCGTCTCGGTAGAGGTGATAGGCGCAGAACGGCAGACCCGCGGCGCGTGCGCCGGCGGCGTGCTTGGCGAACATGGCGTCGGTGATAGCTGTGCCTTCCGATGCCTTGGCGTAGACAAAATCGATGCCGTCTTGCGCCACGAGTTTCCAGTCGATGTCGCCTTGCCAGTGCGACACGTCGATTCCAATGGAGTACGGCATGTCTCAACTCCTATCCCGCAAACAGGCCGAAGATGATGATAGCCATCATGCCCAGCGCGATGGTAAGCCAGATCGCCACGACCATAGCAAGGCACGATAGGGACTTCTTGAGTACATTACTCACGTTGTTCATCCTTTTTGATGGGCCAGTAAACGAACGTCCTGGCCTGTCCATCGTTCCTTGTGTGACGGAGCCACTTGCCTTGTTCAACCAGAGCACGGAGAACATTGGCCATGGGCCGTTCTTTGACACCCGCGAGTTCGGCCCATTGGCGGGCGGTCTTTGCGTATTCGGGAATTGCATCGACCGCGAGTAGAGCGCGCAGGTCCGCAACGATCTCATCGTCGGACGGGAGATCAATGTACTGGATATTGGTTCCCGCACCGACTTGCGTCGCCACAAGCACCGGCAAGTCGTCGTTCATGCCTTGATCGCCTGCTTGCCGAACTCGCGGCGCTTCCAAACCTGCTTTCCCCATGACCACGACTCCTTGTCTTGAATGTCAAACCACACGAACCCAAAATCGACGGTACCGGACATGATGCGGGCGCCGAACTTCGTGCCATAGCCCTGAAGTCCGGGCGTCGTCAGCGCCAGCCAGTCGGGGCCGCCGCAGAATCCGTGGTAGTGGACGTGCGACCGGATCAGGACGTGCGCCTTTGGGTACTCGCCGTACTCCGCCCACAGGACGGACCATAGGCGGTCGCGCGCCAGCGCCGTGAAGCGGCCGTGCGGGACCTGCGATCCAGAAATGTGGTGCTTCAGGTGGAAGATCAGGCCGTTGACATCAATCCATTGCTGCGAGTTGATGCCGGCGCCGGTCCGCACGGCGATCTGGTCTTCCCAGTCCTCGCCTTTGCCGGTGTGGTATCCGGTGCCGTACGTCATGAATGTGGACTTCGCCGCAACAGTCTCGACGACGGCGACGGCCATATCGACCTGTTCGTTGCGGTCCGATGTAAGCAACTCGGTGCCGCCGGAGCGTTCGCCTTTGCCTTCAATGCAATCGGCGTTGACGAACAGGATGTCGATGGGCTGTAGTTCCTTGACCTTCTCGGAGAAGAGCCGCCAGTAGAGCGTGCGCAGCGCGGAGAGCTTGTAGCCGGGGGTGTCGGGGGTATAGCGCGGGTTGAAGTCGGGGTGGGTCAGTCCAACCTGATGGCCGCAGTGGAAGTCGCTGATCACCAGTACGCGCTTTGACTTAGTCACTTGGTCACCTATCCTGTTGTGATGTAGGGGCCGGCCCGCCTCAGAACCGGCCCCTCCCCGACGCCTAGAGCTTGGCGACGATCAACTTGTACAAGATCGTTGCGACGGAAAACGCAAGACCGATCTTCTCAACGATGTTGGTCAGATCGATGGGCAAAATCTGGCCGGTGATTGCCAGCGCGGCGATGGACAGGACAGCCGACACGACGGCGGTCAGGATCAACGCGAGGTCGCCTTCCCACCCGAGAAGTTTCTTGAGGTATTGCACGAGCGGGACACCGATAACGCCAGCGAGAACAGCAAGCAATGCTTCGTTCATGTGGTTTCTCCTATTTGATGATGTTCAGAACGTTGGCGACAATACTGCCGACCAAACCGATGGAGCCCAGGACGCCGAGCTTGACGTTCGTCTTGGCTTGCTCAAGGCGCAATGCTTCTATTTCCGTTCGATGGGTCTCCTCCTTTGTGGACATGCGCGACTGGAGCTGGTAGAGCTCGCGCAGGCATGCGGCTACCCACAACCATTTCTGGTCGTGGGGGATCTGCGGAAGTTCTTTACCGTCACGCAAGAACTCTATGGTCTGGTCGAAGAGCGGGTTGGCGGGCATGGTGGCCATACGTCCATTCTACAATGATTAGAACTTTGCGTCAACTACTCCGGGAAGATCGTCGTGCCGTCCCACGGGCAGTCCGGGCACTCAAGGATGTGGAGCGCTTCGATCTGGGGGAGGCATTCGTCATAGGCCTTATCGTAGGCGTCCCAGGCCTTGTCGTAGGCGAGGTAGGCGGCATCGGCCTTGTCGAGGGCGGCACAGGCCTTGGCGTAGGCGGCATCGGCCTTGGCGAGGGCGGCACAGGCCTTGGCGTAGGCGTCATAGGCCTTGGCGAGGGCGACACCGGCTTTGACGAGCCGGCGGGGAAGGGCGCCCTGGACGGGCTTGAGAAGGCGGAGGCGGGTCTCGACTTCGTACTTGGGCTTCTCTGTTTGGATGTAGTCGATCCGCTCCTGGATGTCGTCGGACCACTCGAGGAGGAAGCCTCCGTGGTGGATGTGCCAGAAGGGGGAGTAGATGGTCATGATATTTCCTTCAGCCACTCTGGTTGCAAGCGTTCCGCCGTCCAGTCCTGGCGGCCTTTCCCGCAGACGACGTAACGAGTTCCGTTGTCTCTCTCGACGATCATGCCCAGCGGCCACACCCCGCCCCGCAGGCTACAGCGGAAATCGGTTACGGGGAACATGCGACCGCGCATAACATCGATGTGTGGCGCCCAGATCACCTTAAACCACGTCTGCCGCAATTTCTTTGGCATCGTACAGTCCGAACAATTCTTGCCGTGATAGGCGGGGAACGCCTCTGGATCTTTCTCCTTGCCGCAACGTTTACAGCGTATCACTGGTTGCTACTCCGGGAAGATGGTGAACCCGTCCCACGGGCAGTCCGGGCACTCCAGGGCGTGAAGCGCTTCGATTTGGGGGAGGTACTTGTCGTAGGCCTTGCGGTAGGCGTCCCAGTCCTTGCCGAAGGCGTCCCAGTCCTTGTCGTAGGCGGCTTTGGCCTTGTCGTAGGCGGCTTTGGCCTTGTCGCGGGCGTCTCCGGCCTTGACGTAGGCGTCCCAGTCCTTGCCGAAGGCGTCCCAGGCCTTGTCGTAGGCGGCTTTGGCCTTGTCGCGGGCGTCTCCGGCCTTGACGTAGGCGTCCCTGGCCTTGACGTAGGCGTCCCAGGCCTTGGCGTTGGCGTCCTCGGCCTTGCCGCGGGCGTCTCCGGCCTTGACGAGTTTCGGCGGTAGGGCGCCCTGGACGGGCTTGAGAAGGCGCAGTCGGATCTCGACCTCGTGCTTGGGCTTCTCTGCTTGGATGAAGTCGATCCGCTCCTGGATGTCGTCGGACCACTCCAGGAGGAAGTCTTTGTGGTGGATGTGCCAGTAGGGTTTGTAGGTGGTCATAGTTGCCTTAGTCCGAGATCATCTTCGTTGCGAACGCGGCGGCTTCGAGCGCGGATGCGCCCTCGGCGCGCCTGGAACGGTAGTGCATGAGAGCCTCTTTCAAGGCGGGGTTGTTGGCAACCGGAGCCGGCGGCCGGAAGGGCAGCAGGTTCAGAAGCGCCACAACGTGCCTTGGGTGGGCATCTTCTGGGATGGCTTTGATATCCATCATCCATGCGATGTCTTCGCTGTCGATGTCGTCCGCAGTCCATTCCGCCGCTGTCTCGAAGCGCGCGTCGATGTCGTTCCCGGACTCATTGTGAGCCGTCTGGGTTACGGTCACGCTTTTGGGCGGACGCTCACGAGGTCCTTGTAGCGCTGGTCGCTATCGGGCTTCTGCTTGCCATAGCGCCACGTGGCGATCCATGCGACGAGTTTCTGGCAAGGCAGCTCGCCGATGTCGTCCTGGACGGCCTCGACCATCTGCCACATCTGCACCTGGTCCGCCGCTGTGAACCGGACCTCAGGCCACTGCCCAGGACGGCCTTTGATGTTGGGGTACATCTCCAGAAGGTACTTGCCGTCCGGTTTCTTTTGAAGCGCGTATTGGAGGATCTCCGTTTCGTGCAGGCCATCATCGTCAACCGGCGCGGCTTGTGATTTCGGCGGTCCGAGGCGTTCGCCTGGTTCCTTCGGCGGCTGAATGGCGCGTGTCACAATCGGTTCGGCCAGGTCGTCTACCATGGACTGGAACCAGCCGTATGCCGCCGATATCGCCGCGGCGGGGTCTTCGATGGCGCCGACTTGGAATCTGGCCGTCCAGAAGCGATGCGGAATACTGACTTCCGTCAGTGTCAGTCCGGCTTTCTTGACGTCACTGTAGGTCATTGCTTATTCTCCTCAATCTGTCGCGCCAAGACAATGCCGACTTTATCTTGGCGGCGCAACTCGACTGATGTCCAGCCGTATGTCTTGGCGAGGTACTCCCGGATCTTTTGATCGTCGTATTTCGCATCCATGGCGCGCCACAGACACAGACTGTCGTCGCATCGTTCGTCTTGGTCCATACTAATTCAGTCCTATGAGTGGGCTATCGGCGCGCCAGATGCGGTTGTTGAGGTGGCCCATGAACACAATGGAGATGTAGCGCGCGCCGCATCGCGGATAGCGCTTCATGTCGTCGGATACGGCGGTGGCTGTGATCTCATACTGGTCGATGCGGACGACATCGGGGACAAGCAATTGGGCGTCAAGGCTATTCTTCTTCATGGTGTCATTGTCGCGCATGCGGTGCGGCGCGGCAATAGTACTATAGTACTGTTCACCTGCACTCGCCGCAACGCGAAGGCACGAATCTAACAGTCGCTTCTGAAGCGTTGGAGTCAGGATAGAAGGTTTCATATTCCCAGTCCTCTTGGGGCTGCCATGATCCGCGGCATGGCGATATCGCGCAGATAGGTCACGCTCAGGTCGAGTCCGACGAACTGCCGGCCGTGCTTCTGCGCCACAACGCCGACAGTCCCGCTTCCGCAGAACGGATCCAAGACCACCGCGGGTACTGGCTCAGCGTCATGATCACAGGTAGGGCGCCAGCCTGTTGTTGTAGTGTGAGTGACGCCGCACGGTAGCGGCCCAGTCGGTCGGCGACGAGATTGCGTTCTCGCGGTACCCAGGCAAACGCGACCGCCGTAAAACGGGAGGCCAATTCGGCGGCTTCGCGATGCAATGCGCGCAAGCGCGCTCTGCATCCCCACTCCCCGCGCATCTGGTTGATAACCAGCTTACTATCTCCAATCGCCTCGATATGCGTCACACGCAGCGAGACTGCCGCGCGCAAGCCGTGGATGAGGCCCATGTACTCAGCTACATTGTTCGTCCATCCCTCGCCTCGGCCTAACCAATGCGATCCGCTGTCCAGCATGTCCCCATCACCACCCCACAGCACATAGCTGCATGATGCGTCGCCCCCCGGATTCATCGTGATAGCACCGTCGAAGTAAAGTCTCGTGTGCCAACTTGGGTATGCGTTCATGTCGCCTCATGCAGCGTGCGTTAGCGTTGTGTGACGCTTTTCTAAGGGCTATCGGTTGCTTTTCATGGTGATTACCGCGAAGCAGTGTGGTTCTTCGTACCCGTTTACCCGCAATGACTCGCCCTCCGGGACGGGGCGGACGTGTTTACCCGCTGTCGTCATTACCGTGGACAGCCCACGCCTCTACCGGCGGCTCATCGCTCGCTTGCGAACGCGCCCAGGTCGGGAGTCTTACCGCATTCGCCACCGGCCCCATCCCGCGTCACGGGCATCTGCCTTTCGGCTCTGGGGGGTTTGCCCACTGCCGCTTCCCCGGAGGGTCAGTTGCGGCGATATAGGGGGCTATGTTTGCCCACTGCCGCATTTCCCTTCAGGGTTACTCGCGGCATATCCGGGGCCGTGCTGACAGCCACTATCCCTAGGCCAAGCGAAGCTATCGGGGTTGTCGGCTGGTGTTCACGAACAGCAAACGACTTCTTTGGTAAATCCGTGAACTTGTTGCGCGTACTGGAACCATGCGCGCGCGTAGCGTTTCACGCGTGCACGGCTGGCGGACGAAGAACTCACCGACCAGCGGCCATTGCGATAAACTGACATACGTGCAGGCTGGCCGGGCTGTCCCCAGAGAAAGACGACCGTGTAGGATGGGCGCTTGCACAGGGGGCAAAGCAGTTTTGCTTTCTCGGACCACAGCTTGCCCTGGGCAAAGCCGATCTCCTCGTTGGGGCTTTTGCCTTCGATAGCGAGTAGGTGGCCGTGTCTTTCAACCTCGAAGTCTATGTCGCCGCCGCGGATCTTCCCGTCGAAGCAGTCATTCAGCCAGTGCCACGGCCACAGCTTGATGAGGAAGCCCCGCACAGTGCGCAAGTTGCCAAAGGGGGCATCGAGCTGGTCGGGATCAATAGCGTCTAACGACATTGCCAAACTCCGCGAATATCTCGGCGAAACGATCTTTGTTAGGGCCGAAGTAGACGAAGCAGCTTCCATGCGTTGAGGAAGTATCTTTATCGTCCGGGCTGTCGAAGTCAATGCGGTGATCCGTGAAGCAGATCATGCCGTTGAAGCACGGCTGGAACCAGTCCGAGTCCGTAGCACGCGAGTTAACCAGCAGGATGGCTTCGGTTACGCCGGAGCCAAGAAACTCGTAGAGTCTGCCGACAAACGCTGGTCCCAACTTGCCGTACGGCGGATTGAGGAAGACCTTGCCAGCCCACGGCAGAGAGAGGCCGTCGCCGTTTGTTTTGCCGTCATAGATGCGTGCTGCTTGAACGGTCTCGTTCGCCTGTTCGCAGGATGCCGGATCGAGGTCAATGGTTCCCATGACTGCCCGCACGGCGCTCACGTACTTCTCTGGTGTCCACCAATTGTCTTTTGTGCTAAGCAGCACCGGCTCCCAGGCTGGCTTCTCGATGAGTTCATCCAGCCGGGCCTTGACGACGGCGCCCTTGAGGATGTCGATCTTGGCTTGTTCGCCGAACTTCTCGCTGGCGGCTTGAACCTGGCGGGCAAACTCGGCATCGTTGTGGATGGTTCTTTCGGAGACACCGAACTCGGCGGCGAGAGAGTCGCTAGCCGAGCAAGATGCAAAATTTGCATCTTGCCTTGGTCCGCCGTGTGGTTGTTTCTCGGCTTCGTAGCGCAGGCCGCGCAGGAAGGACAGTTCGTTGGGGGTCAGGTTGCGTCGGGCAAGCTGGTTGTGGATGATCCACTTGCGGGCTGCTGTTTCGTCGGGCAGTGAGATGCGGGTTTCGGTGTACGGGATGCCGAGGCTATCGCAGATGAGGGACCGGTTATGACCGTCGAGGATGGTATCTTCCTCGGCCCAGACAACGATGGGATCACGGCAACCATCGGTTTCGAGGCTTGTGCGCAGGCGCAGGCGTTCGTCTGCGTCGAGGGGGCGGAAGAGGTTCTTGAAATCGTCACGGACTTTAGGCATGATATCTCTCTGATAAAGAGAACAGGCGCCTTAGACGGGGTAGCGGTCTTTGGGGGACGCCCGGTCCACGACGCCTGTTCACTAACCGCTATTTGTCAGCCCCACGGACACTGTACACGATTTCGGGGTGCGTGTCAAGTAGGCAACTGGGCGCGCCGCCATTGGTTGTTTACCCGTCGCGAGCGCGCCCGTTGCTAGGCCGGAGATTGGTCGAGGCTCCGCTCGGAATGGTTACCGGCTGAGTTGCCTTGATGCGGCCTCAAGCACCCAAGTGGGCACACGTAAGCCATGTGAGGAGTGCCCGGATGATGAAGGCGATGCCGCGGAAGATCAAGCGTAGTCCACGGCCGAGGAACCAAAGGCCGGAGCGCAGGAGATTGCGGCGTGCGCTGGAGTGGTTCACTGGCTGGGTTCCGGGAAGATGGTTGTGCCATTCCAAGGACAGTCCGGGCACTCCAGGGCGTGGAGCGCTTCGATCTGGGGGAGGCATTCGTCATAGGCCTTATTGTAGGCGGCTTTGGCCTTGACGAAGGCGGCTTTGGCCTTGACGAAGGCGTCTCCGGCCTTGGCGTAGGCGACACTGGCCTTGACGAAGGCGTCCCAGTCCTTGCCGAAGGCGGCCCTGGCCTTGACGTAGGCGTCTCCGGCCTTGACGTAGGCGGCATCGGCCTTGTCGAGGGCGTCCCAGTCCTTGCCGAAGGCGGCCCTGGCCTTGACGTAGGCGTCCCAGTCCTTGCCGAAGGCGTCCCAGGCCTTGTCGTAGGCGGCTTTGGCCTTGTCGCGGGCGTCTCCGGCCTTGACGTAGGCGTCCCTGGCCTTGTCGTAGGCGTCCCTGGCCTTGGCGTTGGCGTCATAGGCCTTGTCGCGGGCGTCTCCGGCCTTGACGAGTTTCGGCGGTAGGGCGCCCTGGACGGGCTTGAGAAGGCGCAGTCGGATCTCGACCTCGTGCTTGGGCTTCTCTGCTTGGATGAAGTCGATCCGCTCCTGGATGTCGTCGGACCACTCGAGGAGGACTTCGTGATGGATGTGCCAGAAGGGTTTCATAGGTTATTTGACCTAGGGAATAGGTCGGGCATCATTTGCTGGATGGCATTGCGGCAGAATGCGGAGACGGCCGGATCGGTCGTTTTGAGCATCGCCCGGTAGAGAGTCCACGAGCGCGGCAGGCCGCGACGAGAGAGCCAGTAGTCAAGCGCGCGGCGGCTGACGCCGAAGCGAGCGGCGAGTTCACCGCCGTCGATATCGAGCGTGGCCCAGAGCAATCGCAGTGCGGATGAAAAGTCGTAAGGTTGTGTGGTCATGGTTACTCCAAAGTGGTTTCCGGGAAGATGGTTGTGCCGTTCCAAGGACAGCCGGGGCACTCCAGGGCGTGGAGCGCTTCGATCTGGGGGAGGCATTCGTCATAGGCCTTGGCGTAGGCGGCTTTGGCCTTGTCGTAGGCGTCCCAGTCCTTGCCGAAGGCGTCTCCGGCCTTGTCGAGGGCGTCTCTGGCCTTGTCGTAGGCGACACTGGCCTTGTCGTAGGCGTCTCCGGCCTTGGCGTAGGCGACACTGGCCTTGACGAAGGCGTCCCAGTCCTTGCCGAAGGCGGCCCTGGCCTTGACGTAGGCGTCCCAGTCCTTGCCGAAGGCGTCCCAGGCCTTGTCGTAGGCGAGGTAGGCGTCTCTGGCCTTGACGAGTTTCGGCGGTAGGGCGCCCTGGACGGGCTTGAGGAGGCGGAGTCGGGTCTCGACTTCGTGGGGGGGCTTGTGGGCCTTGATGTAGTCGATCCGCTCCTGGATGTCGTCGGACCACTCGAGGAGGACTTCGTGATGGATGTGCCAGAAGGGTTTCATGGTGAGGCTCCCGTGTCACTGTATGAGCTATTCTAGAACAGGCCGACTAGTACGTTAGTACTAGCGGCCATGGTCAAAAGAATGACAAGGATGTTATTGAGTGCGGCCAGGGCGCCGAGGGCAATGGCGGCGTAGAGGGACGGGCGCAGGAATGGATGCGACGGGATGAGGTGGACGAGGTAAACGAGGAGGAGGACGGCGAGTACCTTGGCGGCATAGAGGGCTGGCATGCCGAGGATAGCGGCGAGCGGGTTGAGTTCAATGATACCGAGCGTAAGGTGTAGCCCGTAGGCGGTTGTTGCGATGTCGGCGGACTGAGCCAGGACGAGGACCAGGGCGAGGCGGGTCATTGATCTGCCTTTCGGAGGGGGTGAGAGAGGATGGCGGCGATGAGGGTCTCGGCGATAATGCCGAGTTGGTCGGCGCCCAATGCGTCGCGCTCGATGGCGATTGCCAACAGCGCCCCGATCGCGTCGGACTTATCTTCGGCTGATCCCTCGTCGAAGCTTTCCTGGTCGAAGATGTAGATATTGTTGTCTGTGGTTTCTGCGACGCCATCGGATACATTGACTAGTACGGTCTTCATTATGGGCTCCTTAGTCTCTATAGGGTGCGGCTTCGTCGTCTGTCATTGGCCGTGTGGGCAGATGGAGGGCAAAATCCACAAGCGCACATGTCCCAAGGATCGACAGAAACACCACGGGCGGCAACATGACCGCGTATGATACGGCTAGGACCAGTAGCGCCGGATCAAGCAAGACGTCGAGGTCGAGTCCGGTAGTCATGGCTCCTCCGCTCCTCGCCCAAGGGCTTTTTTCCTGATTGTCCAAGGCGCCGTTGCGCAAGTCAAACGGACCACGGTGATGCAGTTTCTGGCTGGGCAAGAGATCGGGGCGGTCTTTAGGCAGGCGGCCGAACTCGATGGGTCCGCGTCCAGGGACAGACAATGCCCGCGAAGCCTCCGGGCTCTGAAGAGACACGCTGGACAGGAACTCCATGCAACCGACAAACAGCCCGGCGAGAACACCGAGTTCGAATATAACGACAAGCCTCAGAAGAAGTGAACGCGTGGTCATGGTTACTCCAAAGTGGTTTCCGGGAAGATGGTTGTGCCATTCCAAGGACAGTCGGGGCACTCCAGGGCGTGGAGCGCTTCGATCTGGGGGAGGCATTCGTCATAGGCCTTATTGTAGGCGGCTTTGGCCTTGTCGTAGGCGTCTCTGGCCTTGGCGTAGGCGGCTTTGGCCTTGTCGTAGGCGTCTCTGGCCTTGTCGTAGGCGTCTCTGGCCTTGGCGTAGGCGACACTGGCCTTGACGAAGGCGTCTCTGGCCTTGTCGTAGGCGTCTCTGGCCTTGGCGTAGGCGACACTGGCCTTGACGAAGGCGTCTCTGGCCTTGTCGTAGGCGGCTTTGGCCTTGACGAGTTTCGGCGGTAGGGCGCCCTGGACGGGTTTGAGGAGACGGAGGCGGGTCTCGACTTCGTGGGGGGGCTTGTGGGCCTTGATGTAGTCGATCCGCTCCTGGATGTCGTCGGACCACTCGAGGAGGACTTCGTGATGGATGTGCCAGAAGGGTTTGGGGGGCATGGGTGTACTCCTTATTTGCGATACCACTCGCCAGTGTTGCGGCCGGTGAGGCGGTAACGCCAGATGCGACGGTCTCGGCTGGCCAGGGCGCGCCAATGGTTGAGCTGCGCCCAAATCGCGAACATGACGATGAACAGGATCATGATTGCGATAGCGCCAACGATGGTGCGGATGGCTGGATCGAGAAGGGCGAGTACGTCAGTCATCTGCTACTCCTTGCCCAAGACACTTTTTCGGAGTAGTAACCATTCGAGCCGCCATACCAGCGTATCGTGACGGCGCCTCGGTAAGTCGCCAACTTGTAAAATGTCCAGGTGAAACTACTGTCTCTGCCCTCCAAAGACCCATTGGCGTTAGTGACCTCCTCCGCCAGTATGATAGGAACGCCAATCAACAACGAGAGTGGCGCGTCGATGTCCTCAACATAGACACCCTCGCAACATTCCTGATCGTGGTAGAGCATGTAACGCTCGCCGTTGGTCAATGTGAATATCAGCTCATCTCCTTTGACGTTCGACCGGAACTCGATGTTGCGGATGGTGTGGCCTTGTAGATGTTCAAATCTCTCTAGCATGATGGTCTCCTTGGCTTGTTCTGCGCTTCAGCCCCGGCTTTGCGCCTGGTGTTCAGTATGGCGATGGTTGCATAATCGCCCCAGGCGGGCACACGACTACCCAAGTGGGCACATGAGGCTGTGCGAGGCCGTCGCTGTCGCTTGGGCTTGGCGTCACAGTAAGCGCCGAAGCAGTCCACACAAAGCCGCCCGTGCTGGGTCTTGATTTTCTGGTCTTTGTGCTCACACGCTGCGACGATTGCGGCCTGGGTCATTGGTCTGTCTCCGGTGTAGATATGGTGCTTGCGGTTACCTCGGCCATAGTTCCGTCGCGCAGTTGCACCAACATACGGCGAGGAGTGCCATCAGAATATGCGGAGATGACGCGGGAAACGACAGCCGACATGTTGTCGGACGCAATGCAGAAGTGCATCTTTGCCCCAAGTGGGGACATGGAGGCAGCGTCAATACTCCAGTATGGACAGTTGCTTTTGATGATGATGCAATCCCCGGATTTCATTGCGCACTCTCCTGTTCTAGTCTGTGCTAATAGTACTGCGCTTCTGGTGTAGGGTCAATAGGACTTTAGTACTATCGTTCCGGGCGCCCCGTACGTTCTTAGCGGGGCGCCCGGCCGTGATGAAGAAGCGCAGAATGCAGAAGAGAAGCAATGCAGCATGGGGGGAAGGGGGGAACGCCGCAGGCGTGTTGTGCACACCGTCGCGTGGCGCCTGGCTATTGTAAGCGCATGGCGTACGTGATATAATGCAATCATGGCCGACATGCCCGCCGACAACACGCAAACCGCATTGCAGCCCATCGTGCTGTCGAATGGTAGCCTGAAGAACCCGCGTACTGGTCAATTCCTGCCCGGTGTGCGCCCATCTACAGCTCTCGACCCCGCCCGCTCTCAGGAATTGGTGGAACGCCGGCGGGTCCTCGCCGCGGAACGGCGCGAACGTGACGAGATGCGCCGCATGCTAGCCGCTCGCGCCTCACGTGATGCGCTCGTCCGTGTAGTAGCCGAGGAAGTTGGACAGCACATCACGACGGCATCGGCAGCGGTAGGCGAGATTGCAGCGGAGTTTGCACGCAGCGCGCTGGCGAACGCGATGGACAAGCCGCGGGATGCGACAAGCGCCGCCAAGCTGGCGCTGGAGTTATCCGACATGGCGCCGGTCCCGGCAGCCGAACGCCAGGCGGCAGCTAGCGTGCAGGTGACACTCTCGGCCGAGGCTGTGGCTGCACTCGCCGACATGCTAGCGAATAGGCGCTAGCAAGCGTGGCGCCCGCAAACGAAGGGGGGTCGCTGCGGGCGCCTGCCGGAGGAGAGTGGATCAGCTACGATAGTAGCACAGTTGCAGCATGGGTGCAATAGTACTTTGGTACCAGGCGCAGGCGAACGGATGGCGGGCGTGACGATGGCGGCTGGCGATGATGCGATGTGGACGATGGGGTGGGGGGGGGTGGTACCACGTGGGCTGTTGTTGTGTTTCTGTTGTTGTTGGGTCCCACCCGCGCTAAACTAGCACCCCATTGAAAAAGTCCACCCCTCGTGATATAATTCTTGCATGCCTCAGGATACGGGAACCAAGCGTTGTTACCGTTGTCGCCAGACGTTGCCCGCTAGCGTTGTCATTACAAGGTGCAAAATAGTCCCATGTTCGCATTCGTGTTAGCGACGTCGCCGATTTGGTACTCGTTCGTCTTCGCCGTCCTCGTGTTAGCGGGTGGGCGGCGTGGGTAGCGGGAATTTCTCGTCCGCGATGTGGGCGAAAATCGCACAGGAGCGTCGAATGACCGTTGTAGCGGAAGAAAAGCGTGGTCGTGGGCGTCCGTTGAAGGAGATTCGGGTTGAGGTGCATGTAGACTGGATGCAGATTGCGATGGCGCGTGAGCAGGCGTTGGGGGAGGCAGAGCAGAAGATGCGCCATTTCGCAGATCGGTTGGCGAAGAAGACCCATGCCCTCGGGGTTGCGTCGCGTGCGGTGGAGCAATTTGATGCGGCGTTGGCGAATGTAGGTCGCTGGAAGGATGGGGACAGAGAGTTGGCGAAGTTGAGGGCGTATTTGCAGCAGGCGAAGGTTGACATTGACCAGGCGGCGCGGTTATGAACGTGGACGAGGGTAAGGGTCCCGATCTTCTTGGGCAGTTGCTAGCGTCGGGGATAGCGATTGCGTTGTATCCGCGTGAGTTCGGTGTGCGTGTGCGCATTGGGCCGCTACTTATGTCGGCGGTTTGCGAGATCGAGAAGTGGCGGCGTTGGGAAGTAGAGCGGTATCGTTGGCATGACGACTGGGTGTTTGCTGTGTACGCTGGTCCATTGAGTCTGGAAGTTGACTGGCTCATCTAGGAGTAAATCATGGCAGGCTCAAAGTCTGACTTTCTGGAGAACGAATTGCTCGACCATGTTCTGGGCAATGCGGCCTATGCGGCTCCGGCCACGGTGTACTTTGGATTGTACAGTGTAGGGCCTTCAGATGTCGGCGGCGGAACGGAGTTGACTGGCAGTGGTTACGCTCGAATTGCGGTCACGAATAACGCAACGAACTTCCCCGCCGCGTCGGGTGGAGCCAAGAGCAACGGGACCGGGACGAAGCCCGTCGCATTGCCGAGATGCAAGCGCGCATGGCTCGCCTGCGCGAACTGAAGGCCGAAAAGGAGAGTCAACGGAAAGCCATGGAAGCACAGCGCCTCAAGAACCTCAAGAAAGCGCGCCGCGCACTGGAGAAGAAACGTGCCACTCGGTAAGAACGTTCGCTACAGGGTAAAGAAGACCAAGAAGGGCAAGAAGGTGCGGCTGGCGTTCAAGAACGGCCAGGTCATCGAGGCCAAGAACGTGACGACGGGCGCAACGCACACGGCGGCGGAGTTCAAGCGTGACCGCAATCGCAAACGCAAGGGAAAAACGAAAGGGAGGAAATGATCCGTGGTAGAGAAGACTGTCAATACCGAGGAGCTAGCACAAGTCGCGCGTTCGGATACTCCGCTTGGGTTTCGTATCTTCTATGTTCTGGTCCACAACAAGCCGATGCCGCGTCATGCCGAGGCGTGGGTGGAGCAGATAAACCGGGCGCTGAGCGTCCTTATCGAGGCGTTCCGTGGTTCCACGAAAACGACGGTTGTCAACACGTATCTGGCTTATCGCATTGGCCTGGAGCCGCACAAAGCCAATCTACTCATCCAGGTTGGAGACCAGATCGCCCAGGATAACGCCGCGTTGATCGCAGACATCATCGAGAACAATTCCGGCTTCAAGTTGTGCTTCCCCAATGTTATACCGGACAAGGAGCGTGGTTGGGGCGCCATGGGCTACGAGGTCAAGCGGACCGACATCGAGTATGCCGACTGGCGGCGCATGAACTCGGATCGCAAAGACCCGACGCTGATCGGACTGGGCTACACCAGTGGCGCCATCATCGGCAAGCACCCCGACGGCGTGCTCGTGATGGACGACGTGGACAACGAAGAGAACACGTCCTCGCCGCGCGAGCGGGCCAGGACCGATAAGATCCTGACCGGCACGATCTTTGAGACCATTGTACCTGGGAAGACCAAGACCGTCGTCATTGGAACTCCCTGGACGATGAATGATACGATTTCCTACATCAAGGCCACGGGCCTCTTCGACTGCACTAGGACGCCGGTGTACGCTGCCCCCGGCGTGCCGACGTGGCCCGACAAGTTCCCCGAAGAGGAGATCGAGCGCCATCGCAAGCTGGCGGGCGCCGTCGAGTTCGCTCGCATGTTCCTGCTCGATCTGGAGGCTGCGCGCGGCATCCATCTCAAGCACGAGTGGCTGCACTACTACCCGGCGGACAAGATCGACCCGTCGTGGCCGATTGTCATGGGCGTGGACTACGCCTCGACCATCGACAAGCTAAGGGACAGCAAGCGTGACTACTTCGCCCTGTCCGTATGCCGCATCTTGCCTGGCGGCGGCGCAGTTCTCGTAGACGGCTTCCGTGGACATCTTTCCCAGGGTGAGGCTGAGACCAAGGTGCAGGCCATTGCCGCCGCCTATCCGACTCTCTACTTGATCGGCGTCGAGGCTATCGGCAAGGGTGAGGAATTCTACTCCCTTCTCCTGCGCAACACAAAACTGCCCATCCTGGCCTGTCACACGGGCCGCAAGAGCAAGGGCGAGCGCTTCGAGAAGCAGATGGCGCCGTTGTTCGAGTACAACCGTGCTTGGATTTCGGATGCTGCCAACGAGTTCATCAAGCACTTCATCTCCGAGTGGACACTATGGCCTCTCGGGGAACATGATGATACACTGGACGCAGTTTACTACGCGCTCGCGGTGTCCCAGGATTCGCTTGCGCCGCCGCGCAAACGCAGCACGTTGCCGCAGCCATGGTACGAAGAGCGGACGCATAGCAATCCGTACGCCGCGTTGGGGAGAAAATAATGCCCACTTTCGCCAAAGTCAAGAAGATCGCCCAGAACATGATCGATGCGGATGTCAACCGGGACCGCCTCTTCGCCAAGTGCGACGAGATGTTCAAATCTCAGTGGTCCTTGCCCTACCCACTCAGCGGCATCGACTACATCCACAAGGTTGTATCCACCGATCCGCACGACGTGATCCGGGCCGGCACGCGTGTGCTGGCGACGCTCGATCCGGGCGTCAAGCTCCAGCCGTTGACCGAGGACGACCAGGGGAAGGCGCAGGCCAACCGCATCGAGCGCGCCTTGAAGTGGCATTTGTACAACGCTTCCCGTCGGCGCAGGGCGTCCATCATCCGCGATGTCGTCATGAGTTCACTGCGCTACGACGAGATCTGCGCCCGCGTCATGTTCCTGCCGCACCAAAAGAAGCAGGGTTCGCTGTCCGCGGCCCGTGCCCGCATCGCCGAGCGCTTCGGGCCGTATGCGGTCATCATGTACAACCCGCGCCACGTGCATACCCGCTATTCGGACCTCATGCCCGAGGCCGTGCTTTACAACTCCGTTGTGCCCATCGACGAGGTGATCGATTCGTGGGGCGACCTCGCCAAAGAGGTGAAGGCCAAGAGAGACGAGGACGACGCCCGCTACGTCACGGTGTACGACTACACCGACCTTGAAGAGCGCGCCGTGTGGTGCGTTGCGACCAGTGATCCGGTTGCAGCCCCTCCCGACGCCAAGGACGTGATCCAACTCATCGAGTCGCAACCGCACGAGATGTCCTTCATGCCTTGGGTATGCAGAATTGGCGGCACGACGCTTGAAAGCGATCCGGAGCATCAACGTATCCCACTTCTGTATTCCGTGAAGCAGTCCGGGCAATGGGATACCCTCAATTCTCTTCTGACCTTGCTATTCTCCGAGGGCATCGCCTATGCGTCGGCGCCCCGCCTGCACATTCAGGGACCCGGCGCCGAGGACGCGGAAGTCGATTACGGCGACGTAAACAAGCCGCTCCGTACCGGCCCAAACACGAATGTCGCCCCGTTGCAGCCGCCCGCGCTGGATCAGGGCATCGCCAGCCTTTCAGAACAGATCAGGGCCGCGCTCTCGAAGAGTACCGTGGCGTCGATCCTGCAAGGCGGCGAGATCCCCGCCCAGACCGCCTATGCTACGCTGAACCTGGCGACGCTGACCGCCCTGGGCACACTCAAGCCGTACAAGGAGCTGGCAGAACTGGCCGTCGGTGACATCCTCACCCAGATGCTTTTGTGGGTTGAGTTCTCGGGCGAGACCGTCAAGGCCTACGACACCGACTCGCGCGGCTTCGGCAAGATGTACGACATCTCCCCCGACGACATTGACCCCAAGAACCTGTACATCTCGGTCGAACTCAAGCCGGATATGCCGACAGATCGCCAGCAGCGCATCAACGCCGCCGCAATCGCCGTGGACAAACTCAACTACCCCGTTGAGGAAGCGCTTCAGGACATCGGCCTGACCGATCCCCAGAGCGCTATCCGTACGCGCATGATCGAGCGTCTGCAAGAATACTTTCTACAGAAGTACATCAAGCAAGATGACTTGCAGATGCAGATGGCCGTGCAACAGCAGGCGCAGCAGCAAGCGCAAGCTGCGCAACAGCAACAGGCGCAGCAGCAGGCACAACAGCAGCAACCCATGCCTGGCGCGCCGCCCGGAGTGGAAGGAGTTGGCGGGCAGGGCTTCAACCCCGCCATGGGTGGCGCGCCGCCAGCCGAGATGTTCCCGCAGGCCACGCGTGAGGGGCAGACCGGACTCACCATGGAAGGCGAGCAGACTGCCGAGGTTGCGTGATGTTGACCGAGCGCGAGATGGACATCATGATCGTCGAAGCCGAACTGGACATGATCGAGTTACTGGACATGTTCGAAAAGAACTACTTTGGAGAGAGACGCAATGCCAGGAGCGGGACAGAAGCCCAGGCCGAAACCGAAACCGCAGCAACCGCCGACGCCACGAATTACTAGGCCGCCCACACCGCAGATTCCCCTCGTGAATCTTACCGGCGGTGGCGCGACTGCCGTTCCCGGCGCCGCGTCCGCGCGGATTGGTGTCCAGCCCGGATCCGCGGCGGCCTCCATTGGTGCGCAGGCGGCGCCCAGGCAACTGCGAGTAAATCCTCTAGGCGGGGGGGTAGATTATGGTGTACCTATTACGGCAGGAGCGACCATTGGTTTACAGCAAGTACCGAAGGTTGGCGGCGTAAAACAGCCCGGAGGACCACTATCCGCAACGGGAGTTGTCACGCGTGGACCGGTACGATCAAGGCCGCTTGGGGGCGGCGTGGATTACATTGGGAATGTCGTCCCCCCCAGAAGGACAGAGCCTTTCCAATATGAACCAGGGGCAGGACGCCCAGGTAGCCCGTGGATCTCCCCGCCGCCCGAAGAGGGTGCCGAGGACATAACCATAAC